>Ga0302319_10018330_pt1 | contig 12774 bp, 22 predicted proteins | sample Bog_T0_2_FD_203319 | JGI IMG/M metagenome (GOLD analysis project Ga0302319, IMG submission 203319) | Peat permafrost microbial communities from Stordalen Mire near Abisko, Sweden - Bog_T0_2 | ecosystem: Environmental > Terrestrial > Soil > Wetlands > Peat | place: Sweden: Abisko, Stordalen Mire...
CGTAAAGTCCGCCATTCTGTTTTTCAGAATATCAGTAAGTACGAACAATTCCTTCTCTCCGTGTTGACGCACAGCCTGTTTGTCATCAATGGTGATGCCGTCTTGTTTCAACTCCGACCATGTAATGCTAAGGCCGTAGTTGTGTTCCTTACCATACGTTGTCCAACGTTGTAGATTCATTGCCTGACCAAAGTTCAACTGGTCATCGGCAGAATAACCTTGCAGCGTCGTAGTATCCGACATATAAGCCCCTTGAACAGGGCCACTGATTGCGAAGTTCAAGCCTCCGGGGAATGTCTTTTTCTTTTCTTCCCACCATTTTAGCCAAGGCTTGTCCTGTATTGTTTGAGCAACTGCCGGGCCACGGATGTACAATGGAAGTAATCCAGCGGCTAGGTCGGTTGCGGTTACATATCCTAGTGCCATAATTTAAGCATACCGCATTTGGTGCGGTTTTACACCATGCGCTATGGCGTTCATAACGTCTTCTGGTGTTTTCAAAACCGCACTAGAGTTCGTCGAAGATTGTTTTGATGTTAGACCTCGGCGGACGTTGGGGGCTGGCTGACGCAACGAAGCAATAAGTGCCTTCGCGTCTTTGTATGCCTGTTCACTCCCTTGCATAGCTTCCTGTGCGTTCTTGAACGGTGGTGCCGAGCGAATATAACGGTCGGTCAGTTCCCACAAACCATCTGGCTTGCCAGCTACCTTTGGTCGGAAGTCGGGGTCGGAGGTCTGTTTCAAACTAGCCCACGATTGAATCGTGCCGTTAATTGCCTGTGCCGTCTGTTGTTGAACGCCCTGTTGATTCCACTGTTGTTGACGTTGGGAGAATTGCTGTTGCCCACGTAGTTGAGAAAGTTCTTTGGCTCGCTCAGGGGTTAAACGTGCGGCAGCAACTTCTTCTTGTAGGTCAGGTGAAACAACGTCACCGCTAAACTGTGCCAGTTGGTCATAGGTAGGCTTCAACATTCTCATAGCCGACTGTGGGTCGATGCGGAGAAGTCGGAGGTATTCTAGAGCCGACTGGAAGTCTGATGCGGGGATGTTATTCGTTTGGAGGAATTCATTAAGAACCCTAGCTTGCTCTGCAAGGGGCTTGACTGTTTCATGCTCCTGCCGAGCGAGGTTACGTTCTTTAATTAACTCCTGAAAACGCTCATGTTTGTGAAAAGGAAGTTGTGCGTCCTCTGGTTTGTCTAACACGACGTTAGCGTCTTCAGTTTCGCTGGCGTCTTGTTGCTGACCATTCTGCTGGTCGTCAGCTTGTTGTTGACCATCGGCCTCGGTGGACGTAGCTTGCGCTTCCGTGCCGTCATCAGCAGTCTCAGTGGTTTCAGCACCTTGCTGCTGGTTTTGGTTATCGTCCTGTTGTGCAGTCGACGAACTCTGCGCGTTAGCGTCTGATTCGGTAGACGAGGTCGAATCGGTATTAGCGTCTGGCGACAATAGTCGCGCGTATCGGTTTAACATAAATTGTTACCTCATTCCAAAATGCTGTACTAAAAGCATCTGTGCCAAGTCCATTGGGATAGCACCAGTCGATGCTGCACGTCGTAAATCGTCAACTGTATTTATTCCATGCTGTTGCAGGAAAGCTAATTGTGCGGCGTGTGCCCTAGTATTATGAGGATTGTAATTAGTATTGTGTCGACTCACCTGTTGCTGTGGGTCTTGCAATGACTGTTGATGCCACTGTTGAAGTTGTCCCAAACGTTGAGTGGCTTCCTGTTGTGGTGTTAATGGCTGATTTGGTTGTTGAGTAAATCCACACATATTAATGTGCCCCACCCTGTTGAACCCCACTAGGTGGCAACTGCCCACCTTGTTGCTGCCCAACATTACCGGGATGCGGATGTCCTGTCTGCAATCCCTGTTGAGGCTGTTGTTGACCTTGTGGAGCCGGTGGTAACATTGGAGCAAAGTCAGTCGGCTCAAGGTTGGAGTCTAGTATCCTCACCACATATTGTATAATCCCCCACGGATTAGCTCCAGCGGTTACTAACATTGGAACCAACTGTTGAGCATTAGCAACCTCAACAGCCTTATTTGGACGTCCAGATGACGCCGCAACGTGGTCAAGGAAAATCTCGTTTAGGAAATCCTGCTTATTAGTCTCAGGAAGCACCGCACCTATTCCCGCAATACGTTGGGCGGTCTGCAACGAAAACTCACTCAAGATAATCTCCCCACCCGCCTTGTCCATTTCGGACAACAAATCGTCAAGGTCGTCCACATTACTATTAACATCACTAATCCTAGCTTGTTCCTGAATGACGGCGGGAGTAGCGGCGACGTGTCTAATAGGCTTCTGCTGTTGGATTTGGTTGGAGCCGACTGCCAACTGTGCATCCTCGTCGTAGGGTGCGGTGGTATAAACATTCGCATCAATCGGGGCGTGTTGAAAAATACCGATAGCCTTATTGATGTCTGTTCCCGGAGCCAGTCCTTCAAATTCGATAACCTCACCTATTTCGTGACTACTCAACTTCGCCTTATCACCCTCCGTAAGTTGTCCCGCCCCCTTCGACACACCATAAAACGGCCTATTCGACTTCCGATGTTCCCTTAACTCCTGTCGCTCCCGGTTCCTCTCCTTTTGCATGGGTTTCAACAACTGAACATCGCTTGGCGGGTAGATGTGAATCTTCTGACCACCCTCAACTTCAATATCATTAAAGGTCAATGAAAATATCGGCCAGAACCTTTTCAACTGTGGCACTGGTTGCCGGGGCGGTTGAACATACTTCTTCCACCCATCACAGAGGAAGAAGGAAGTCTTAGTTGTGAGGTCAAACACCTCCCAGAAACATCCCATTGGTTTGGTAGCTACATCCTTCGGCTGGTCGGAGAAGGGTTTTTTCAACTCCATGCCTTCCTCTGAGTATTCTATCAACTCCCCGCCCACCTTAATATCACTCTCAAAGTAAGCATTAGCTTCCTCCAACGGCATGATGAATTGCTGTGCAATCCATTGTGCACCAACAAAGCCTTTCAACGAACGACAACGTGGGTCTATAATAACCGAGGTGACGGTAGGAAAATCAAACTCAATAGCTTCTTCAAGGTCGAGAGTAGCTTCACCTTGTGCTGTTGATTGTAGTCCTTCCATCAATAATCTCACCTGCTCCACCCGTGGATCGTCCTCCTGAACGATGTCATCCCTAATCTCCGACATGATGAGCTTGGCACGTTTGAGGCGCATCTGAATAGAACTATCCGCCATATCGGAAGCCAAGGTGTGGCTACCTTGACGGATAAAACTCATCCTAACAAACCCCACCCCGGTGATGACTGTTCGACGAACCAACTGTTTCATCTGAGTCTTAAATGAAGGCTGCTGGTTGTCACATTCGTATTGATAAATAGTGTCAACCGTAGTCCCCACCTTCTCACACATTGCTTTCCACTGTTGACCTCGTTGGAAGTCTGCTAACAACTGTTGTGCCTGCATCGCCTGTGGAGTAAGCATCCCCGTCATCATACTCCCCTGCATCGCCACCGCAGCGGCCTGTAGGGTCTCTACCTTACCGTCCCATAACTGATAATCCAATCTCTTTCTCCGACGTGAGACCGCCTTAGGGTCTTTAGCGTAAAGAGAGGAAACCTTCTGATTCGTCAACCGATTAACAAAGTTCGCAATATACCTATCGTCATCCATCTTCTCCTGTCCATCCCATTGCAACCCACCCACAAGCTCCATGTTTTCCTTCATACGCTTGTGGTCTTCGTCGAAATGCTGTTTCGCCTTTTTAATCCGCGACGTCCATAGTTTCACTGTTTCCAACTCTAATGGAGTTGGGTCAGGACTATGATCAATCGGTTGGGTGTCTTGTACCAAACCGGGTGATTGATTTGAATAGTCGTCGGCCATATTAATAGTGGCAATCAGTAGAATGTATCCACAAAGCAATTAACCCCACAAGAACCATCATAGAAATAAAAGCACTCATCGGTCAGCCATCACCCTATCCCTAATCTCCCGTTTCCCCTGCTCCTTCAAAATACGTGGAGTAAGGTTAAAGCCGACCGGGGCTTCGTGTTTGATTTCAATCTTTTTCTTCACGTCGATCATTTGATACACTCCCATACCGAGGTGGGAAATAGCGTCAACGAAGTCATCATTACGACCGTTGGGGAAGAACAATAACTCATGTCGCGCCCGACTCCACCATTTGGTATTGAATGTTGGAAACCTCACTGACCCCAACCTCATCATGCCTTGGATACTGTGTGCCCTAGTCTGCTTATCGACGGCTGGATTAACCTCGATGACATTGATGAACTGTTTTTCCTCCATCATGCGGTCTTGTAAGAATGGCCCTATCGCCTTGGAAATAAACCCCTTCTCTGCCCACCAGTAAATCGGTTGCCACTTCTTCGCCAACCTCATCATTTCGTCGACAGCTTGCTTAGTGTCCAACCTATCCCATACGGTGTCTAGAATCCACAGTTGCCCTCTAGCATAGCCCGCCACGATGAAGCATGAATAATCCGACGTCTGCTTTATACTAATCGCATGGTCGGATGCAGCATAGACACGCATTTCATCCATCGGTGGAAGCTGTTCTGGAGTATAGCCAATAAGGTCAGTCAATTTGAAAAAGCCACCCGCCTCTGGCGACGGCTCCTGTTGTTGAATACCACTCGCCCTCGGATTCTGCATCCGTTCGTCGACCATTGATTTGGTAAAGTATTCTGGCCACAACCATTCACCAATTTTACGTTTCAATGGGTCTTCATTAGCCTGTTCCTGAGACTCTATCAATAGGCGTAACTTAATAACCCTCCACTTGGCGGCTTCTTTCTGCATCAGCCGACCGACCAAGTCGTCTTCGTTTCTGTGATTGGCGATAATCACTCTTGCAGCGTGAGGCTGCAATCGGGGGACAAAGTCATTCTCATACCACACCCAAATCTTATCATTGAAGGTCTTTGAAGACGCTTCTTCCTCAGTGCCACAAAAATCATCAATCACTCCTAGGTGGGCACGACGCCCAGATATACCAGCTCCGACACCTGCTGATTGATAATAACCTCTATTTGTCGTAGCCCACTTGTCGGCTGCACGGGAGTCAGGTGTAAGATTATATCCGAGCCATCGTTCGTTGGATTCGACAAGATTTCTTGCAGCACGACCAAAATCCGCCGCGAGGTCTCCACTGTGGGAGCAGGCAAGGATTCCGAGGTCTTTGATGTGTTCATTTATTTGTGCGAGGAACCATGGGGGGAACAGCTTTGATATGTAAGTAGACTTCGCTGACCCCGGTGGTTCAAGAACCATAAGCCTTAACCCATCTTCTGAATCTACATCACCCTTTGCTACGGCGGCTATCAATCGTTCAACCAACCTCTGCAACTCTGTAATAATCAACATGTGGTGTTTCGCGGGTTGATAGCCATTGATAATAGACCACTCAACCATTGAGGAACGCACACGGAGTATACGTTTCTTTTCCTCCAACAAGGCAATGTGACGTTCAGTTAGCGCGCTCGGCATAGGCTTTCGCCAACTCGGCGTCTATTTGTTTCTCCGACATAGTAGAGGGAGCAATCGTCAGGGTAGAAGTAATTGGCTGATTAGGTTTACCAAAGGAAAACTGAAGCACATCAAGATTAGCCTTCCTTTTCGTTTCCTCATTCTTCGCCACGTTAGCTATTTCAATCAACCGAGTCGCCGCATCAAAGGCTGCACCCTGCATCAACTCTATGACCGGCTCCCTACCCGCACCCTCGATTTCTTTCAAAATCTGAGTCACTGCCCAAGGCTGCTTAACAATCGTAGCAACGTGAACCGTCGTCGTCCCAGTCGCCTCAGCAATCTCCACGTTGGTACGTCCCGCCGCCTTTAACATTATGATAGCACGATGTTCAGGACGCTCCGCCTTCAACACATAGGCGGGCTGGCGTCCATTAAACAACGGTCTAGGAGCAACGTCGTCAACAACTTTATCGGTTGCGCCGAGCGAGCTATGCTCACCGGGGTTGGCATTAATAATCAATGCCGACGGGGGATTGGCTGCCACCGTGTATTCGTCGAAGATGTCAGTCTTGTTATTCATCCTAACTCAACCCATGATAAAGTATTCTTTGTTTCCACTCCACCCTCCCTAAACCCCTCCACCCCAAACTCCATCACCCCCAACCCATTCAACGGTTGCTCCATCATGAGTTGTTTAACACCCTTACTCAAGGTACTAATATCAACCCCAACCCTCAACTCCATCTCATCTTTTGATTCCATCTTATCCATACTCCAAAATCATTGGCTTTCTGCAATATATCACAACCCACGCCAATGTCAACAAAAGATGGAAAGATGCTTTGGCCTTTTAGTCTATATTAATAATCAATAGCCACCCTAGCCACCCCCCACCATATCATCTTTCTCACCCTTAACTAATTGAAAGTTTCCATAGTGGTGTGGTTTGAAAAACGTCATCCTTAGCTATCCCCACGACGAAAGTTAAAGGGGTGGGGGGTGGGATGGCCAATCTACTATAGGCAGGGCAGGATATACGACTGCCTCTGTCGTCGGATGATAATGAGGCATAGCGTCTAGCTATCATCCACTACTGCCTAGCCTTGAGTCAATACTGCCTAGGAATGAGCCAGTCTTTGCCTTACAATGAGTCAGGTGTCTATTTTATGGACACTAATTTTGGGGAATTGCTCGCCGTGGGCGATTGTGATGCCAAAACCGCCCATTTCAGGCTATGCCCGACGTTGGCATGGGGATTGCTTAGGATGGGATAGCTCTTTGATAGGCTAGTCAGCGGCAAAGCGATTTGCCACCGCAATATCTCCGCAATTAAGCGGTCGGTGGCGATAGTGAAACATGAAAAATAAAGCTGACGTAATTGAAACCATGAAAGCGTCGATTGATGCTGTCATTAATGGCGACCGCAAACATGGTTGGGGACAAGCGGATAGCATGGCAGTGATTGGCGATTTGGTCGCTGAGTTCGCGCCATCATTCGCAAAGGGAACACCGGAGCATGGCGATGCTGCTGCCAATGAAGTCCGCAATGCGGTGTTGGCCGGGATTAATCAAATGGTCAACCCATCAGCGGCTCGCCAGTGGCTTGAGTCGAGCAAGGTCGATAAGCTGGCGAAGTCTGAGGGACGGAAAGCGGCTAGCAATAAGTTGTTTGCCGAGTTCTAAGCGAACGTGGAGCATGGTGGGCAGGATGGAGTCATTCCTGCCTACCGACTCCGCGCTTGAATAGTGCGGAAGAAAAGGAATAATGTTATGATTAAATTGAAAGTTCATATTCAATTTCATGACGGTCATGCGATTGAGGTGGAGTCGGATACCAATGAGTTTTTAATTGGAGAAAAGTATTTGTGGATTGGAAACGATACCTATTTTCTAACAACAATTCGTGAATTCATGGTCAAACCAGTGTTGGATTAGTTGGCATTGATTATCAATAAGCACAGCGGAGGGTGGTGATTCGTAGAGGATTGCCATGATTTAACTTGGAAATTTTCAAACAAGTCAAGGAGAGCGTTCGCTCGTTGGCCGACGAACGGTGACCGGTCTATAGGCAAAGGGGATTTGGAGTAGTGTAGTCTTAGAAAAAAAAAAAAAAAAAATTATACTACATCTATTTTCTACAAAGCAGTTAAGGTATTACAGTCTATGATTTTAGTCCTAACTTATTCTTGAGCAATTCGCGCTAAATTCGGGTCGCCAACGATACCAACGATATATCGCAAAGCCTTGAAGCTTAAGGATTTATGGAATCTGCGTTGCTCATGCCTCAAATTGAGACAGCTATGCCTTGAAATCATCCAGAGCTAAATCCTTGCAAATCAATGGCTTACGCAGCTTTAACGATATTATCGTGTCTCAAATTGGGACATTCGCTAGGGGAGCAAAAGCTAAGTGCCTGCACGTCAATGGCTTATGGGGCGAAAAAAGCTGGCATATGAAATGCTTATAAGCCTTGACATATCAATATGAGTAAAGTTCACATGGAAAATAAAGCGAGACTTATACCTGATGAAAGACGTTCAACTAAGTCTCTCTTTCGTACGTTTTGTTATGGGTGGTTTCGTTATCCAAATTACCTTTACGTAGGCCAAACAACAAAAGGTTTGCAAAGAATTTATCTCCATGACGTCTTAAATAAAGTCGAACCCTTTCAAGAAACTGATGAAATTCATTTTTGGTATTGTAATCCACGTGATATAGAAGGATTAGAAACATTTTTAATCAAAAGTTTAAAACCATTCTACCAAACTACCGAAGGAAGAAAAGCAATGGAGAAGAATAGATTAAGTAGACCGTTTAGGTTAAGTGCTAAAGAGCTCTTTGAACAATTTTCTCAATAGTAATATGGCAACTTCAACCAAATGAAGATAAGTTCTAAAATGTTGTGGAGTCTTGAGTGGTGCTACCAAGAAGTATGGTTTAGCCCATCGGCTTTCACGAGGGATGATAGTATAAGTAGGGGATTCATTCGACTCCCTAAAGGTGATGATTTCGGTATAAAAGCTAAAGCGGAGTTCTTGAAAAAGCTAAATAATGATGGTAAACACCATTACACATTTTCAGAAATATCTACTCGCTTAATGAAGGGTTGGGAAGAAGAAACTGAAGTGCCAGATTTTAAACCTTTATGACCATAGTGCTTACAAAGCAACAGATTGTGGATTTTTGGAACGCGTTGCCTCCATTGCCATTCGTTCCTGAGCCGACGGAAGCAAAGTGTACGATTTATGCCATTGATGTACCGGAGGGTGAACGAAGCGTCAGGGAAAAGGCTAGTGCCACGAGGGTGGAAGGGAAGAAAGTGGGGAAGAGAACGGGGTGGTTGTTTGAGAGTTTCTAGTCTTGACTAAACGAGCGTTGGCCACTACGAAAGTGTGGCATTAATTTCTAGTGCATATTAATAATCAATAGCAACTTTGAATTTATGACCGAACTAGCTAAACAAATTAAACTCGCGTTAGATAATGCGGGATATTGTTCACCACCGAATGATAATAGTAAGGAGTTCTTTGCTATACTTAGGGCGTTTGATGAAGCCGGGTATGATATTGAGTTGAGTAGTCGCTTGGGCGGAGAAGGTGGAACGATGTTGTGTGCTACGCCGAGGAAGGGGAGTTGAACGATTTGAAAACACAATGTTGTTAGCGAGGAACACGATTGGTTAACCATTATTAATATAAAAACCATGAAAATACGAACCAGCAGAGAGATGACCACCCGACCGTGGGAGAAAGTGTCAACGGTAGTAGGAAAGGAACTAACCCCAATAATGAGACAGTCGACGTTGGAGGTGTTAATAGATTTGGTAGTGGGGAAGCTGAACAACGTTGGAGCTTTTTGTAGGGTTGAGTATCAGAATGGTAGGGCTAGGGTGTTGGGGTCGAATGGACAGAAGGTGTTGGTACAGTTGTTATGAAAGAGCCGACCAAGACAATCGAACGTATTAAAGCCCTCGGATTCACTGAGCCGACTGAGCCACAGTTGCGTCAGAATCCCTACACTGGTATAAGTCATATTATCGTCCCACAAGCAGTGATGTTGTATGACTTTATTACTACGAAGCAATTTGTATGTGGTAAGGATTACACTCGCACTGATTGGGATAAGGCAAGATATTGGTTTGCAACGCAATGGTCGAAGGAGTATTATGATTTACTTGACTAATCCCCCGTCCATATTGAAAATCAATAGCGACTTGGAGCGGAAGGTGACTCGCTTGTTTATTGACAAGGATGGAGTAGATAGGGTGGTTGTTTTTAGTCTCATCAAATGGTGGGCGATAGAAACGTTCATCGTTATCGCCCATCCGTGTTTTGAGTTTGAATACAAGTTGAATTAAAATGCTACAACTCAAACTCAATTTGAACTCGACGACGGTCGGCACATGCCGAGAGAGGTTGTTATTCAACTCTGCCATTGGCATCCACCCCGTCGAGTTCTTTTACTTTCAAGGACGATTAAACATTGACCGGCGCAGCCATCAGTTTCAATATAGATATGGACGCAAGGTCGAGCCGAGGGATTGGATGATTGTATGACTACTAATGTTCTTAGTGCCATCATTACTGCCTACATCGCCACCGGTCATCCGACGGCTTCAGGTGTAGCACCTTGCTCCGGTAGAACGATTGCAGCTCCACGCTGTGTGCCATTGGGTAGCAAGGTTGTGATATGTAATCACGTTTTCACCGTTGAGGATAGAACAGCACGACGTTATGATGGTCGTTTCGACATTTTCATGCCGACCAAGGAGTTGGCGACACTATGGGGAAAACAACGATTGACAGTAACAATAATATCACCATGAAAATAAAATTAACACAACAAAGCGATTGTCGTTTCCACGGCAAATATAACCAAGAAGATATTGAGTTGTGTAGCCATGTCATTAATAATTTGTTTGGAATAAAAAATAAGTCTTTTACGCTTTACTTTAGTAAAAGTAAACTAAAGGGATATGAAAAATTTACTTTTACTAATCTTTCTGGCCCATGGGAATGGTATAATGAAAAAACAAATCATTACCCTAACAACTTCTTAGGTTCTGGAATAGACCATATACTATCTAAAATGTTTCCTAAAGGTGAAGGAACACTTTATGTCAAATTCGGCAATACTAGGTCATCAAACAGTGAAAGTAAAACTTAAAACCGACGAAGCCACGATGAGTAGGCTTAGACGTGATGGAATACCGGGGTTTATAACGAACCTTTTGTGGGGTAGGGATGTTGTGGTGATTGATGGGACGCCTTATACCGTAGAAGTAGAATTTCGCCATAAACATTCCCAGTGGAACATTGCGCCGGAGTGTGTGGAAGTGGTGGAGTTGTAGGAAGGAAATTATGGGTGCTGCTAAACGAGCAGGAACATTTGAGGAACGTAAAGCACGTGCTATTGCGCGGAATCTTGCGTTTGAACAAGAATTGGTAAGTGACCCAACTAAAGTTCATCCTTCAATTACAAAATATCATAAGAAGCGTGGCACAAATAGTTTATTTATGGCAATGCTTTGTATGGGAATGATTCACAAAAAATAAAAACTATGAAACTATCACAAGCAAAAGAGTATCTACCGTTTGTGCAAGCTGCGATGGAAGGTAAAACTATACAATATAAAGGAGCAAGACCGGGGTTTATCCCAAACTGTTGGGTTGACGACGTTAGTGGCGAGATTGACTTGGAAAATACAACCTTTGTATATCGTATCAAACCCACCCCCACTCTCCGTCCTTGGAAACCGGAGGAAGTTCCGGTTGGGGCGTTGATTAGAAGTACTAATAAACTAGTGTATTTGATAGTTGCACGCTCTTTATATGAATTTGACAATACCAAATGTATAAGAATAGTAGAAGATGTTGGAGCTAGGTCATATTCTTGTGAACATGTAAAGAACTGGGAACACTCCCTCGACCAAGCCAAAACTTGGCTTCCTTGTGGAGTCGTGGAATAACAATTTAACGCACCAAACAAGCCAGCTTGTTGGTTGGGAAAATCATCGTGGGCAACATACACAATGAACAAACGACACAGAGATAAAACAAGACCGGTTTGGTGCGTTTGATTTTATGATTAAATATCTAAAGTGGAGACTATTTCAATGGTTGTGTAAGAATTTGCATGGTTCGCATGACTTTCACATATGTACAATCCAAGACGACGAATGTCCTAGAGGGATATGTTGTCGTTGTGATTATGACGCTGGATATGTTTCTTATTAATTTATGGTTGGGTGGCGGAATGGGACAGACGCCGGTTGTCATTTACCAGTCTATTACCAACTGCTGTGATAACCCTACGAAGAGTGGTAACTTCTATGCAGGTTCGACTCCTGCCCCAACCAACCCTTTGACAACCGATGACGGTGGAGATGACAAACATGTTGCAACTATATCATCATGGATTAGTTTGGAAGCGTCACGCTTCTATACGATTAGCCCCAACCGCAACTTCGGTTGTCATTCAATTTCCCACAATCGTGGAGAGAGAGACGCGATGACTCTTTTCATCGCAAGAACGAAAGATAACATAGTATGTTAAAAGAAACACGTGAAGTGCTCGACTGGAAAGTAGACATGTTGGTCTATGAATCAGTCGAGGAAGCCGACCAAGATGCCGGAGTAGCCGGTGCTGGTTTGAAGGAAATGAACAACAACCTGCTCTACCGTGGCACTTATCAGAAGGCACGTACCATCATCTATGACGTGGTGGCGAAAGCGACAGGTGTTGCACCATTGACCCGCCCCACCGGGGATAAGGATGCCAAAGGTAATGACATCCTCGAAGCCTACGAGAATGATTCGGTATTCGTCGACCGGGCGTTGGCAACGTCAGGGAAAACGGTTGCCGAATTGCAGTCGGCAGTGACCGAGGCTTGCAACGCTGCGAATGATGGTAAAGGACTTGCCGCCGACATTAAGGCGAAGGTTCGCACCGGAGTTGGCCCGAAGGTTCCTGTTCAGGATACGTTACAAGCCACCGCGTTCATTCGTGGTGACATTAATAAGGCGACTGGTAAGGCATATGACCTCTCGAAGTTCGAAGCTGCCTTCGCTAAAGTGGTTGGGCATCCGTTGGTTGTTGTCGGTGAGACCGAGGAAGAAAAGATCAAGTCCTTGGCAGCACAGTGCACCGAGTTTCGCAAGGCTGCGAATGTGTTCAATAAAATGTAGTCTATGATGTAAGTTCAACAATGTGGCATGTTGAAAGACGTGCCACACCTTGAGAGTATATTATATGAAAACCGACCAAGAATTAAAACTATTTCTGGCGAGGAT
>Ga0302319_10018332_pt1 | contig 12774 bp, 9 predicted proteins | sample Bog_T0_2_FD_203319 | JGI IMG/M metagenome (GOLD analysis project Ga0302319, IMG submission 203319) | Peat permafrost microbial communities from Stordalen Mire near Abisko, Sweden - Bog_T0_2 | ecosystem: Environmental > Terrestrial > Soil > Wetlands > Peat | place: Sweden: Abisko, Stordalen Mire...
GACAGCTTCGAGGCCGTCCGGCGTTTTCGTTTCTGAATTACCTGCCCACAATCAGGTCGCGGGTCCTGAGCGATGCGCCTTCTCCCAAACTGCAGCGCCGCCCAACTCCCACCATCACCGCTTCCAGCTAACTTCCCTATAGATAAGTATCAACAGGACTCTCTAACTCCGACTTAGCCTCGGAGTTATCCCCATCATTCCTTATTACGCCGCTGGACGCCCCCTCAGTTCCAGTCTCCACACCATCTCTCCCCCGCGACACAGAACGAATAATAAACAGTGGCCTGCCTTTTCCCTGAATGAATGCGCGCCCTACATACTCGCCAATCAGCCCCAGCGCAAACAAGTTGATCGCTGAAAACGCAAGTTGAACGCACAGGATACCCGCCCATCCCGAAACTGCGTGAAGAACCAGAAGCGCATAGCCGATCCAGCCAAGAACGCACGCAGCCGCAACAGCCGCCAAAGCCCCCAGGTAGAACAGGAACCGCAGCGGCGCCGAAGCAAATCCGGTAATGGCATCAATGGCCAGCCCCACCATGTTGCCCACGCTGTATTTCGTCTTTCCGGCGAATCTCGAGTCCCTGTGATAATTCACCGCAACCTGGCGAAATCCAACCCACGCCACCATGCCCCGAACAAACCGGTGCGGCTCCGGCATCCGTCGTAATATATCCACCACCTGCGCGCTCATCAACCGAAAATCGCCCGTATCGAGCGGCATATCTGTCCGCGTCATCCTGCGCAGAACCCTGTAGAACAGTCCCGCCGTCACCCGCTTGAAGATGCTTTCATTGGCCCGCGAAATGCGCCTCGCGTACGCAACATCGGCGCCGGCATCCATAGCCGCCATCATCTTTGGAAGCAGCTCAGGAGGATCCTGCAAATCCGCGTCGATTACAAGCACTCTTTTGCCTTGTGCTATCTCCATGCCCGCGGTCAGCGCCAATTGATGTCCATGGTTCCGGGAAAGATCGACAATTACAGCATGTGGATCGCGGCTTTGTATCTCCAGCAGCCTCTCCGCCGTTCGATCCGAGGAGCCGTCATTGACAAAGATGATTTCAAAGGACGTATGTATCTCATCCAGAACCCGCCGCATCCGCCGGTGAAACTCGCGGATGCACTCCTCCTCGTTGTGACAAGGGACAATCACACTCACATCGACAGCTTCGCTTTGCGGATTGCACTCTATGCAGTCGCCATCTCGATACTTCGCCACAAATCCTCGCCTTCTAACTTCAGCGCCACTGCATCTATGCAATCAATCCGCCCAGTTACTTCGGTGCCGCCATGCTCATTCACTCCGCCGCGTTCCCTGTAACTCCAGAACCGCATCGCGGCAGCTCTCGCAACCTATCTGTTCAATCTGGAGCTTCTGCCGATCCGCACGGCACTATTCGATCTAAGAAACGTCACCGCCGAGAGGGTCAATACATAGAGAGTATTGTACTATCCTGCTCGACTTCCAAGGCGGGTTCAGGTCCGCTCCTATCTCCCCTATAATGTGATAATGTCCACCCCCACGAGTCACCCTGGGCGAGCCCTTGAAAAGAGCTCATCCCGCTGGCTCCTTCCCCTCATCATCCTCGCAGCCTTCGCCATCCGCATGGTTGTGGTCTTCTTCACGTATCGCGATCTCCCTGACGCGGACAAATTCTACGAGCGCTTCGGATGGGAGATGGGCTGGGTTGCGCGCGCGCTCGCCAGCGGCCACGGCTTCACCTCGCCCTACTGGCCCTGGAGCGGCCCCACAGCGCTAGAGCCTCCGCTCTACATTGGCCTCCTTTCCGTTGTCTTTCGGCTCTTCGGCATTTACTCGCTCACCTCGGCCTTCGTCATTCTCTCCATCAACAGCCTGCTTTCTTCCCTCACCTGTATACCGGTTTATTTCAGCGCCAAATATTCCCTCGGCGCGCGCGGTGCAAAATATGCAGCCTGGGTCTGGGCCTTCTATCCTTTCGCCATTTACTTCTCCGCCTGTCGCGTCTGGGAATACTCGCTCACTGGCCTGCTCTTCACCACCAGCTTCTGCATCGCCCAGCGCATTCATCGCACCGCCAACCCGCTCGCCTGGATGGCATGGGGCGCTCTCGCCGGCCTCACCGCGCTCTCGAACCCATCCACGCTCTCCACGCTGCCGTTCCTGGCCGGAGTCGCAGCATGGCAGTTGCGCAAAGCAGAACTCCCAAAACCAAGCCGCCGTTGGCTCCTCAACTTCGTCCTCACAGGCCTCGCCGCCGCAGCCGTTCTTACCCCGTGGACAGTCCGCAACTACCACGCCCTCGGCGTCATCTGCCCCGTCCGCGACAACATCTGGCTTGAGATTTATGCGGACAACTTCGGCAATGCCCCCCAGGATGACAGCTCACCGCCGAGCGCCGACAACCGCCCCTACCCGGCCAGCAGTCCCGTTGAAATGCGCAAATATCTGGCCATGGGCGAAACCGCCTATCTGGCCGACAAGCACGCCCTGTCTCTTCAGGACTTCCATCAGCATCATCAATACGGCTTCCTGATTGGCCATACCCTGCGCCGCTTTCTCTATTACTGGACCGGCTACTGGAGCTTCTCTTCCAAAGAGCTGCAGGATCAACCAACCGAACCGGCAATGGTCTTTTACATTGGCTGCGTCACGCTGCTCATGCTGCGCGGCATCCACCGCTTCTGGCGACTGAATCGCGCCGCGCTCCTGCCTTACCTGGTGCTCCTTATTTTTTTCCCGTTCACTTACTACCTCACCAATCCTCTGATGGACTACCGCCAGGCCATCGAACCTGCCGTCATCGTGCTGGCCCTTGCCGGCATAGTCCCCTGGAAGCGCCTCAACCCCGCCGACTCCAGCCGGTGGATCGGCGCAGAGCCCTCAGCCTCACCCGGCTAGAACTTTGAGAACTATTTCGCCTTTTCTGCGAAATGGGTGGTGAAGCAGCGCGCCGTGCGAGCCTCCCTGCGACCGTCTGCCCCACCGCAGGCCGTTATTCTGGAGTGTGACTGAAGCCCCGGACACACGACCCAATTCCCCGCCCCGGAAGCATCCCTTGCGATCATTTTTCCGATGGCTCGCAATTTGCCTCGTGGCCATGTGGTCGCTTGCCGCGCTCACCCTCGTGGCCGCCCGCTGGGTCGACCCGCCCACAACCGCAGTCCACGTCCAGCGCCGCCTGCAGGCCTTCATTCACCACAAGCCCTATCAGGAACGCTACCGATTCGTACCCCTCAGCCAAATCTCGCCCCATCTGCAGCACGCCGTCATCGCTGCGGAGGATGCGCGCTTCTACCAGCACCATGGGTTTGATTGGCAGGCCATTGAGATCGCCGCCGAAGACGACCTGGAAGGCGGCCGCATTCGCGGGGGTTCCACCCTTACGCAGCAACTCGTAAAGAATCTGTTCTTCGGAACCAGCCGGTCCATTCTGATCAATGGCCCGCGCAAGGGCGCGGAGTTCACGCTCGTGCCAATCGCCGAACTGGTCCTCGGCAAGCAGCGCATTCTAGAGCTCTACCTCAACGTGGTGGAGTGGGGCCCCGGCATTTACGGCGCAGAATCGGCATGCCGTACCTACGACAAGACCTCGGCATTGAATGTCAGCCGGGAACAATCGGCAGAACTTGCCGCCATTCTGCCCGCTCCCCTGAAGCGACGGCCCGAGCGCATGAGTCGCTACAGCGCGGTCATCCTGAAACGGATGCGCGAAATGGACTGGTAATCGCGCGGCACTTTACCCACCCGTAAGCCGGGTGCCACAGATCCCTCGCCTTTTTTTGGCGAAGAGCCGTAAGCCGGGTGCCACAGGTCCCTCGTCTTTGGGGACCTGGGAAGTTCGGGGACAGGTACTCCACCCTTCGCGGCCGGGTGCCCCATATCCTGCATTTGAGAGATGGAAGACGAACAAGCCAGCGCGACCCTCCCGCGGCGACTGCCGCACCGCAGGTGCAGGCGGGTGAAATCGGGTATTCTGAAATTGCACCCCGGAGGTACCCGGATGCCTTCCCCTGCCACCGCCGCGCCACCTGCCTGTCCCACGCCCGTTGAAGAAATCGCGGAAGCCCTCGATCGCATTGGCCCTCTTACCGGCCTGCCCCTTGAGGACCGCCTCTGGCTCGCCCGCCATGGCAACGAGGTCATCGCGCAACCCGGTGACATCCTCTTCGAAGAAGGCAACCCGGCCGACCGCATGATTCTCATCCTCAAGGGTGAAATTCATGTGCGGCGCCATAGCGGCGGCCCCATGGAGTTGTTCATCGGTCGCGCCGGCCAGATGACCGGCTACCTCCCGTTCTCGCGCATGAAGGTCTCCGGCGGTCAGGGCTTCGCCGTCTCTCCTGTGTGGGCCCTGCTGATTCACAAGTCCGTCTTTGCTGAGATGCTTCAGGCCATCCCCGGCATGACCCAGCGCGTCGTCTCCACGCTACTCGATCGCGTCCGCGAAGTTACCCGCATTGAGCAACAGGCTGAGAAGCTCAACGCCCTCGGCAAACTCGCCGGCAACCTTGCCCATGAACTCAACAATCCCGCCTCCGCCGCCCAGCGCGCCGCCTCCAGCCTGGTCAGTGAGCTCCGCGCCAACCGCCAGAACCGCTTCAAGCTCCTCAACCTCTGCCTCGGCGAAGAACAGATTCGGGCCATCGAGGTCTGGGAGCAAAGGATATTCAACCGCACCGTCCAACCCGAATCCCAATCTGCCACTGCCCTCATCGTCCGTGAAGAGGCCATCCGTGCCCGGCTCACCGCGCTCGGCTGCGTCGAGCCCTGGGACGTTGCGCCCCAATTGGCCGAGCAGGGCGTCACCATCGCCGAACTGGATGAGCTCAGTGCCCTCATCGGCCCTAGTGAAACCTGCATCTCCCTTGAGTACTTCGCCCGCTACCTGCGCTCCTCGCGCTCCGTTGAAACGCTCGTCCACTCCACGGCTCGCATCTTTGACCTCATCAGCGCCGTCAAGACCTATTCCTACATGGACCGCGCCCCGATCCTCGACGTCGATATCCCCGCCGGCCTCGACGCAACCCTGCAGATGCTGCGCTCACGCATGACCAATGTGACCGTAACCCGCGACTACGAGCCCAATCTCCCCCACATCAGCGCCTACGGCAGCGAGCTCAACCAGGTCTGGACCGCCCTCATCGAAAACGCACTTGACGCCCTCGGGAACCAGGGCCAACTGCGTCTCACCTGCCGCCTCGAAGCCGAAATGATGCTCATCGAGATATGGGACACCGGCCCCGGCATCCCGCCCGACCTGCAGGACCGCATCTTCGAGCCATTTTTCACCACCAAGCCGCCCGGCCTCGGCCTTGGTCTCGGCCTTGACAACGCCATGCGCATCGTCCGCAAGCACCGCGGCCATCTCAGCGTCCGCTCCGAGCCCGGTTCCACCTGCTTCCGCGTCCGCCTCCCCCTCGACCAATTGCAGGCCTATTAATTTACGTATCCCCATTCCCGGGCGCCCATTCTTCCCGCGTCCACCGCGGGAAGAGCGAGATACCGCGTTCCTTCTCCCGCATCCGGCACAGACATCTCTCATCATGCCCAAACGTCTTCTGCGCCATCGGAGACCAGGTGAGATGTTGCGCATCCCAAACCGTCACCGCCGTCTGCAATGACGGCCCCATCGAATCTCTCGAAGCCACTGAACCCAAACCGTAGCCGCCCCTGCGCCGCCCTGCGTCTCTCAGTTTGAAATGACCGCCAGCAGCGCGGTTGGCGGCACATCCCAGAAGTTGCCGCTATAAACCATCTTCCCCGTACCCCGCAGGTTCACGCTTTTGCCGAAGCTGTTCGTATTGAACGACGTGTTTCCCGTTACAACAACCCGGTTGTTGGTCGTGCCCTCGATCGAGTCATTCAGAGAACTAAACACGCAGTTCTGGATAATCGTGTATCCCATGGTGTTTGTTCCAATGTTGATACCATGCACGTGGCTATTCGACTGCAGCCCCCTCAGTTGGCTGTTTCGCACGGTCAGCGTATTTGTCGGCTCCCGCAGGTCCACAATGTAATAGTCGCTCCCGTCGTCCACGCCCCCGATGCTGGCAATATCGACATTGTTCATCTCCACATTATTGCCGCCCGCGCCCACCAGCCAGTTCCCCAGGCTCCCGTCCGTGCGGAAGTCATGAATAAAGAGACCGCTACCTTTTCCAAGATTGAAGCAGGGCGTTGCCTCCGTCGGCTTGCCGCCATACACCACAATGTTGCACTGCGACATCGAACCCGTGAAGTTGTTCTGGAAGGCATGCAGCCCTCCCGAGCTTGAGTCGATCAGCGTCCCAACCCCGTCCCACGCGACATCGAAGATGGAGGCGCCCAGAAGCGCATCGGGGTCAATAAGAATGCCATAACGCCAGGAGAAAGTCTCCGTGCTTCCGACCACTAGCGTCACGGTCCCGCCCGCGGTAATGTGGAAGAGAGCATTCACATGGTTGGCGTCGTTGATGGCTGTCTCGCACGCTTCCCTGAAACTGCAGGTACCCAAAAGCGGGCCCGGAGTGAAGCGGTTGTTGCTGAATGCCCAACTGTCCCCGGTGTTCGTCAGATTAAAAAGATAGTGATAAGCCCACATGGTGGAGTTCGCGATCTTCACATCCCCTGACCCGCCCCCAGGCGTCGTTGTCATGCCATCGTATGCGTTCACAATTACGATGTTGTTGATCACGCCGTGAACAAACCCCTTGCCCTTGCCGCCGTCGCTGAACAAAGGGGGATACACGGTTTTGCCCGTCTCCTGCTTCGGCCAGAAAAAGTTGATGCCGGAGATCTGCCAGCCCGTTTCGAGCCGGAATGGTGTCACCGTTTCGCTGGTCAGCAGGATGGTAGTCCCATAGTCGCCCGTCTTGTCTCCCGCCGGCGCTCCCACGCCCTCCATCGAGCAGTGGTTCAGCACAATGGTCGCTTCGCCGGTCAACAGAATCTTTCCCGCGGGAAGCACAAGCCTTCCTCCTTTCGCGTCACAGGCCGCCGCTGCGCTGGCCAGGGCAACATCGTCGGAGGTTACCCCATCCGCCGCAAGAATCGGCCGAATCTCCTCATCGCCACCGAACGAACTCAACGCCCCGGCGTTATGCGCCACGAGCACAGCCAATGACATGGCAGCCACGCGAATCACGGCAACGCACTGCAATACTCTCCCGCTCATAATCTCCTCTCCGCAGCTACACAGCAGACGAGTCAGCTCCAGCGCAAGCCCCATCGCCAGGAATGTTCCAGGTGACCTTCAAGATGGTAGAGAGACAGCGGCGCGCGCACTCACTGCTTATGCGGATCAAAAACTGCGTTCTCGGGCTATAGCATTTTCGGAATTTCCGTAGACCGAAAACTCACACTCAAGTGGCTTTTTCCTTAAGAAAAGCCACCTTTCAATGCACTCAAAAAGACCACGTTCATTCCGAATATGCTCTAGAACCCGGAGTTCACCCCGGAGTTGTGCGGGATCGCGAACTGTCGAATGAAAATCCGAATAATCCAACGCCCGCATCCCGCGCGTCAAGCACAACCCAGCGCCCCAGGGCTGGGCATCCGCAGCGACGGGTCTTCGTCGCCGGGGTGGCTGACCCCCTGCTTTCCTTCCAGTCCCATTTCCTTCAGAGCGACCCATCCGCCGGCTCCGTCACGCGCAGCACGCCAGAGCGGGGACCGTCCCTACGGCTCCACTTCCACCCCGCGCCAGAAAGCCACGTAGCCCTTGATCTTCCGCGCCGCCGGCTTCGGGTCCGGGTAGTACCAGGCCGCGTCCGGGTTATCCTGCCCATCGATCAGCAGGTTCATATAGCGGGCTTGTCCCTTCCACGGGCAGGTCGATGTCGTGGAACTGGGGCGAAAATACTCGCGCTTGAGGCTGGCCTCGGGAAAATAGATGTTCCCTTCCACCGTCTCCGTCGTGTCGCTCTCGGCAATGAGTTTGCCGTTCCAGGTTGCTCGTGCCATGGTCTATTTCCGTTTAAAGTCTACGACCTCACCCTCACTTACCTGGAAAATTCGGCAGACGAGGGTAACGGATATGACACTACCAGAGTTTCGCTTGTCGTGGCGAGTCCATTCGCAATCTGGAAAAACCGGGGCAACGCCAGCTACCGTGCGGCAGCTCTCTCGCGACCCCGGCCCGCTTCACATCCCTGCGTTACTTCGCGTCTGCAATCGAGTCGATGTGGACGCTCTTCTTCGCATCGTCGGCCGTCGCGGTCACCGTCACGTGGGCGCCGTAGAAGGACTTCACAGCATCCGGATTGTCGATCGTCCAGACCGCCTTCTTGTCCTCGTCCACAAATACCGGCGTCATCCCGCCCTCGATGCACTTCTTCACACACGCCGCGCCTGAGCCGGCATGCTTGGCCCCGCACATCGAGTCGGATATCCAGCCGTTGATCTTGGTTGAATCGGCAGCATGCGCCGCAAATGCCGCCACAGTAAGAACCGCAAACAGAAGAGCCAGAACACGTTTCACAGGAAACCTCCGGGGGATTTCGAATTTTCGATCGTCTACCATCATCCACCACCAGCCGCAATCCGGCAAGATGGATCGTTCTCAGCTGCTCCCCGGATGGGAATACTGCCCGTGCGACTCCTGTTTCGAGGGCAGGCTGTTCCGCCGCGCTTCCGCGTTCTTCAGCGCCGCCTCGTACCGCTGCGCCGCCGCGGAAAATCGCCCCACCATCTCCGTCGTCTTCACCAGAAATCCCGGATTCCTCTCTCGAATCCCTTCCAGAATCGGCGCAAACTTGGCCAGCAGAAAAAATCCCTCGGCGTTGCAATCCACAAACAGTTCCGCGGATACCGCCCCGTGCAGCACCATCGCCGCCGCCATCTCCCAGTACGTCAGCACCTGCCGCAGCCACGCATTGTGCGGGTCGGCCGGATTGGACGCTACGGCATAAAACTCATCCGCCGTCGCCGGCCAAAACTCCCCCGTCATCCACGCACGCGCCTTCCGCATCTCCGCTTCCGTGCGCAATTCATACAATTTAAGAATGATCTCTGCATCCGCAGGTGTCGCCAGCATCCGCTCCATATATGTGTCTCCGCTGCACCATACTACCGGATTCAGCCGCTCGGCGCTGCCCAGATGGGTCGTCCCAGCGTTTCCCTGAACTTTGCCCCATGAGCCCACCTTCATTACGCCTCAAGCAAGCCCGCTCGATGGAAAATCCTGAGACTCGGCTCGATTCCCCGCTCAAGTTCTTCCGTCCCCATACCTGGAAACTCCCCCTTCATCGCGTCCAAAAGTGCGGCGCGGTCGCGAGTCCCGTCCAGCAACTTCAAAAAGCTCCGCAAAACAGGATCGTCCAGTCCCACTGTGCCATGCATCAGGGTGGTCGCATACATGCGAGTCAGCGCCTCTTGACGGCTGCAACCGCTGGCCAGGGGCCGCGCCGCAATCCCTTCGGCAACCGGCGGCCTCCACGCATGCAACTCGATCATGTTCGCTGCCGCCAGCCGCATCACTACGTTCACTCCATCGCCGTCGAGCGCGAACCCGCTTCCGGCAATCCGCGGCTCAATCTCGTCAAAACTCAGCACCCGCGGCGAAGCCGCCTCCAGCACCTCCAGCAGAGCAATCACGGCCGGGTGGTTCGATTCCATTTTGACCCCGCTCGGCAGCGTAAAAATCTTTGCCCCCGGCGTTTCTCCCGGCGCTGACCTGGCTTGCGAAGCAAGCAGCAGCCGTCGAACATGCTCCACAGGAAAATCGCGCCGCACCACCTGCTCCGCCCTGCAAAGCAGCGTCTCCCTGTACATGCGGATGCGCGCGAAATCCAGCATCTGTTCCTGCTTCAGAATATCGCCTCCCGCCACGTTCTCAATCGCGCGCCGCACTGCGGGCAGGTAGCATGGATCGGTCGATCTCGGCAGCGTGGACTCGCTCAGGTACTGCAATCCGTGCCTCTGCGCGCCCTCCGCAAACTCGATGAATTGCACCGGATGATACGCACCGGTCATTTCATCGTGATAAGTCACCTCGGGACTGCGCTTTTCCATCCTCTCTAGTTGTTCTTCAACCAACATGCGATACGGATCGCCCTCCGGCCTCGCTGCAACCACAATACGAAGGAACTCAATCGCTTCGGTCACCCGCTGTTTCGGGTCCTCGATACCCTCCGCGCGGTACAGCATCATTTCCCTGATCATCGTGCGAAAATGCGCCCCGGGCAGCGCGTTGTAGCTCACAAACGCAACTCCGTTTTGCGTAAGCAACTCGCCCAGCAGCGCCAGCAACCGGTCACGCACAGGCACCGGAACCCACGCATAAAAACCGTGCGCAATAATGTAATCGAACTGCCCCAGCTCCGCTCCCACATCCAGCAGGTCGGCCTCAAAAATGCGCACATTCTTCAGGCCCAATTCGCGAATCCGCTCCTGCCCCCGCCCGATCGGCAACCGGGCCAGGTCGAATCCCACAAACTCGCTCGCAGGCATGGCATAAGCCATCGGAATCAGGTTCGCGCCGTCGTTGCATGCAATCTCGAGCACGCGGCATCGCTCTACCGGCGCTGGCCGCAATCCATGCAGAATCGCCATCGCCGCCAGGCGGCTGGGATGAGTATCTTTATAAGGAAAACTTGGATAGGCTACCGCGTCGTGGGGATCTTGCTCCGCGTGCATGCCCAGGCTCCTCAACTCCGGATCATATCAATCCGCATGGGAGCCGGGGCCCGGCTTCCCGCCCTACTTCTGCACCACCGGCCCATGTGTCTCCGCCGTCGGCGGCGGCGGCGCATCCCCAATCCGCTTCGAGTAGCTGCAAGCCACCGGCCCATCCAGCACCGCAACCCCGCCGCCCGCCGAGGAACCAACCGCCTTCTTCGCGACCACCTTCTTCGGCGCAACCTCTTCCTCAACTGCCTTCTTCTTGTTCGGGCATTCCAGAAAAATCCCAGACTTCAGCGTCTTCTCCACCAGGTACGGGCTCCCGCACTCCGGACACTTCTGCGCCACCGGCTTCGAATTCGACGTGAAGTCGCACTTCGGATAATTCGTGCAGCCCCAGAACACATTCCCGCGCCGCGCCTTCCGCTCGGCAATATCGCCCGTCCCGCACTTCGGGCACTTCATCCCTTCAATCAGGTTCTGCTTCACGTACTTGCACTTGGGATAACCCGAGCACGAAACAAACTCCCCATACGACCCCTGCCGCAGCACCAGCGGCTTGCCGCAAACCGGGCAGTCCTCCCCCGTCGGCACCGGCGTATTCTGTTTCTGCTGCTGCTTCGAGCTCAGCTTGCGAATCGTCTTGCAAGGCGGATCCTCGTTATACCCCGGACATGACATGTAAGGGCCAAACAGGCCGCGCTTCAACACCATCACCCGTCCGCAGTTATCGCAATACTCCTCCTGCTCGCCCGCCTCCTGCGCCTCCGGCGTATTCAGATCCGGTTTGTCCGCAATGTTCTCCTTGGTGAACGTGCAGCTATTCTTGTCCTTCTTGTCGTACGCCGAACAGGAAAAGAACGTGCCGAACTTGCCCCACTTCAAAACCAGCGGCGACCCGCACAGCTCGCACTTCTCGTCCGTCACAATCTCCATCCGCTTGATGCTTTCCATGTTCTCGCCGGCAATCTTCAGCTCGTCCGCAAAGTGGTCGTAGAACCCGCTCATCAGGTCCGTCCACTTCTCCTTCCCCTCTTCAATATCGTCCAGCTCCTCTTCCAGCTTGGCCGTATACGCGATATCGAAAATGTACGGAAAATTCTTCACCAGCAAGTCGCAAACCACCACGCCGATTTCAGTCGGATAAAACCGCCCGCTGATCTTCGTCACATACTCGCGATCCTGAATCGTGTTGATGATCGACGCGTAAGTCGATGGCCGGCCAACGCCCCGCTCCTCCAGCACTTTCACCAGCGAAGCCTCGTTGAAGCGCGGAGGCGGCTGCGTAAAGTGCTGCTCCGGATCAAGCTTTTCCAGCTCCAGCTTCTTCACGTTGTCCAGGTTGGGCAGCTTGTTCGTGGACTCGTCATCCTCGTCCTTCTTGTCTTCCACAACCTCGTAAACCTTCAGGAATCCGTCGAACCGCACCACCGAGCCACTCACCCGGAAGTCGTAAGTCTTCCCCGTCTTCGAGCTCACCGCCGCAATCTTCGCCGTCGTCACATCGAACACCGCCGGCATCATCTGCGAGGCCACAAACCGCTGCCACACCAGCCGGTAAACCTTCAGTTGCTCCTCGGTCAAATACCGCGCAATCGACTCCGGCGTCCTTGACGCATCCGTCGGGCGAATCGCCTCGTGCGCATCCTGCGCGTCCTTCTTGCCCTTGTACACATTCGGCGTCGCCGGCAGATACTGCACACCCAGTTGCTTGCCAATCCACTCCCGCGCCCCGGCAATCGCCTCCGGAGACACTCTCGGAGAATCGGTACGCATGTAGGTAATCAGGCCCACCGTGCCTTCCACGCCCACATCGATTCCTTCATACAACCGCTGCGCCACCCCCATCGTCCGCCGCACGTTAAAGCCCAGCTTGCTCGCCGCGTCTCGCTGCAGAGTGCTCGTAATGAACGGGGCAAACGGCTTTCTCTGCTGCTCACGCGACTGCACTGAAGCCAGCGACCACTGCGCCTTTTCGAGAGCAGCCAGCACCTCCTGCATCTGCTTCTCGTCCGCCAGCGCATTGGCAACAAACTGGTCTTTCCCGTCCTTGTCCTTCCCCGTCGCCACGCGCACCGGCTCGCCATCAATCCCGACAAAGCGCGCCTTCAGCTTCTTGTCGGCCTGCTTTTCCGGGTGCAGCATCGCGTCCAGCGTCCAATACTCCACCGGACCAAACGCGCCAATCT
>Ga0302319_10018335_pt1 | contig 12773 bp, 10 predicted proteins | sample Bog_T0_2_FD_203319 | JGI IMG/M metagenome (GOLD analysis project Ga0302319, IMG submission 203319) | Peat permafrost microbial communities from Stordalen Mire near Abisko, Sweden - Bog_T0_2 | ecosystem: Environmental > Terrestrial > Soil > Wetlands > Peat | place: Sweden: Abisko, Stordalen Mire...
AATTTCCTTAAGAGAAAGTTCTCCTTCGCGCAGGCGACGTGCGGCTGTTTCCAAGCGGCAACGGATGACGTACTGCTGGGGCGGCAGTCGTGTCGCGTGCCGAAAAAGCCGGAAAAAGTGAGGAAAAGAAAAGCCAAGTCTCCTGGCTTCCGCGGGAAAATTCCATTCCTGGGCGGGGGAATGTTGAATGGCCGCAGCCAAATTTCGTAGTTTCTCGTCCTTGCGGTTGCCCTTGGAGTCAACAGGCTGTTCGCTCAAGAGCAGAAGCAACCCCTCAAGCACATGAATCGATTGTTGAGGGTGATGCACCCAGCCGTCCAGCAACTCGTGCAGGGTTTCAAAGATCCGCTCGAAGGCTTCGGGATCCCTGATCTTTACCCAGGGTTTGTCGCCCTTTAAGGGAAGCAATCCCCTTTTGATAAAGTGACGGACACGTTCCCCCCGGAAACACACATAGTAATGGTTCCACGGGGCCTCTCCCCGGCACCCGTATTCGAACCATGGCCCGGGATAGGTCCACCATGCCACCGGGGCCCTCAAGGTGACGTAGCGTTTCCGGTTGATGCGCCATTTGAACGATCCGTGGTGAGCATAGTTGAGGCAATAGTAATCGCTGAATTCCTTGTCGACCCATGCCGTGCACGCAGGCATGTGGGCGTGGGAAACCCATTCGATCCCGGAAAAATAAGGCATGCTGAGATTGTGCAAAGAATTGATGGGAATGTCCATTGAAGGACGGAGCTGCGCTGGGTATTCAGATTTACCGGCAAAGAACGATCCATGATGTTTTTGGATACATGCGCCGGATTTTAAATAAGACCACGAATATGAAGACTGCTTCCAAACGACATGCGGAATTTTTCAATTACCGCGCGCTGAACCAAAGTGAGTTGGCGCAATACCAGGACCAGGGCTATCTGGTGCTTCCCTCGATCCTGACGCCCGCGGGCATTGAGGGAATGATCGACGAATGCATGAAGGCCTGGGAGCAGGAGAAGCGGGCCTTCGACCCGGGCAAGACCTGGCTGGAGAACTCGCTCCTGCCGAATATCCATCACAAGTCTCCGATCGTGAGGGACTATTATTTCGAGGGCCCCCTCGTCGATGTCGCCGAGCAGCTTATCGGCCCGAACTTGAAAGGGGTGACTTCCCAGCTCACCTTCAAAATGCGTGGGAACACGAAACCCTTTGCCTGGCACCAGGACAACGGATACGGCGAACTGGAACCCTACAACGCCATCACCACCCTGACCGCGCTTGAAGACAACGACAAGGAGACCGGCTGTCTTTGGCTTCTTCCGAAGAGCCATCTACAGGGCCAGAGACAACTGAACCGCACGGAGGAAGACCGGCGTCTGGGACGAGAGGTGGTGATCGAAGTCGACGAGAGTGCTGCAATCCCGCTGCCGATGAAAGCCGGTGATTGCCTGATCATGACCTGCTGGACCCTGCATAAGTCCGAAGGCAATTATTCAAGGGACCGCGACCGGCGAGTCCTGTTCCTGCGCTATGGCGATGCCGATGCCGTGGAAGTCACCAACGGGCGCAAGCCGCGCCTGGGACGCCTGCTGCGCGGAAAGACCCGCTTTCCGGAAGTCGCGCAATTTGAAAGCAATCTCTAGCCATTGTTGAGCCCGGCCCATTTGAACGGCGTATGAAAACCATCCCGGTTGCCGAGCTGACCCGGTTCGTCATCCAGGTTCTCGAGCATTATGGCGTCTCTGCCGAGGATGCGAAAACCACGGCCGATGTTTTGGTCACGACCGACAGCTGGGGCATCGGCACGCATGGGACGAAATTATTGGGCCTCTATGCCAAGCGCTTGAAGGCGGGCGGGCTCAAGGCCAAGGGCCGGCCCAAAGTTTCGCGGGAAGGTCCCTCCTGGGCGGTCGTCGATGCCGACAAGGCCATAGGAATGGTCGGAAGCGTCTTTGCGATGAAAACGGCCATGAGCAAAGCGGGCCGGACTGGCATCGCGATTGTCACGGTTCACAATAGCTGCCACTTCGGGGCGGCAGGCTATTACGCTTATCTTGCCGCGCGGCAGGGCATGATCGGCCTGGCCATGGCCAATGATACGCCAACTGTTGCGGCTCCCGGTTCGAAGGGGCCCGTTTTTGGCACCAACCCCATCGCATTTGGCGCGCCGGGCGGATCACATGCACCGGTCGTGCTCGATATGGCCACCGCCGTGGTTGCAGGAGGGAAAATCACCCAGGCCCTTGCCGCCGGCCAGCCGATTCCCGAGGGCTGGATCGTCGATTTCGAGGGGCGCCCCACGACCGATGGAAAGCTCTTCGCTCATTCCGCCTCGCTTCTTCCCGTGGCCGGGTACAAGGGCTACGGCATGGCCGCCATGATCGAAATTCTCTCCGGTGTCTTGAGCGGCTCCGCCATGCGCGGCGAGGTGGGCTTGTGGGGACACGATCTCGTCAATCCCTCCGATCACGGCCACGCCTTCATCGCCATTGATCCGCACATGATTGCGGGTCGCGCCTTCAGTCGGCGCATGGACGAGATGATCGATGGCGTGAAGGCGTCTCCCGTGGTCGAGGGGATGGAATCGCTTTTCATGCCCGGGGAGATTGAGCACAACAAGCGCGTGGCCGCGCTCCAAGGCGGGATTCCCCTGGGTGATGATGTCGTGGAAAGCCTGCGCGCCACCGCTGCCGAAGCTTCCCTGGTACTCGCTTCCAGCCTGGCGGCGAGCGACTGACGCTGCGTTCCGTCTATGACGGCCTCTCGTCAGGCCCGCACGGCGATCGCCCGCTCGTAGACATCCTCGTACTGCTTGGCCGAGGAGGTCCAGCTGAAGTCCTTCTTCATGCCGCGCTGCTGCATGGAAAGGAAATGAGCCGGCCGGTCGAAGTAAGTTGAGACCGCCCAGCCGATGGTGAAGAAGAGCGCGCGGTCGGTCGGGTCCCAGAACTTGAAGCCGGTGCCCATGCCGTCGGACTCGCTGTAATTGTCCACCGTGTCGTCGAGTCCGCCGGTCGCGCGCACGATCGGCAGCGCGCCATAGAGCGACGAGTACATCTGGTTCAACCCGCACGGCTCGTAGTAGGAGGGCATGATGAAGAAATCGCTTCCCGCCTCGATCAGGTGCGCCAGCTCGGGCGAGAAGCCAATCGTGGCGTGCGCGCGTCCCGGGTAGGCGCTCTGCAGCCAGCGGAAAAAATCCTCCGTCACCGGGTCGCCTGCGCCGAGCGCCACGACTTGGATGACCATGTCGCGCATCGCCTGCGGCAGTGCGCCGCGGATCAGGTCGAAGCCCTTTTGCGGAGCGAAGCGCGAAATCATGCCGAAGATCGGGATCTTGGGATTCACCTCCAGGCCGAGCCGCTTCTGCAGCGCGGCCTTGCAGGCTGCCTTGCCCGCCATGTCGTCCACACTGTAGCGCGCGGGCAGATATTTGTCGGTCTTCGGGTTCCAGAGCGCGTCGTCGACGCCGTTGAGGATGCCGACCACGCGGTCGACACGATCGTTGAGGTAGAGGCCCAGCCCCATGCCGCCGACGGCATCGCGGATCTCGCGCGCGTAGCTGGGCGAAACGGTCGTGATCAAGTCGGCGTACTGGATGCCGGCCTTGAGCAGGTTGACCATGCCGAAATCCTCGAACTTGTCCGGCGTGAAGTACTCGGGGCCGAGGCCGTAGAAATCGAGCACCGAGCGGTGAAATTTCCCCTGGTAGCCGATGTTGTGAAGCGTCAGCACGCTGCCCGTGTGCGAGAGCGGCGAGAGAATGCGGTCCCATGACTTGAGGAAGACCGCGACCGGCGCCGACATCCAGTCGTGCAGGTGCATGACGTGCGGAACGAAGCCGGTGTCCTTGCACGCCTGCATCGCCGCCTTGCTCAGCACGCCGAAGCGGAAGCCGTCCTCGTCGCTGCCGTCGTAAAGCCACGGCCGGCCGAAGTAACGCTCGTAATCGACGAACCAGACTGGCACCTGGCCGTCGAGCAGGCCCTTGTGCAGGCCGACCCAGATTTCCTCGTTATTCCCGAAGTGGAGGCACGCCGAGCGCTCGAAAGTGATGTTGTATTTCGCGCGGTCGATGAAGCTGTAGAGCGGCATGACGATACGCACATCGTGCCCGCGCAGCTTGAGCGCCTTGCTCAGGCCTGCGACCACGTCGCCCAGTCCGCCCGTCTGCGCCAGCGGCGTGCATTCCGACGCGACGAAGAGAATGCGCCGCGGCAGGTCGGTCCTTGGGTTGATGGTTGGAATTTCGGGCGCCTTCGCTTTTTTCGCTGGCTTGGCGGAAACGGGGGCGGGAGGTGGCGCTGCAGCCCTGGCGGGCGCGGGCGAAGTCAGATTGATTTTCGGCGCCCGGCCGCGGGGGGACTTGGCGCTTTCGTCCGGCGTTGATGCGGGCGTCTTCGCGATTGGCATTACCGGCGCGGGGGTTGAAACCGTCGTGGCGGCGGATAACGCCGTCGCAGGCTTGGCCACAGGGATGATTGGCGTCGGCGTGGAAACGACCGGCCCCTTTGCGGCGGGCATGGGCTTCTTCACGGCGATGGGCGAAACCGGCGCCAGCTGGGAGGAAGGAGTGAGCGGGCCCTCGGCGACCGACGTTGCCGCAACGATCGACTTCGCCGCGGGAGGCTTGGGTGCGGCCGGGGGAGCTGCTGGCTTGGGCGTAGTGGGCGCGGGTTTGGTTGCCGGCGCGTTCGCTGCCTGCGCAATCTTGGCGGCAGCCTTCGCGAAGCTGGGCGGGATCGGGGTCGGTTTCGCGCTGGCCTCCGGCGCCTGCTTGGCGGGAGCGGAAATTTTCTTGGCGGATTTATTTCGCGAAGGAATTTTGGCCATACGAGCGAAAAAACTACCACGTTAGGCAAACGGAACAAGCCCGCGCCCGGTTTCTCTGCATGATTGTGCGTACCGCCAAGATGTGAGAGGTTGCACCGGATGCTTTCTCCCGATGACTTTCACTACGCGCTGGAAAACACACGCGTCGTCATCGCGCCGGCGCGCCGCGTCGATACCTTCGGCACGTCGCTCTTCAACTACTTCCTCGTCACCGAGGCGATGGACGCGGTCAACCTGTCGCGCGTGCGCGAGGGCCACATCCATGCCGAGCGCCCGCAAATCCTCACGCCGCAAAACATGGCGAGGCTGATGCTGGAAGGTTTCGGCGCCGAGGGTGAGAAGTACGCCGAGCACATCAGCTCGCAAGCCTCGCGCTTTGCATTCCTCAAGTACGGTTTTCGTGTCAGCAAGTCCGATATCCGCGCCTACGACGTGCACGAATCGATGGAGCATGTCGCGGGCCGCCTCAAGGACGAGTTGCAGAAGAAAAACGAGCCGCTCACCGCGCTGCTCACCGGAGTCGACGACGCGTGGGAAGTCTGCCTGCTCAAGTTCATGATCGACCTCATCAACGCTTCCGCGCCGGGCAACCTCGGCGATTTCCACGAGCGCGGGATGCTTTAGCCCATGGCGCAACCGCTCCTCATCCCGCCACGCCTGGCGCTGGGCGACACCATCGGCCTCATCGCGCCCGCGAGTTCCACCGAGAAGCCGGAACGTATCGACGAGGTCATCGCGCATCTGAAGGCACAGGGATTCGGCGTGAAGGAGGGCCGGCATTTGCGCGATCGCACCGGCTACCTCGCCGGCAGCGACGCCGATCGTGCGGCCGATTTCAACGCGATGTTCGCCGATCCCGGCGTGAAGGCGATTTTTGCGTTGCGCGGCGGCTACGGCTCGTGCCGCATGCTGCCGCTGGTCGATTACGCTGCGGTCCGCGCGAACCCGAAAATTTTTCTCGGTTACAGCGACATCACCGCTCTGCACCATGCGCTGCTGGTCAGGGCCGGGCTCGTCACCTACCACGGCCCGAACGCAAACGAGGCTTTCCAGCCGGGCAACAACGTCGCACTGCGCCGCGCGCTCATGGACCCGGTGCAGAAGACGCTCATTTTCTCGCGCGAGAAAAAAGGGGGCGAGTCGATCGTTTGCAACATCCCCGGCGCCGCGACCGGCCGCCTGCTCGGCGGCAACATGACCTGCCTGCTGCGCCTCATCGGCACGCCCTACGCACCCGATTTCACCGGCGCGATCCTTTTCCTCGAGGACATCGACGAGAAGGCCTACCGCGTCGATGGCATGTTCACGCATCTGCGGCTCGCCGGTGTGCTCGACCAGATCGGCGGCCTGATCCTCGGCCGCTTCAGCCACAGCGACCCGGAGAAGCAGGGGCAGATCAACGCGTTCCTGCACGAGGAAGCCGCCCACATCGGCAAGCCCTGCATCAGCCACGCGCCCATCGGCCATTTTCCCGAGCAGACCGTCATGCCCATCGGCACGATGGCCGAGTTGCATGCCGAGGCGCGGCGGGTGACTGATCTCGGAACCGTTTAAGCGGCCGCCGGAGGCGACGACATTCCCGGGCTAATCACCGCGTCGCGCATGCCGTGGATGAGCTTCTTGTCCGCCGGGGCGAGCGTGACGAGGACACCGCCGAGCGAAACGCGGTCATTCGCGACAAAATAATAGGGGCACACCCGCGCCCGGCCGTTGAGCGCCACGATCTCGTCGTTCTCGGCGATGTAGTCCTGCTTGGCGAGTCCGCCCTTGGCGAAGCGCATCAACACGCGCGGATGCATGGAAAATTCCGCGAGCCCCTTGCGAACCTGCGCGCTCCATTCCTCGGCTGGCATGTCGCTGCCGACCGCCACGCCGCGCGCGCCCCACGCCAGTTCGGAAAAGCCGGAAATCTTCAGCACCAGGTCGCGCTGTTTCTGGCTGAACTTCTCCATCTCCGCCCACGACTGAATGTTCAACTCGGGAATCACCGCATGGACCGGCAGCGGCGTCGGGTCGAGCACCCACGAGTAGGGGATGAGCGACTGGAGCAGCTTCTGCCCCTTCTCGCCGATTTCCTGCCGCCAGAATTCCTGCAGCGTCCGCGACCAGAACAGCGCCAACCATAATTTCTCCTCGAGATACGGCTTGAGCGGCGGCGTCAGCGGCAGGCCCGGCTGCCAGCCCGCGCGGAATTTCTCCAGCTTCGGATAATCGAACGCCTCGAAAAAACGATACGCCGGCTTGTCGTTCGGCGCGTAATCCTCCACCGACTTCACCCGCTCCGCACCGACCAGCCATTCCATCTCCGGACGATAAGTAGCGCTTTCCTGCGAGATGAGCACATCGCCTTCCGGCAGCACGCTGGCGAAACCCTTGCGCATGCCATCCGCGCCGCCGAGCACCGGATCGCCCAGCGATGTGTACGTCTCCTGCAGCCACGTCGTAAGCCCGATGCCGCCGGGAACCGAATCGAGCTCGCTCATCGCGAAGCCCTCGTCGGTCAAAATAAGATCGGGCCGGATCACCGCGGCGACCTGACCCTTCACCTTGTCGTGGCGCGAAAGCGCGACGAGTTCCGGAGGCTTGCCCGCGTCGAGCAGCGGGGCGACCCACGGGTGCGCCTTGCCCGCCGCGCTCTGGCGGTAAAGCAGGTTGCACGCGGTGTTGAAGCGATGCAGCACGAGCCCGAGTTTTTCCAGCAGCGTGACGTGCGCGGGCGAGAGCGCGAACGATTGCGGCGCGATGCGCCACGCCTTCTCCGCGAAGAGGCCTTCCGCTGGCAGGCGGTCGTGCACAAGATGGGCCCGTTCAAGCGGCGTCATGGGAATTCTTACCTTGGCAGAAATCGCGCCGCCTGCAAAAGCCGATTGCATCCCGCCGCGCGGCGGCAAAGATGGCGTTGACGATGAAATCGCTTCTTCTTGCTGCGGCCCTTGCTCCGCTCGCGTTCACTTCCGCCCGCGCCGATTACCTTCTTTCGCCCGACGACACGAAATGGTTCCACGACCAGGCCAATGCGGTCGTGCAGGAGGCGCGCATCGCGCCGGGCGAAAAGGCTGGCACCGGCGAACGGCCGGGCGAGAAGAACACGACGCCGTATGTCTTCTACGTGCCCGACGGTCCGCGCGAATACGGCGCCTTTTTCCCGCGCGATTCCAACATGGATCTCGGCGCCGACTTTATTTCCGAGAAGGACGTGGAGGGCTACATCCGCCTGATGGCTGCGACGGTGCTCACGAAGCCGTGGCAGGTGCGGCCCGGGATTAAAGTTCCGGCATGGACGCTTCCCGATCACGTTTACCTGAACGGCAAGCCGAATTACTGGCCCGGCCCGCAAACCGGTAACGACATGGGTGGAGGCTCGTTCCAATCGGAACCGCCGCTCGATGATACTTACTTCTTTCTCTTTACCGTCGCCGAGCAGGCGCGGATGGCGGGCAACGTCGATTTTCTGTGGAAGAAGGTCGCGATCGCGGGCGGTGAAATTACCCTGGGCGACCTTTGCCTTCAGGTCTACTACTCGAGCCCGATTGATCCCGCGACGGGCCTTGTCCAGACCGGTGACATCGACACGCCCGACAACGCGCACGATTTCGGTTTCTGCGACGGCGTCGCCAAGAGCGGCAAGCTGCTCTTCACGTCCGTGCTGCGCTATGACGCAGCAAAACGACTGTCGTTGCTCATGCGCAAACTCGGTCACGCCGACCTGGCGGACCGCATGCTGGCCGATGCGGCGAAGATCAAAAAAAATCTCGGGCCGACGTTCTATCACGACAGCGGCATTCCCGGCGAAGGCTGGCTCCATTCCGCAACCAATTTCTCGAACCAGCCGGACATCTGGGGCAGCGCCTACGCGGTGGAAGTCGGCGCGGTGGACAAGGAGACGGGCGACAAGGTCGCGCGCTCACTGTTGCGCGGCTACAAGGATCAGTCGCTGGTGAAGAATGGCTGGGTGACGCAGGTCTTGATGAACGATCCGAAGTTCCCGAAGGGCTGGCAGCGCAGCACCTGCAACTTCGGCGATTACCAGAACGGCGGCTTCTGGGGCACCGGTACCGGCTGGTATATTCTCGCGTTGAACACGATCGATCCCGCCGCGGCGCGCGCCATGACCAACGACTTCGTGAAGGATCTCCGTGCGAACATGCGTCCGGACGGCACGACGCAGGCGTGGGAAGTGATCAACGGCTTCGGCAAGCAGTTCCAGCATGCGCACTACCTGGCCACCGTCGCGTTCCCCTACGCCCAGCTGAACGAGGCCGGGCTCCTCGATCCGTCATTCGTCCACCCGCATTAAAAGAAAATCTTGGCATAAACGCGTCCGTCATCCCGAGATTGTCGAGGGATCAGACACGCGTTGTCTGAGCCCACGAGCGGAAATCAGTCTCGGAACCTACGCTTGGGCGCTCAAAGGATGCGTGTCTGATCCTTCGACTCCGCTTCGCTCCTCTCAGGATGACGGCGCGGGAGGGTTCAAAACGGTCCGAACATCGCGCGGCATATCGCGACGGAGGCCAGCGGCCCGACGATGTCCGCGACCAGTCCCGCCGGAATCGCATGGCGCGTCTTGCGGATGCCGACGGAGCCGAAGTAGACGGCGATGACGTAGAACGTCGTCTCCGAGCACCCGTACATCGTCGCGGCGGAAAGCGTCAGGGCGGAGTCGGGGCCATGCTGCGCGACGAGGTCCTGGAAAATCGCGAGCGAGCCCGTGCCGCTGAACGGCCTCAGCAGCGCAAGCGGGACCAGCTGCGGCGGAAAGCCGATGAGGCTGGTGATCGGCGCGAGCACGAAGGTCAGCAATTTCTCGCCACCCGCGGCGCGGAACATGTAGACGGCGACCAGCATGCCGACGATATAGGGCAGGATGCGCAGGATGACGTCGAACGCCTCGCGGCCGCCCTCGACAAATTCCTCGTAGACTGGAATGCGGCGCAGCGCGGCGTAGGCCGGAAAGAAGAGGATGAGCCAGGGAACCGCCAGCAGCGAGAACGCGCTGATCGGCCGGATGAAAATGAAATGGCCCCATGATTCCGGCGTGGCCGGTGGCGCGATGACCGGCGCGTTGCCGGGAAGGCCGAGTTGAATCGAGAGCCACGCGACCAACTCCGGCCAGGCGACGCCGAGCAGCATCCCGAGCGCCGCGCCGGCGAGCAGCGCAAGAATCCAGGGCGAGCCCGGAACCCACGGCAGCGTCTTGTCCGAGGCGGCCTGCTGCTTCGCCACCTGCGCGCCGGCTTCGTGCTCGACGGCGAGCTTTTCGTGCGGGACGGAGCGCGCGTCCTTCGACAGCGCGGGGAGACGGTAAAACGGACTTCTTTCCAGCAGCTTGCAGGCGGTGATCGCGGCGGCGTGCGCAATGGCTGTGGCGGCGAGCGAGGTGCCGATGATGACGGTCGGGTTTTTGCCGTGCGCCAGGGCGAGGACGCCGATGATGCTTACCGGGATCAGCGTGATGGAACTGGTGTTGATCGCCAGCAGCATGCACATCGCGTTCGTGGCAATGCCGGGGCGGCGGTTGAGGCTTTCGAGCTCATTCATCGCGCGCAAACCGAGTGGCGTGGCGGCATTGTTCAGGCCGAGGATGTTCGCGGCCATGTTCATGATGATCGCACCCATCGCCGGGTGGTCGGGCGGCACTTCCGGAAAAAGCCAGACCATGATCGGCTTAAGCACAAGACCCAGCCGATGGACAAGTCCCGCGCGGTCGGCCAGGCGCATGAGGCCCAGCCAGAGGATCATGATGGCGAAGAGTGCTGCCGCCAGCTCGAGTGACTTGTTCGCGCCCTCGATCGCCTTGTCGCCGACTTCCTGCAGGTTGCCGGTCAGGCCGCCCAGGAGCACCGCGAGCGCGATGAGGCCGAGCCAGACAAAATTCAGCATTTCCGGTTTTGCCGTGGTGCGGCGCTTCTGTCGAGAGCGAGCCCGTTCGGGTCGGCCGGCGCAAAAAGCCAGAGCACCGCGCTGACCGCGAGCAGGATTGATGGCGTGTTGATGAAAAGGGTCTGCTCCGGCGTGTATCTGTAGACCACGATCCCGACGACCAGGGACGCCACCGCGGGCACCAGCCCGGGCCACCAGCGCGGCGCGACCAGGACGCCAAGGGCGACAAAGTTGAGCGCGAGCACGTCGTTATAAATGTTGCGATACGCGGGTACGAAAAAATCGAGCAGGAACATCCAGCATGCCAGCCCCAGCAGCAGGCGCGGCGTGTTGTCGCGCCGAACCGCCCGCCAGCCCCACGCCCCGAATACGGCGGCGGCGGCGAGAAGAAGCGGCAGCCCGGAGGCCGGCTCGATGCCGAGCGCCTTCAGCAACTGGTACACGGAACCATCCGCGTACGACATCAGCATGAAATGGCCCATGACCTGGACCCACACGTCCTCGATGAATGTCGGGTAGTCGACGTAGCCCGGGCGCGGGTTGATGTTGTTGCAGTAGAGGAACGCGTTTTCGTGCATGGCCGATCCGTAAAGGCCCCAGATATCGCCCATGAACATCATGGGAAGGAGCAAGCCGGCGAGAAGTCCGCTCGCCATGCCGAGCCACTGGTCACGGCGCCGCCATGCCAGCACGGGCAAAAGCAGCGCGCATGGCGGTCGCAGCATTGCGAGAAACCCCGCTGCAAAGCCGGCCCAGAACGACCAGCGCTTGCCCGTCCGCAGCGAGCCGGCCAGCCAGAGGGCAAGAAAGTAGGCCAGGACCACGTAGCTCTGGCCGCGCTCCGCGTGGAGTTTCCATGAGGCGTTGAACGTGTAGAGTACGAACATTGTGCCCAGCAGCGCGCTTTGCCAGCGGCTGCGGCATTCGCGCCACCACAGCCAGCCTGCGCCCAGCAAAAAGCCCCACTGCGCCACGAACCACAAATACTGGCTGCTGCGATAGGGCAGCGCCGCCCACGGAAGCGTCAGCCCTAGCATCGCGGGCGACGAGGTGGTCTTGCTGATCGGCAGGTGCGGATTGTTGAAGGGATCGCAGTAAATCGCCGGCTCGCCCGGCGTCCACTTGTAGGTGTACGGATCGATGCCGTCCGACATGATCCGCGCGCCCGTGACGCGGTTGCGCAAGTCGATCGCGCCGCCCTGCCCGGCGTTATTCGCATCCATCCAAAAACTGATCAGCAGCAGCAAAAAAAGGACGCCCGAGCCGGTGGAAATCAGAAAACGTTTCATGCGGGAATGTCGCCGGCGAGTATGCCCGAAGCTGCGGGAAAAGCCATCGATGGTCACGTCGAATGAACCGGGGTTCGCGCCCGCTCTCGCTTCGGAATCCCTCCCGGTCTACGGTGGCGGATACATGGACAACGTCTCATTCAACGCGCTGGTCACGACGCCGCTCCTTGCCGGCCTAACGACGCCCGCCTTCGAATTGCTCGCGGCGGAAGGCGAGGTCAGGTCGTTCCCCGTCGGCGAGTTCATCGTGCGTGAAGGCCAGCCCGGCCACTCGTTTTTCATCGTGGTCGAGGGCGATGTCGATGTGGTGAAGACGAACAATCTCGGCCACGTCATCCCGCTCGCGCTTCTGAAGACGGGCGACTTCTTCGGCGAGATGTCCGTGGTCGATCCGGTTCCGCGCACCGCCTCGGTACGCGTGCTTTCCGCGGTCAAGGCAATTGAGATTCGCGCCGCGACGCTCCATCACCTTTTCCAGAAATTGCCCGATCAATACGCCATCCTGATTCTCAACCTCGCGCGCGACCTGGCGCGTCGGTTGCGCAGTCTCGACGAGACCTACGCCGCGAAGGCGGGTTAAACCGCGTCGTCGGGCAATTGATGTTCTTGAATGAAAATGCAAAAAAAGAGCCGGCGTCCCGTGACGCCGGCTCCCGCAACCCCTGACTAAATTCTTGAGTTGCGACTCAACTGCAGGGGAAATTACAGGGGACGACCCATCTGGTCCTTGAAGGTCGTGATCGCCTGGATGTGGTGGTCCGCGAAGATCAGCGCCGAGGAATCGTACCA
>Ga0302319_10018336_pt1 | contig 12772 bp, 9 predicted proteins | sample Bog_T0_2_FD_203319 | JGI IMG/M metagenome (GOLD analysis project Ga0302319, IMG submission 203319) | Peat permafrost microbial communities from Stordalen Mire near Abisko, Sweden - Bog_T0_2 | ecosystem: Environmental > Terrestrial > Soil > Wetlands > Peat | place: Sweden: Abisko, Stordalen Mire...
TGCTGGAGTACGCCCAGCAACCGAAAGTGGGAGCCGTGGGAGCGCAATTGTGGTATCCGAATCACTTGATTCAACACGCGGGCGTGGTCATGGGCCTGTACGGCAATTGCAGCCACGCTTTTAAGGGGCTCCCCGGCGAACTGCCGCATTATTATTTCGACCTACCCAATGTGATTCGCAACTGCAGTGCCGTCACCGGCGCTTGTCTGCTGGTAGCCCGCGACAAGTTTTTCGAAGCCGGGGGATTCGACGAGGTTAACCTGGCCGTCGCTTTTCAAGATGTGGACCTGTGTTTGAAGTTGCTGGAACTCGGCTATCGCAATGTGTACACTCCGTATGCCAAGCTGTATCACTACGAATCGGCCAGCAAGACTGAAAAGGATAAGATTCCGGACCCAGTGGAAGACGCTTTTATGAAGCGGAAATGGGCCCGATATATCGCGGACGATCCCTACTATAACCCCAATCTATCGCGCCAGAGAGAGGATTTCAGCCTGGCGACAGACTGAGACGCAGTAACACATGAGCCTGATCGGTTGTATCGATACACTCACGGACACGTGCCTCACCGGATGGGCGGCCGACGATGCCGACAGCGGCAAGCCGGTTCAGGTGGATGTGGTCATCAATTCAGCATTGGTGGCGACGGTCCCGTGCGATCGATTCCGGCAAGACCTGCTGGCGGCCGGTATTGGCGACGGGCGTAAGAGTTTCAGCTTCGATCCCAGTGCGCATCTGAGAGTGGGGCGCAATAGTCTGGAAGTGCGGTACTCCGGCACCGATAGAGTGGTGCGCAAAGGCCGAGGCTGCTGGGTCAGGCGGCGGGGGGGGATATCCGAGTCCCAAGCCGCGTTGCTCGCGGCGCTGGAGGCGTACCATGAGTTCAAGCCGGAGGATCATGTTTGCGGGATAGGAGAAGGGGCGGCTGAGCTGGAGCGCGTGTTTATCGAAGCAGGCATGGCGTTTCGGAAATTCACGAGTCTGGAAGCGCCTGGCGATGGGCCGGCCATGCGGTTAGAAGAGAAGGCAGATGTTGTGGTGGCATGGGCGTGGTCCGAGCCGCCGCTGGAGGTGGTCCGGACGCTAAAGCAGTTTGCGCGGGATTATGCGAGACAGCCAGGCGTTATGGCAATCGGCTTCGCCGACGGCCGGGAAGCCGGGGGACAAATCCGGCAGGCGTTCCAGGAATGCGGCGCTCCGGACATCAATCTGGAATCGATCGCGGCGGCGCAGGGGGGCAGACAGTGGGCTTTTGCCTTTACGGAAGCTGGAAGCGACGGGACACGAGGCGCGGCAGCTCCGCCGGTGCTGGCCCACATCCACGTGCCAAAATGCGCTGGCACCTCGTTGCGCGTGCTGCTGGAGACGCACCGCGGACCACGGCATCTTGGTCTGTATGTGAACGATAGCTATTTCGTCTACGGCGAGGAGACACTGCGGAGCTATCTGCTGCAGGACTCCGAGATGCAGGGATTCAGCTCGCACCACGTGCGGAGCTTCCCACGCTGGTTAGCGGGACGCGAAATGTTATATGTCACATTCCTGCGCGAACCCATTCAGCAGTTTGTCTCGTACATGACCCACATCAAGAAGCACTATGCGAGTATTACCGCCAAGACTCTACTGGAAGCAGTGCCGCCGGATGCGCCGGAAGTGACTTTGCGAGAGTTTGCCCGATGGCTGCTCACCGCGGACCGCGATGTCCCCTTCCGCGAAAATCATAATGTCAACTTCTTCTCCCGTCACAGCGGCCGGGAGGCTGGAGACCGCCTGGCGGCGGCCAAAGCGACACTGGGGGAATTTTTCTTCGTGGGTATTACGGAGCGGATGGAGGAGAGCATGAGCAAGCTGAAGGCGTTGACGCGAGACGCCGGTCTGGAGTTTCCGCCGGATCCCATACCGGTTGAGAACACCTCGGCCGATTACCGGGACGACCTGGCTTGGATCGAGCCGGAGGATGAAGTTGGATCGCTTCTGTTGCAGTCGGTCGAGGAAGACCGGCGACTCTATGATTGGGCCGCGGCCCGGTTGTAGCGCGCTACTTCTTTTCCGCTCGGAACTTAGCCCACGCCAACTGCGACTTGCCGACCTCAAACAACAGCTTCAAGGCGTTAACCTTCTCCGGCGGCACCAACTCACCAGCCAGGAATTGCTTTAAGGCTTCGGAGCGGCGCAACTTGCCGGACGACGTCCGCGGCAGGGTTCCCGGCTCGAGCAGCTCCACGTCCCGCGGTTTGAGCGAAAGTCCGGTGAGAATGCAGTGGTTGATCTGGGCGATCACCTCTTCCTCGGAGCGTTTGCTGCGCGGATCTTTCTCCGCCAGGATAATGAGCTGTTCTCCTTCGCCTTCGATCATGGTGCTGACCGCCACGGTGCAACCTTTGCGCACACCCTCCACATCGAGCAGTAACTCTTCCATCTCCTGGGGAGCGTAGTTGCGTCCACGGATGATGATCAGATCCTTGGCGCGTCCCGCGATGTAGAGCTCGCCCTGGTGAAAAAAGCCTAGATCGCCGGTATCGAGCCATTCGCCATGGATCATGTTGGCGGACAACTCGGGACTGTCCCAATAACCCTTGGTGATGGACGGCCCCTTCACCCAGATGCGGCCGACGCTGGCGTCCGGCGCGCGCTGGTCCTGGTCGTCGAAGATGGCCACTTCCACGCTGGGGAGGGCGCGGCCAACGGAAACAATTCGGCGGCCTGGCCCTAGCTGGGCTGTGCCGCCATTCCACAAGCCCTCGCGGCTGAACTCGGTGAAGCGGGGCAGATCGTCAAGAGCCGTGAAGGTCACGCCGAGGCCCGCTTCGGCCAAGCCATACACAGGAGTCATGGCCGTGGGCTCGAAACCCCAGCGCGCAAAGCGTTCGGTGAAACGCTGCACACCGTCGGATTCGATGGGCTCGGCGCCGTTCAAGGCTGCGCGCCAGTGGGACAAGTCGACGCCCTCCATCTCCTCATCTTTGATCTTGGTGGCGCATAAGCTGTAGGCGAAATGCGGAGCGGGCGAAATTGCCGATTTGTAGCGGGACAAGGTGCGCAGCCAGATGGCCGGCTTGGCCAGGAAGGTATCCGGTCCCATATAGGTGACGGTGCCGGGATAATACATACCCAAATACAAGCAGCCGACCAGGCCCATATCGTGATAGAGGGGCAGCCAGCAGACGCAGCCATTATCGATTTCATCCTCGCCACGGTAGGTCAAGCACTCCTGCATCATGGTCAGATTGGCCAGCAGGTTGGTGTGCGTCATCATCACGGCTTTGGGCTCTACGGTGGTGCCGGAGGAGAATTGGAGGAAGGCGGGTTGGCTGGGATCGAGGTCCACGGGTTGCCAGCGTCCGCCGCCGGTCTGCAAATCCTTAGCGTCCAAGACTTCGCGGAGGGACTCCACGCCAACCACCCCGGGGCCCAGCAGCTTTCGGATACGGCTTTCGGTAATCAGATACTTGGCCCCGATTTTAGTCAGCATTTTGCGCAAGCGGGCGAAGTATTCGTCGAGCTTTCCCAAGCGGAATGGCGGATAAAGAGCGGCGGGAATGCCGCCGGCAAGCTGGACGCCGAGCAGCGAATCGAAGAACTCGATGGAAGTGGAAAGAATCAGGGCCACACGATCGCCGCGCTTGAGTCCGCTGGCCTGCAAGGCCGCGGCAGTCTTCTGCGCGCGATGCAACACGTCCTGGTATGGATAAAAAGTGGCGGCCTCCGAGGGCGCCACGAAACGCGCGCCCCAGCGGGAGCAGTTCTCCAAATTCAGCAGAATCTCGGGCAGGGTGGCGCCTTTCAGCGTCAGACTACTCATGCCTGCGGCTCCTGCTCGCAAACGCGGCCGGCGATCATCTTCACCAAATCGTGGACAGTTACCAGTTCCTGCCACTGTTCCAATCCGAAGGCGCAGCCAAAATCCTGTTCGATGGTGGTCACCAGCACAACTTGCGCCAGCGAATCGAGCTGCAGGGCGTCCACCAGCGGGACGCTGGGACCAATGGCCTCGATCTGTTCCGGCGTGAGGTTAAGCTGGTCCTTGGCGATGGTTTTCAGGTGCTCGAGAATCGTTTCTTCGTTCCATTTGACTAGCGTCGGTTCGGGCATGGGCCCTCCTCATATAGAGCAGGTTAGCCGGCCCGCTCTCTTCTATTATGTTTTATAACCGCCGGCCGGCACGGCCTGTTCGGATCGCGGGATCAGCACGGGATCTTCCTGCTGGTACATCTGGCGGATCCATTCGTCGTATTTGCGTTCCAGCACAGAACGCCGCACTTTCTGGGTTGGAGTGACGAGCTCGGGGTCCAACAAAGCTTCTTCATTCAGGAAGCAGAATCGTTTGGCTCGCTCGAACGAGGAAAACTCGGTTTGCAGGCTCTCCAATTCTTTGCGGAAGAGCGCCACTACGGGCGGAGCGAGCAGCACTTCATCATAGCTGTTGAAAGCCAGCCCGTGCTGGTTGGCAAAGCGCGCCACATTCTCCGGATGGGCCACGAGGAGAGCGCCCACGAACTTGCGGCCGTGTCCGACGATGAGCGCCTGCTGGATAAAGTGGCTGCGCTGCAGGGCATGTTCAAGAGGCGCGCAGGGCACATTTTTGCCATTCGAGAGAACCAGAATCTCCTTGCGGCGGCCGGTGATGGTGACATTGCCGGCGGGATCAATGGCGCCGAGGTCGCCGGTGCGCAGCCAGCCGTGTTCATCGTATGCCTCACGGGTTGCGGCTTCATCTTTGTAATAGCCGAGCATGACATGGGGACCGCGGGTGAGAATCTCGCCGTCCGCGCCGATGCGCACTTCCACGCCGTCCAAAGCGCGGCCGACGGAGCCAATCTTCTCGCGGTGATATTCGTTGAGCGCGATTACCGGAGAGGTTTCGGTCATGCCATAACCTTGCAGGACGTCGAAACCGGCCGCGCGGAAGAATATTTCCACATCCGGATTGAGCCAAGCGCCGCCGGAGATGAAGTACTTGAGGCCGCACAACTGCCGGTGCACCTTGGGGAAGACCAGAACGTTGGCGAGGGGAGCCAGCAGGCGGTGGGACAGGGCAGCGGCGGGACCGCCCATCTGGGCGCCGGTCCGCGCCACCGCAGCCTGGATGAGCCTGCGCGCTATAGCGCGGCGGTGGGGCACAAGCAGGGCGATTTGAGCTTCAACGGCTTCCTGTACTTTCTCCAGAATTCGCGGCACGACCCCAATAATATCGGGCTTGTGGATGGGCAGCAATTCCTTGAGGTCGTGGGGATCGCCATAAGCAATGCGCACACCTTCATGGAAGTAGCCATAGCTGAGCGTGCGCTCCAAGACATGCGGCAGAGGAAGCACCGACAGGGCCTGCCGGGCAGTATTAGATGGGACGCGGGCCAAACTGCCGCGCAGGTCCGCAACGATATTGCCATGGGAGAGCATGACGCCCTTGGGGGTGCCGGTGGTGCCGGATGTATAAACGATGGTGGCGAGGCCGGGAGGGGCGGCGGTCAACGCCTCAGCGCGGATGCGGATAACCGCGGGCGGGTCAAACGCTGGCGCAGCGGCAATAATCGCCGGCAAGGAAGCGGGGACGCCGGGCGTAGCTTCCATGGCGACAATGGTCTCCATAGCCGCCAATTCGGGCAGTAGCGGCCGCAGGACTTCCCACTGCCCCGCGCCGGCAATAATGGCAGCTTTGCATTCGCTGTGGCGCAGCAGGTAGGCAATCTGCGCGGGCGACAACGTGTTATAAACCGGCACCACCACGAGGTGTGACAGGAGCAGCGCAAAATCGGCGATATGCCATTCCGGGCGGTTCTCCGAGAAGACCGCCACCCGATCGCCGGGGGCCAGGCCGGAGCCGAGCAGGAATTGACGCAGCGCAAAAACCGCGTGGGAGAAACGGTCTGTGGACCAAACCATCAACTCGCCGCGATTTTGAAAACTCAGCAGGCGGTCGAAACGATAACGATCCAGATGATAAAAGAAAAGATGGTTCAGCGTGGTGACGCTGTCGTTCGGCTGCATGCGGCTTCCATGGGATTCGGCGGATTGCGCTTGGTGTCTCTGAAACTAACACAGAAGCCGCAGTAGAATCAAGCAAATGCGGGCCAATAAGCCGCATGGATAGTACCAGTGAAGCAAGGTTCGCCGCTATGCCGCTGCTGCGCTGGCGCGAGGCGCCTTCACTACCCGGCTGTGGGTCCAGGTCCAAACCGGCCGTGGATAGCCGGGCAGCGCCGCCAGCGACATTGCGAACATGCCCAGCAGTCCCAGAAGTAACCCACCAGCGGCGAACAGGGCGGCCGGCATCAAACGAACCATGACGCCCAAACTGGATCCGAACGCGGTGAGCAGCCAAAGAATCCAGACGACTTGGCGTTGACCGAGGCCCTGCGAGGCCAGCCGGTGCGAACTGTGGTCGCGTCCTCCCAATGAGATGGGCCGTCCGGTGAATCGGCGTAGAATCGAAACCAGCGCGGTGTCGAATATGGGGTAGGCGAAAGTTAGCGCCGGATAAAAAAAGCTGGTCGACAGGAATCCTTTGTGCGTGCCCGGGCCGGCGAGAGTCAATGCGCTGAGCGCAAATCCGATGGGCAGGCTGCCGCAGTCGCCCATGAAAATGCAGGCCGGATAAAAGTTGAAAAATAGAAAACCGGCGAATCCCGCAGCCAGTATGGCGCAAAGGTTGGCATCGGCCGTATAACCTTCGGAGGTCAGCAGCCACCAGCGGAACAGACAAATGACGATGACCACTCCGGCGCACAGCCCGTCCATGTTATCGATCAGGTTGAAGGCATTGGTGATCAGAACGATCCAGAACATGCTTAGGGCCACGTTGGGCAGAAACCATGGGGTCAGGGGAAAAACTACACCGCCCAGAACGACAAAGGCGGCGGCGGCCATCTGGACGGTCAGCTTGAACGCCGGGCGGAGTTGCCAGCGGTCATCGAGGAATCCGAAAATCCAGAGCGCGACTACGGCGAGCGCGATGCGCGGATAGCGGCCCCGACACGCCAGCCAATAGCCCGCGGCGCAGCTCAGAAAAATTGCAACGCCGCCGCTGGAAGGTGTAGGCACGGCGTGCCAGCGGTCGGCGCGAGGCGACGCCGTAAGCCCCAGCCAGGAGTCCGCATGGATTTGCAGGCGGGTCAGCAAAGTCGATAGCAGGGCGATGAAGACGAACAGCATTTTTACACCTCCGCCGCGTCCGCACGCGTTTGATGAGGGAGTTGGCGCACCCACTCATAATCCACAACGCGCCTGACGATGGTCTCTAAAGATGCAGCGGGGCGATAGTGTATCAGCCGTTCCAACTTCTCCAGACTGGGCACGCGCCGGGGCATGTCTTCAAAACCCGCGCCATAGGCTTGATCGTAAGGCACATGTTGGATTGGCGAAGGCGATCCGGTAATCTCTCTGACGAGCGCGGCTAATTCGTTGATGCTTATCTCCTGGTCGTTGCCGATATTGACGACCTCTCCGACCGCCGCGGGGGTCTGAGCGAGGCGTATCACGGCCTCTACGACGTCGCCTACGTAAGAGAAGCAGCGGCGCTGCTGTCCAGTCTCGTGCACGGTCAATGGATCTCCCCGCAGCGCTTGCCGGACCAAGGTTGGCAGCACCATGCCATAGCGGTCGATTTGGCGCGGGCCGACGGTATTGAAAAAACGCAGCACGGTTACGGGCAGGCGGCGTTCGCGCGCGTAGGCCAGCGCCAGCCATTCATCGAGAGCCTTCGAGGCGGCGTAGCTCCAGCGGTCGATTATGGTGGGGCCCAGCACCAGGTCCTCATCTTCCCGGAAGGGCAGGCTGGTACTCTTTCCATAGACTTCGGAGGTTGAAGCGAGCACAACGTGCTTGCCCTTCTTGGCGGCACAACGCAAGACCACTTCGGCGCCATGCACATTAGTTTCAATGGTGCGCACCGGGCTGTTCACAATCAGTTTCACGCCTACGGCGGCGGCCAGGTGGAAGACGATATCGGCGCAGTCGACCATTTCGCCGACCAAGGGTTCGTTGAAGACTGAATCGATGCGGTAGGAAAATGCCGGCTTGCTCTTCAGATGCTCAATATTTTCGAATGCTCCGGTTGAAAGATCGTCCAGAATGGCGACACGCCAGCCTTCCGCCAGACAGCGTTCCGCCAGATGCGATCCGATAAACCCGGCGCCCCCAGTAATGAATACATTCATAATGTTTTCTCGATAACTATTTTTTGCAGCAACTCCCGATACAGCGCATCGACGTTGGCGACGAGGGTTTCCTTGCGGTACTGGCGCGACGCGAAGGCGCGCCCTTCGATTCCCATGCGGGCTGCCAGCCGGCGGTCCTCCGCCAGCGCCGCCAGGACGCCAGACAGGGCGCCGGCATCCGCATCGGTCAACACGGCGTTGGCGTACCAGCGCGCGCCGGCTACGGGAGAGGCGACGCCGGAAACCATATCCACAACGCCGCCAACGGCGGTCGAGACAAAGGGCCGGGCGGCCGCCATACCCTGGATGAGGGCTACGGGCGTGCCCTCATTGCGCGAGGTCTGCAAGAGTACGCCGCAGCGGGCCATGGTTGGAAGAATCTCCCGCTGCCAACCCAGCCATTCCACGCGCTCGCCATACTTGCCGAGGACGGCGCGCAACCGGGAGCTCTCCGGTCCATCGCCCGCGAGGACAAACCGTATGGCTGAGTGACGCTGCAAGGCGGCTTCGATGGTGGCGGCCAGCAACGCAATATTCTTCACCGGCACCATGCGGCCAAACCAGCCTACCGTCAGGGGACCATCGCCAGCCGGCGGACGCAGAGCGAAATAGTCATCCAACTCCAGACCGAGCGGCACGACGCGAAATTTGTGCGCTGGAGCGACGTGGAATCTGGCGCTCAACTCCACAGCCTGCTGTGGCGAGACGACGCAAAGCATATCGGTAAAATGCGCCAGGAGTTGTTCGATGCGCCGGAACACGCCTGCCTGAAATCGCGAAAAATACTCGTCGAGGCTATTGCCATGAAACGTGTGGACTACGATGGGCGCCCCGCTCAGCACGGCGGCTAAACGCCCGATGCAGCCAGCCATCGCGGTATGCGTGTGAACGATGGCCGGCCGCTCCCGCCGCAGCAAGCGCCACAGGCGCCACAGGGCCGTCAGATTGCGCCAGGGCCGCACGGAGCGGGAGAGTTGCGGCACCCACTGCACGGTATCCTGGGCGTTCAACAAGTAGCGCATGTCTCCGTCTCCGGGCTCGCAGCTTCCCGCCACCAGCACGGTGCGATAGTCGAGCGCCGCCAGCCCCCTGGTGAGAAGGACGGTGTGAATAGCGGGGCCGCCGATATTCAGCCGCGTGATGACGCGAACGACTTTTGGACAGTCCGATCCAGCCTTGAAATCACAAACCGGAACTTCCCGTTCGCCGAGCGCGGAATGCGATCCGTACATTCAAACTCCAAATGAATACCCCGGCCCACGCGGGCGCGGAGATTATTTTCCAACAGGTGTAAATCGTCATTGGTGAAAAGCGCCGCGGGCACATAACGGATGCGCAGCAGATCCAGAGATTCCTGTTCGATCTGGCTTTCGACGATGTTGCGGACGCCCTTCAACACGGGGTCGAGGCGCCCGAGAAAACCGCGCTCGCGGGTAAAGACAAAATCGTCCATGCGGCCCCCGATCTCTTCGATGACGGGCATCCCGCGGCCGCAGGGGCATGCCTGGGCGGAAAAGCGGGCGGTGTCGCCCACGCGATAACGTATCAGCGGCATGGCGTAATTGACCAGGCCGGTCAAGACCACTTCACCCATCTCGCCGGGCGGCGCGGCGGCCCCATCCGGGCGGAGGATCTCGGTTACTCCGGCGAGCGGGTGCGCGTGCATGCGGCCGGCTTCGCATTCGTACCAGAAGCTCTGCATCTCCGCCTGGCCGTATTGATCGAGGACGCGTGCGGCGAAGGTGGTCTCGATGGCGCGGCGTTGGTAGTCGAGCAAAGTTTCAGCCGAGGTGAGGGCGGCCTTGAACCGGGGAGCTGAACGGCCCGACTGCCGGTAATATTCCGCCAGCACGTACATCGACGAGGGATAACCAGAGAGGTATACGGGGCGGAAGCGCTCGAGCGCCTGAGCGTAGTGGGGCAGGTTCTCGGACAGCAGGTGAACAGTCGAGAGCAACAGGGCGCGATTGGCGACATCGCGCCGCCAAAAGATCTTTTTCGATGCGGCCTGGCGAGCCGGCACGATGGCCTTGCCGGTAAATTGGGCGCGCGGGTCGTCTTTGGTGAGGCCGGCTGCATTGCGGTACAACTCGACGAAGGCCCACATCTTTTGCATGGCCTGGCGGCTGTAATAAACGGTGATGGGTTTACCGGTAGTGCCGCTGGTGTGCCATGGAATGAGCGCGTGTCGCGGCAAGCCGTGGGCAATGAAATCGCCGGGACGCTCGCGGATGTGATCTTTGGTGGTGAGAGCGGCTACACCGTGAGTGCGATAGTGCGGTACGCGCGTGGAAGCAAATTGAAGCAAGCGTTCGAGGGCGGCCGTTTGCAGTGCGCGAAGTTGGCCGGCGGAGTGAGACTCAGTGCGCTTAAGGAGTGCCAAGTACTCTTGGAATATCCCGCCGTAACGCCAATGGTGGTATTTGGCGCCCTGGGCTGAAGTGCAGGCATGCTGGAAGGGGATAGGCAACACGTTATAAAGTTGCTGGAGCATTTTGCAGGATAAGATTGAAATGAATAGGTAGGAAAATATAAGACATTTCTCTCTCAGACATAAGAAACTTTTTCTACACCGACTGGGGGTACTCGGGTATGGTCCGCCAGCGGAGAAGAGGAGAGCTAGAGCGGCGAGATGGGCCTATTCGCGCCAATTGAGCGACGCGACCGAGGGTGGTATATGCTTGTCCCATGCATCCGGTGTTCACCGCAGTATTTTCCCGGCAGGAAAACGCGGTACTGGGGGCACTGGTGCGGGGCGCGGCGGCTGGGTATAATCGGTTAACACTCCAATCGGAAAGGAAATCGTAACTCTAGATGAACGACCAATTTGATGTGGCTATACTTGGCGCTGGTTTTGAGGGCGGCATGCTCGGCACGATCTTGGCATACAAAGGCGCCAAGGTAGTAATCATCGACGCCGGCAGCCACCCCCGTTTCGCGCTGGGCGAGTCTACGGTGCGACATACGTTCCGCATGATCAAGATCATGGCGGAGCGATTTGGGGTGCCCGAATTCAAAACCGAATTCAACTCGGGTGAACAACTCCATAAGCATGTCTCCAACCGCTTCGGCGTGAAGAAGAATTTCGGTTTCGTCTACCACCGCGCGGGCGAGCATCAGCGGCCGGCCGAAGCTACCCAGCTAGTGATTCCACCGTACCGGGAAGGCTTTGAGGCGCACCTCTTTCGCCAGGATACCGACCAGTATTTGACCTACACGGCCGTGCATCACGGCGCCACGGTCAAGTACAATACCCGCGTCAAGACTGTCGAGGCGGACGCGCAGGGTGTGACCCTGACCACGGAAAAAGGCGAGACCATCCGGGCCAAGTTCGTGGCGGACGCATCCGGCGGGGGTCATGTGCTGGCCCGCCAGTGGAATTTGCGCGACGATCCGCCGCGCGTGAGGCTGCAAAGCCGCTGCCTTTTCACGCACATGATCGACGTGAAGGCCTACGACGATCTGAATTTGCCCAACGGCGTGCCCCAAGCGCCGCGCCGCTGGTACGCCGGCACGTGCCACCATCTCTTCGACGGGGGCTGGCTGTGGGTGATTCCCTTCGACAACCGCGAGGGGTCCACGAACAAATGCGTCAGCGTCGGGCTGAGCCTCGATATCCGCAAGTTTCCCAAACCGATGGACATCACGCCGGATGAGGAATGGCGTCTGTTCCTGGAGAAGTTCCCGAGCATCAAAGAGCAGTTCAAGGACGCGAAACTGGTGCGCGACTGGGTTTCGTCGGACCGACTGCAGGCCAGTTGTAAGCAAACCGTTGGGGATCGCTGGGCAATTATGGCCGGGGGCGCCGGCAGCGGCTTTCTGGACGCCTTATTTTCTCGCGGCCTGGCCTCGTCGGTGGAAGTGATCAACGCGTTGGCGGCGCGCCTGCTGCCCGCCATTAAGGAAAACGATTTCCGGGTTGAGCGCTTCGAATATATCTCCCGCGTTCACGAAGCCAATTTGCGGAATAACGACCGCATGGTCTTCGCGGCCTACACATCGTTCCGAGACTTCGATCTGTGGAACGCGTGGTTCCGTGTTTGGGCATTAGGCGTCGGCTTGGGGGATCTGAAACTCGCCAGCATATACCAGCGCTACTTGAAGACGCATGACGATTCGATACTGCCGGATGCAGAAGAGCCGATGGGTCTCTTCTATAGCCAGCACAAAGGTTACGGCGAATTATTCGACGCCGCTGTCGCCAAAATGGATGAAGTCGAGGCCGGCATCACGGATCCGAAAGAAGCCTCTAAGTACATCTTCAGCCTGATCCGCAACGCAAAGTTCACGCCGGCAGCCAATCATCTGGGAGATCCGGATTGGCATTTCATCAACGCCGGGACCTTCATTGTCAATGTCAAGACACTGGCATGGTTGTTGACCTCCGCGCCACCCGACATCCGCAGCCTGTCATTGGGGCTCCTGGGAAACTCGGGCGGGAATAAGCCGCATCCGGCGCCTTCAGCCGGATAAGCGGCCGGCATCGAGCTCAATGGCCCGCACCATCCGCGACCCCGCGGGTCTACTTAGCAGGCTGCGGAAAAAGGGCTAAAACCGCTTGCTGACGCGCGCGGCTCAGCAGCTTATCGAGCCGGACTTGCGTCCGCCACCGTGGTGCT
>Ga0302319_10018337_pt1 | contig 12772 bp, 9 predicted proteins | sample Bog_T0_2_FD_203319 | JGI IMG/M metagenome (GOLD analysis project Ga0302319, IMG submission 203319) | Peat permafrost microbial communities from Stordalen Mire near Abisko, Sweden - Bog_T0_2 | ecosystem: Environmental > Terrestrial > Soil > Wetlands > Peat | place: Sweden: Abisko, Stordalen Mire...
TGGGCTGCGCTTTTTTTCTTGGGTTCGCTTACTTGCTTGGCTGGGGTCTTTCGTTCCACTGGCAAGTAAGTTTACTGGGCGCTGGACTATGGTGCGGGCTCATGATCTCAGGGGCGGCTTCTCTGGGGCTTAGCGCTCAGTTCTTAATCCTGAAGCGGACGAAAGATGCTGAGCGGGTTCGAGACAGGCTGCTTGCGGTTTGCCTTGCGGTATTCGCGTGCGGTGTTGGTTATTTTGTCGGCACATGGAAGCCTCTTCCCGGCCGGCTTGAGTTCTTCGTATGGACGGCATTGCCTGTGACGCTGCTTGCTGGCTCCCGCTGTCTTCAGGCTTATCGAGGATATGCAGAACACTTCGCGGAAACGGTGTGGAGAGACTTTGCTGGTCTCTATCCGCAGGAGCGCTCCGCGCCATCCGGGGAAATTGAAGACAAGGACTGAGCCGCGAGAAACGACGCAGCTCGGGCTCAACCGGAGCCGAGGCCGCAGCGTAGCCACGCCTGCTCGATGTAGGAGTCAGTCATGCCGGCGATGTAGTCGGCGACCGTCCGCGCCAGGCCCTGGGTCGGGATCTGCGCCTGATGGTCGGCGGGCAGCTGCGAGGGGTCGGCGATGAGCGCGGTGAACAGGCCCTCTACCACCGTGGCCGCGTGGACGTGCTCCTCTTCCATTCCGGGCGAGTTATAGAGGTTGTGGTAGAGGAAGCGCTTGGCCTGGGCGCGATCCGCTTCGGCCGCTGGGCTGAACGCAGTCAGGCGGCTGGGCGCGACGCGAATGTCTTCAAGCGTGACGGCGCTCGGGTTCGCAGGGTTGAGAGCTGAGACGCGGGCGCGGACCTCTTGCATGAGATCGGTCACCAAGAAATTCAAGATGCGCCTGAGCGACTCGTTGATGGTCAGCTTGGGAACGGCCGCGGGGTATTGCTCAAGCACTGCGTCGTGGAAACGGCGGAAGAGCGGTACGCCGTCGCGCACCTGGGCGAGGGTCAGGATGCCGGAGTCGAGGCCGTCATCGAGATCGGCGGTCAGGTAGGCGATTTCGTCAGCCAGGTCGATGAGCTGCGCCTCGAGCGGCGGGAACTGGCCGAGAAAGTACTCGGCCAGCTCCGGATGCGCGGCTGCGGAGTAGTCGCGCGAGTGCTTGACGATGCCCTCGCGGACGGCAAGGGTCAGATTGAGGCCGCGAAAGCCGGCATAGCGTTCTTCGAACCAGGTGGCGATGCGCAGGGCGTGGAGGTTGTGGTCGAAGCGCAGTCCATGAGCCTGGAGGGCATGGTCGAGGGCCTTTTCGCCGGCGTGGCCAAAGGGCGGATGGCCGATGTCGTGGACCAGCGCCAGGGCCTCGGCTAGCTCGGCGTTGAGGCCCAGCGTGGCAGCCAGGGTGCGCGCGATCTGCGTCACCTCGAGCGTGTGCGTGAGGCGGCTGCGGAAGTGATCGGAGGCGATCTCACCGGAGAGCCGGGTAAAGACCTGGGTCTTGCCGGCAAGACGGCGGAAGGCGCGCGCGTGGAGAATGCGGGCCGCGTCGCGGGCAAAGGGCGTGCGGTAGGGGTGGGGTGGTTCGGCATGGGCGCGGAGCGCGAGCCCGTCGTCCCCAACTCCGGTGACGGCGACGCCTACGGGGAGCCGGAAGGCAATATCGGATGCGGGGCTGGGTGCGAGATCGGCCATGTCTTGATTGTGGCTCATCAGGCGGACGGGGTCACGTCTGGTTATATCCCAGATTGAGACGGGGGTGCAGGGAACGAGGGGCAAAGGTGTCGGAAATCACGTTTTGCGGCAGCGGTCCGGTGCTATAAATCCTCACATGCGGCGGGCATTGGACAACGCCACTCGGGCGGGAGTAGCATCCTGCCAAATTTTTGACAGCCGGCTGAGCGGAGCGAACGCGCGGCGGCTGCGGCGTGATCAGAGATCCGGACCGGAGGCAGGTATGAGAGCGATGAAGAAAACTGCATGGGCGCTGTTGGCGCTGGGAGTTGTGTTTACAGCGGGTTGCGGGGCGCGTCACTCGGACAAAGAGGTCTACTACCTGGTAGCAACCAATGTGAATCTGCCCTACTGGCAGACGGCCGCGGCGGGGTTCAAGGCGGCGGCCGCGCAGTACAAGGTGACGGCCAAGCTGGCTGGACCGGACACCTACGACGCCAAGGCGGAACTGGCCGAACTGCGCAGCGCGATTGCGGCCAAGCCGGCGGGAATCCTGATCTCGGTGGCAGACGCGTCGGTGCTGCAGGCCGGAATCGACGAGGCGGTCGCCTCGGGCATTCCGGTCATCACCATGGACTCGGACGCGGCGGCGAGCAAGCGGCTCTACTTTATCGGCACCAACAACCTGGATGCCGGCCGGCTGGGCGGCAAGCGTGTGGTGGAAAAGCTGGGCGGGAAGGGCAATGTGATCTTCTTCACACTCAGCGGGCAGCCCAACACCGATGAGCGGCTGAAGGGCTTCAAGGACGCGTTCGCCAGCCATCCCGACATCAAGATCGTGGAGGTATTCGACATCAAGGGCGACGCGCGCAACGCCTTTGACAAGGCGCAGCAGGATCTGGCGCTGGCCGGGGCGAACAAGATCGACGCCTTCGTGTGCCTGGAAGCCTCGTCGGGCAAGACCGTGGCCGATGCGGTCAAACGGGCTGGCGGAGGCAGGGAGCTGGTTGCCTTCGACGTGGATCAGGACACGCTGGACGCGATCAAGGCCGGCACCATCGACGCGACGATCGCCCAGAAGCCCTTCACCATGGGGTATGTGGGGTTGAAGGCGCTCGACGAGGTGTTCCATGCGCCGCCCAAGCAGTTGGACAAGGACTATAGCGCGGACGCGTTCGCGCCTTACCCGGTGTTTGTGGATACGGGCACGTCGCTGGTGGACCAGAGCAACGTGGATCTCTACATTGCTTCGGCGGCGGCGCAGGCGAAGTAAGCAAGAAAAGTGGCGACCGATTGGCCGCCACGTTCTTTTCTGGACTCAGCAATTGAGCGTTCGATTTCTCTAGTTAGGTGCGGCCTGGCCCATGGAGCTGTCCTGCTTGGCCAGCTTGACGCGGGCGCTTTCGAGTTTCCGCTGGACCTTGGCTACTTCGCCCGGCTCAACGTCGGCGGGCGCAGACTTGGCGTACTCGGCCAGCGAGAGCTCCCACTGCGCGGCAGCCAGGCGGATGCGGCCGGTCTTCTCGTAGAGCTCGGCCAGATGGTCGTGGACCGTTGGGTCAGACTGTTCGCGCTGGACGGCCTGATGGAGATTTTCTTCGGCCAGCTCATACTGGCCCAGCTTGAGGTACGCCCAGCCCAGCGAGTCAAGATAGGCGCCGTTCATGGGGTCCAGTTCGACCGCCTTGCGGATCAGCTTGAGCGCCTCGGGCAGACGAGTGCCCTTGTCGGCCAGCATGTAGCCCAGGTAGTTGAGGGTCATGGCGCTGTTGGGGTCAATGTCCAGCGCCTGGCGGAAGAACTGCTCGGCAGGCTCAAAGTGTTTTTGCCGCTCGGCCAGGGCGCCTTTGAGGAAGAGCAGCTACGCCTTGTCGTCGTTCTTGGTAGAGAGCGGCGTGGCTTTGGCGTAGGCGTCTTCGGCGTCCTTCCAGCGGCGCATCTCGGTGTAGAACTGGCCCAGCTTGAGCCACACCAGGCGGTCCCTGTCGGTGTTGTTAAGCAGGCCCTTGGTCAGCGTCAGGGCCTCATCGTTCTTGCCCTGCTCCACCAGCGCGCCGGCCAGCATCAGCTTCAGGTCCTGGTCTTTGGGGTTGGCGTCGACGGCCTTTTTGGCCACTTCGGCTGCCTTGTCAAACATCTTGACTTCGCCATAGACCTCAACCTGCGCTTCATAGCCGCGCACCGCGGTATCGCCGCCCATATCGATCATCTTCTGGTAGGCGGCAATGGACTGGTCGGTCTTGGCTTCTTCGTGATAGACCGAGCCCAGCCTTTCCAGGAAGAAACCGCGATTGGCTTTCTCTTCATTGGTGTAGGCGCCGTTGGCGTGCGAGGTCAGATCGACCATCTTCTCGTAGGTCTGCGCGGCCTCATCGAAGCGGCCCAGCACGTCGAGCAGCAACGCCTCGTTGTAGCCGGCTTCGAGCGAAGAGGGGTCCTGTTTGCGCGCTTTGCGGATGGTCGCCAGTGCGTCTTCGTAGTGCCCCTGCTGGCGCTGAATCTCGCCGATGTGAATCAGGGCTTCGGTGTCTTCCGGATCGGCTTCGGCCAGCAATTTGAACTGCTTGAGGGCCTCGTCGAGCTGGTTGTCCTTGAGCAGGGCCTGGCCCAGCGCATCGAGGGTGTGGGCGTCGCCGGGGTCCATGTCGGCGGCGCGCTGGTAGGCGGCGATCGCCTCCTTGGGCTGCTTGAGCTGGTCATAGGCCGCGCCCAGGGCCACTTCCATCTTGGGGCTGCGGTCGGTTACCGGCACAGCTTCAATCACCTTGGCGGCGTGGGCCACGTCGCCGGACTCGGCATAGAGCCGGGCCAGGTTGAGGATCACTTCTTCCGAATCCGGCTCGATGGCCTGGGCGTTCTTGAACTCTTCCTCGGCCTTTTTGGGCTCGTGCTTGACCGTGTAAAGCTGACCAAGCACCATGCGGTCTTCAATGCTCTTGGGCTGCAGCGAGATGATCTTTTCAAACTCGGCGATGGCTTGGTCGAGCGCGTTGCCGGACGGCGATGACGAAGAAACGGCATTGGAGGCGTCGCTGAGCTGGCGCAGATAGATGCGGCCCAGCAGCTTGTGCGCGTCAATGTCGTCGGGCGCGGACTTGAGCAGGGTGCGGGCGGTGACTTCGGCCTCGTGCACGTGGCCGGTGCGGAAGTAGAGATCGGCCAGCCCGTCATTGAGTTGCGGAGAAGTGGGATCGGCGTTGAGGGCGTTTTTATACTCGTCCACGGCTAGCCGCGCGTCGTCATTGTTGCCGTTTTCGACGGCCTCATCCTCGTAGATATTGGCCAGCGCCAGGTGATAGTAAGCCACAGCGCGGTCGGTCTGCTGGGCCCCGGGCGCAGGAGCTGGCGCCTTGGCGGCTGGAACCTGGGCTGCTGGGATCTGTGCGGGCGCTGCTTGCACGGGTGCAGCTTGAGCGCGGGCGGGAACCAGCGGTATCAGGACGAGCGAAGCGGCAGAAACAGAGAGCCAAGAGGGCGTGAATGCGAGTTTTATCTTCATCATCCTGTAGTTCCGAATCCAGAGTTTCCCGCTGATTGGCCGGCCAAACGGGTTGTCAATCCGCCGGGGAACGGCAAAAACAGCGCAGGCAGCCGGGAGAGCCAACTCTGCCTACTGTAGAGACGATTTTACCTGTCATTTGTCGCAAAAGGGCGGCGAAGTGCGGGATTTTCCTCTTCGCCGGCCGGGGATCGAGGTCAGGCGGTTGGCTGCCGGCTCGGTGGCGCAAAGGGACGCCGGGAATCCAACCATGCCTGCGCAGGGCGCCGAGCTGACGGTGCAGGACTTCGGCCTGCCGTTCCAGGCGTTCCAACTGCCGCTCGCCGGGGTGGTCGGGGGCGAGCAATACCAGTTGGGTTTCAGCCAGGGCTGGTTCAGCGCCAGCCAGGGACACCTCATCGCTGGATTGGGCGATGCTCGGGGCTGCCTCCGGCCACAGAACGTCCGGAGGCTGTGCGCCGGTCTGCGCTTCCAGCCAATCCATGCGCAGGTCGAGCAGCGCCAGGCGTCTCTGCACCGGCTGCGAGAGCTTCCACTGCCATTCGTCGTCGAGCGCGGAGAGCGTGGTGACGGACTGGGCGAAGCGGCGGAGATACGTCACAAACGCCGCCACAAACTGCGCGAAGGGCCGGCGGCGCGACCAGGACTCGGCCAGCAGACGCTCCAGGGATTCCTCGGTGTCGTTGTGGGCCAGGCCGGCTGAGCGGCGGGCGTTGGCCAGCAGTCGTGCGGAGGCTGAACCAGGCCCCGCGTGGCCGCGCCAGTTTTCGGCTAGCTGGGCCAGGTAATGGCGGTCGGCGGCGATGGAGGCGCGCAAGAACTTGGGGGCACGGTCGCGTTCATACACGGGAAAAAGAAACGCCATGGCCGCGAGCGAGATAAGCGCGCCGGCGATGGTGTTGCCGGTTCGGATGGCGGCCAGTTGCCAGTCGCCGGAGTACGGCAGCCAGGCGAGCACGAAGGCGGGCGTGAGAAAAAAGGCGAACGCGGCGTAGCTGACGGGCAGGATGGCCAGCGCGAGCAGAGCCAGCGGAAACAGGACCGCAGCGGTGGCCAGCTGGGAGTGCAGCGCGACCGCCAGCAGTGCCGCCAGAATGCCTCCGGCCACGGTGCCGCCGATGCGCTCCAGACTGCGGCGCATGGTGCCGGAGACGTGCGGCTGGAGCACGATGAGGGAGGTCATCAGCAGCCAGTAGCCGTGGTTGATGCGCAGGGCGAGGATGAGGGTGACGTCGAGCCCGCAGACCAGGGCCACGCGCGCGGCATGGCGCAGCAGCAGGGATTTACCGGTGAAGTTGGCCCTGAGCTGGTCGAGGATACGGCTGAAGCGCCAGCCTTGGCGCAACTCGGCCAGTCGGGCGTAGACGTAGCCGAAGTGGCCAACCGATTGGGGTTCGCGCGCGGTGCGCTGCGAACCGGAAGACGTGCCCAGGCGGAGCAGCGCCGCACTCTCAAGGGAGGAGTCGAGCAGCGAGGCGGCCCCGTTGACCTGGTCGAGCAGAAAGCGGGTGGCCGCGCTGGAAGCGTCAGCGCAGGTAGCAAGAGAGCCGGGAAGGCGCTGCATGGCGAGCCGTTGTGCCTGGGCGGCGCCGGCAGACGATTCGCGCCCAGACCGTTCGCGCTCGGTGAGCAACTGCGAAACAAACAGCTCTGCGGCGCGTAGATCGACCAGGCTCGCTGCTCCGTTGTCGTCGCATGTGGTGCCGGCCGACTGGGCTTCAAGATGCTCGGCCAGGGCCACGGTGCGGGCGATCAGCAGGTCGGCATGCTCGAGCAGGACGACCAGATGATGCCCTTGCGCGGTCTCGGCCTGGTGCTCGGCGCGGACGGCGGCGACCGATTCCCAGCCGTGCTCGACTGCGCGGCGCACCCGATACTGGTGGTGCTGGGCGAGGCGATGCCAGAGGGCCGGGGTTTGGCGGGGGCGGGCGGTAGGGTTGACGTTTGTCGATTCCCAGGTCTCAGAATCGAGACCTGGGGTACCCGCGTCTTGGCGGCGGTCGGCCAGTTCGGTGATGGAGGCGAGGAAGGACGCGAGTTCGCTGTAGCAGGCTGCGACCGCAAAGCGGGCCGGGCGGTAGGCGTCGAGCGGCCACAGCAGCAGCGACAGCAGCGCCGCCCACGCGCCGCCGGCGAGCAGCAGCAGCGCGTGGTTCAGGGCTTCATGCCAGTTGGAGGTCGGCGCGCCGATGCCGCAGATGAAGATGACCTGGACCAGCAGGCCGGCGGACGAAAATGGCTGGCCAAGGACGGCGAAGTAGCTCCACAAAAAGCAGAAGAGGATGGTGGTGGGCAGGGCCAGAGAGAGGCTTGCGCCGGTCACCGAGCCGAGGAAAAGCCCGGTTGCGCCGCCGAGCGAGAGCGTGGCCAGGGAGGCCATGCGGGAGCGGTAGGGGCCGTCGGTGTCGGCGAGAATGGCTTCAAATCCGCCCAGCGCCGCCCAACCCATGGTGGGCATACCGGCCAGGTCGCCGAGGACGAGCGGTGCGCAGAGAGCAACGCCGGCGCGCAGGCCGCGGAACCAGTCCATCTGGCCTGCCAGCGCGAGGGTGCGGGAGCGCAGGCGGGAAATGTGCTTGGTCGGGGGCGTCATGCGTCAATCCCTCGAATCAATACCTCAATGGCGGAAGTGGCGGATGCCGGTGAAGACCATGGCGATGCCGAGCTTATCGGCGGCGGCGATTACGTCTTGATCTTTGACGCTGCCGCCGGGCTGGATGACGGCTGTAGCGCCGGCCTGGGCTACGGTCTCAAGGCCGTCGGGGAAGGGAAAGAACGCGTCGGAAGCCGCGACGCAGCCGGCGAGCGGTAGCACGGCCTTCATGGCGCCGAAGCGGGCGGCGTCGACGCGGCTCATTTGTCCTGCACCCACGCCGAGGGTCTGACCGTCTTTGGCGTAGACGATGGCATTGGACTTGACGTGTTTCGAGACCCGCCAGGCGAAGAGCAGTGAGCGCATCTCTTCCGGCGAGGGCGGACGCCAGGTGACGACCTTGAGCTCCGACTCCTCGATGCGGCCGGTGTCGGCGTCCTGGATCAACAGGCCGCCGGAGACGTGCTTGACCACGAGCCGCGGCGGCGCGGCGTGGACTTCGACGAGGCGCAGGTTCTTTTTGGCGGCGAAGCGCTCGCGGGCTTCGGGCGTGAAGGACGGGGCGGCGATGGCTTCCACAAAGAGCTTGGCGATCTCGGCTGCTGCGTCTGCGTCTACCTCGCGATTGATGCCGATGACGCCGCCGAATGCGGAGACGGGGTCGGCGGCGAGCGCCTTCTGATAGGCCTCAAGCACGGATGCGCCGGTGGCTGCGCCGCAGGGGTTGGTGTGCTTGACGATGATCACCGCAGGCTCGGCAAACTCCCGGGCCAGTTCCCAACAGGCGTCCAGATCGACCAGGTTGTTGAAGCTCAGCTCCTTGCCCTGCAACTGGGTCGCGCCGGCGATGCCGAGGCCGGAGCCGTCGGCGTAAAGGGCCGCTCGCTGATGGGGATTTTCGCCGTAGCGGAGCGACTGGGTGAGCGGGAAATTGATGCGCAGCGTTGATGGAAGAGCTGGAACCTCAGGTGCGGCGGAGGCCTGCGGGGCGACCTGGTCGGGAGCAGGGGCCTCCGCGATCTGGTCGAGGGTGTTGGCGATGGCGGCGTCGTAGGCGGCGGTGGTGGCAAAGGCTTGTTTGGCGAGGCGCCAGCGCGTGGCGCGGGTGAGGGCTCCGCTGTTGGCGTTGAGCTCTACGGTGAGAGCGGCGTAATCGGCGACGCGGGTGACGATGGCTACGTCTTCGAAGTTTTTGGCGGCCGAGCGCACCATGGAGGGGCCGCCGATGTCGATGTTCTCGATGAGATGGCCGAAGGCGACGCTGGGCTGGGCGGCGGTCTTTTCGAACGCGTAGAGGTTGACGACGACCATGTCGATGGGCTGGATGCTGTGCTCGGCTACGGCTGCTTCATGATCGGCGTTGCCGCGGATGTAGAGCAGGCCGCCGTGCACCAGCGGATGCAGGGTCTTGACACGGCCGTCGAGCATTTCAGGAAAGCCGGTGAGGTCGCTGATGTCCTTGACGGGGAGGCCGGCCTCGCGTAATGCCCGAGCGGTGCCGCCGGTGGAGATGAGCTCAATGCCGAAGCGGGCGAGGGTGCGGGCAAAGTCCACCAGGCCGGTCTTGTCGGTCACGCTCAGCAGGGCTCTCTGAATGGGCTTCAGGGATGGGTTCGATTGGGCCATGAAGGGACTCCTCAAAATGTTGGGATCAAAATGATTCGATGCAGTATGAGATATTGCGTGGCCAAGCGGCCAACCTCCAGATTACATCGGTGAATCGGGAGGGCGATTGGTGAGGCTTTGTGCGGCATTGAGACGGCGTTGCTACGGGGTGAACGGAAATGCATTAAAGTTAAGCTATGGGAAGTTACTCGCCGACGCCCCCACCCCTCGAACATGGACCCGTTCGCGGGGGCCCCGGTCCTCAACCCGAGATTCTGCCGCCGGGCGCGCAGATGCCGCCGCCGCAGCAGGCGGTGCGCCGGCCGCGGTCGGGCTGGGCCTCTGCACCGGCGACGTATCTGCTGGTGGGCGTCAACTGCGCGGTGTTCCTGGTGATGGCGGCCAGCGGGGTGAGCCTGGGCACGCCTACGACGCAGCAGCTGATGCACTTTGGCGCGAACAATGCGGGTTCTGTGTTGATTTATGGGGAGTGGTGGCGGATTGTTACGGCGATGTTCGTGCACGTGGGGATTTTGCACCTGGCTACGAATATGTGGTGCCTGTGGAACCTGGGGCTGCTGGCAGAGCCGCTGATGGGGTCGGCTGGGGTGCTGGCGGTCTACATTTTGACAGGAGCGTCTGGAAACCTTCTCTCGACGTTCGCCGGTTGGGCGAAGTACGGTCACGATTGGGCCCACTACCACGCGGCCGGTGGACTCGATATGGCCGCAGTCTTCCCGCCCGGTGCAGGTGCATCAGGGGCAGTATTCGGGATCGCCGGAGCCTTGATCGTGCTGCTCAAGTCGAACCGGTTGCCGGTGCCTCCGTTTGAGTTGAAGAAGTTGCGCAGGTCGGTGATCTATTTCGCCGCGCTCAATTTGATTCTTGGCTTCTCCATCAATGTGGGCACGCGCTTTATCGGTTCGGGCTTGAACATCGACAACTATGCGCATATGGGTGGGTTCGGCGGTGGGCTGCTGTTCGCGGCGCCCATGGTGCCGCGCCTCGGATCTCCGCGCATCGTCTTTCAGACAAGGCTTCGCGTTGCTGTGGGGCTGGTGGTTGGTGTGCTCGTTCTGTTCGGGTTCTATCTGACGAAGTTCGCGGGGTAGCGCAAGGCGTGAGTCGCGACCTGGGTCTCAAGGTCGAGGCCTGAGGCAGAACGATTGCATGAAGGCGCTTTGGGAAGAAGACGCGTTTCACAGCGCCCCTGCCGGGCGCAATCGAAGCATGATGTCTGTTTCCCAGGGCGGCGCTGCGCTTGCCCTGGGATATTCTCAACCGGTCCCTCCGGGACCTGAGGCATTTTGGCGGCAAAGTAAGCGGCTCAGAGTATCTCGGGGTCTCTGGCTGGTGCTTCATGCGATTAGCCTGAGACGTGGGGAACCCGGCATCCGGCAACTGGCGCCCTGCTTGGTTCAACCTGTGCGAGAATATTTTTGTTCGCTGATCGTCTCATTCCACGCAATGGAGGAAGACCTGTGAAGCGTCGTGAATTTCTGAAACAGGCTGGGCTGACGGCCGCAGCCGTTGCATCTACAAACCAAATGAATGCTGATACCACGCCAACCAATCCGATTGCCCGGCGCACGCTGGGCAGGACGGGCGAGAAGCTTTCCATCATTGGCTTTGGCGGGATTGTGGTGATGGACGAGGAGACCGGCGCGGCCAACAACATCGTGGCCGAGGCCGTGGATCGCGGCGTCAACTACTTCGATGTCGCGCCCAGCTACGGCAATGCGCAGGAGCGGCTGGGAGCGGCGCTGGCTCCGTATCGCAAGAATTGCTTTCTGGCCTGCAAGACCGATGGGCGCATGAAGGACGATTCGCGGGCGCAGCTGGAGCAGTCCCTGAAGCTGCTGCAGACCGACCATGTGGACCTCTATCAGTTTCATGCGCTGACCAAGATGACCGAACTGGACACGGTTCTGGGTCCGGGTGGGGCAATGGAGACCATGGAAGCGGCGAAGAAGGAAGGCAAGATCCGCTTCATCGGATTCAGCGTGCACTCGGCGGAGACGGCGCTGGCGGCGATGGATCGGTACAACTTCGACACGGTTCTGTTTCCGGTGAATTGGGTGCTATTTACCCAAGCGGGGTTTGGGCCGCAGATTCTCAAAAAGGCGCAGGAGAAAAACATGGGCATCCTGGCGCTGAAGGGGATGGCCAAGACGACGTGGGCCGCGGACCAGAAACAGAATCATCCCGAGCCCAAGTGCTGGTACCAGCCGGCGGCTTTTCCGAACGAGGCATCACTGGGGATGCGCTGGACGCTCGCGCACCCGATTACGGCGGCCATTCCGCCGGGGGATGAGCGGTACTTCAGGCTGGCGATGGATGTGGCGCAAAACTACAAGCCGCTTGAGCCGCATGAAGAGCAGGCGCTGTTGAGCGGCGGCCATGGGGTGGAGCCGATCTTTCACCTGGGCAACGACGTTTAGAAGCTGTCTCAGAGATGGGTATTGCGCAGAATGAGTACCCTCAGGGGCTAAAGCCCAACTCATTTTGCGAGTCTTTTTGGCACGACTAAAGTCGTGCCCTGACACTTCTTGCCTCTGCCTATGAGTTTTTCCGAGGCCTGTTTAGCCCCGAGGGAGTGCCTGCTTCACCGAGGTACTCCCTCACGGGCTCACTAAGCCGGCGGACCCTAGCGGACGGCGGTTGCGGCAAACTTCTTGATCATGGCGAGCAGAAGTTTGCGGTCGCTCTCGTTCAGGTTCGACGAGTAGCGGCGGATCTGGGTGAGGAAGCGCAGTTCCTCGTCGTTGAGCTTCTGCGCGTTGAACTGGTGGCCGAACGAGTCGTCGGCGAAGAACTGGGCGATGGGCAGGTCGAGCGCCAGCGCGATCTTCGACAGCGTGTCCAGCGAGGGCACGGTGTGGCCGTTTTCCACGCGCGAGAGGTAGCAGCGCAGCAGGCCGGTTTTCTTTTCGATATCTCCCTGAGACAGTCCCTTTTGCAGCCGGTGAGCGCGAATCGTGGTTCCGATCTTCATGGCGGGGTTCCGAGTCCTGTCCGCTGCCCGGGCCACTGTTTACTACCTTGGCAGCAATCAAAAGAGTATTGGCTTAATAGTTAACATGGACCCTGCGGGAATGCAAGAGATATTCTCTGCATTTTTTCAGCAAGTCAGCAAGTCAGCAAGTCAGCAGGTCAGCTGGTCTGCGAGTCAGCCAATAACGGGTTGGCGGCGGAAGATGTGTTGCGATCAAGGGTTTTTCTTAGCCACGTCAGCCCTTCGACCGGATTGTCGTTGTACGGTGCGCAGGGCTCGAAGCCCAAGTCGAGATAGAGGCGATACGCGGCGGCCATGGCGGCGGGCGCGGTATCGAGATAGACGGCCGCGCGCCTGGTGGCAACGGCGCGGTCGAGCACGGCAAGGGTGAGCGCGCGCCCAAGCGCCAGCCCGCGCGCTTCGGGACGAACC
>Ga0302319_10018339_pt1 | contig 12771 bp, 6 predicted proteins | sample Bog_T0_2_FD_203319 | JGI IMG/M metagenome (GOLD analysis project Ga0302319, IMG submission 203319) | Peat permafrost microbial communities from Stordalen Mire near Abisko, Sweden - Bog_T0_2 | ecosystem: Environmental > Terrestrial > Soil > Wetlands > Peat | place: Sweden: Abisko, Stordalen Mire...
AGCAAAGCGATGGTTGTAGACGACTTTGACTCTTGCATCGTTCATCCTCCCTGAAACAGAGCACTGCGGTCGCCAAAGCTCGTTCTGGAATACAGAACGCAGGTAAGAGTTTCCCCAGCGCGGCCCAAGAGTAATCCAACCGGCGCGGAACCTACTCTGTGGAGACTCATCCCGAACGCTTTACCAGGAACTTCCACCATCCATGACGGCCGCGATTGCCTCTTGCGATCGTTTTCCGGCAATTTTCCGCAAAGACAGGTTGCAGGATCCCCATCGGCGTGTTTTTAATGGTAGCTCACAGAAAGCCAACGGACTTTGAGTTCCCAAAGCCGTTTCTACGCTAACCCGGTCTGGGAACACGATCTCGCTTGCTAAACCGCTAACCAAAATGGATCAGCTTCAAATGTGAAAGGGTCAGAAACTAGAATTCTTGTCGATGGCCAGGCAGGTACAGCAACGTCGAACGGGAATTCTCTGGAAATGGCGCTTGGACCGGGAAAGCACGAGGTCCAGGTAATTCCAGTCGAGTAGTTGGCGTCCTTTTCTTCACTCCTGAAGTCCGACTCACTGGAAGGGCCTCGCCTAATCCCAAGAACTCCTTTCCCCAGGTCACTTCATCCAGCATCTGGCGTTGGCGTATCCTCAAAGCGGAATACTCAAGGGAGGAGCGGTTGCAAGAGAAACACATGGAATACAGGTTCCGTGCAGGGATGGTCGTCTGTTTTTCGATGACCTTGATCTTGCTTTACTCGCCGTTGTGCTTTTCGTCGCAGGCCGACGCCAGTCCCAGACCAAGCGACCTCGTGGTGTTGGACCTCACCTGTGACTCAACAGCCAATCCTCTCGGAGTCGATGATCCTCAGCCGCGTTTTCACTGGACTCTCAAAGCCCGCGACGAAACGCTTCGCAACATTCAACAGACTGCGTTCCAGATTCTTGTCGCCTCGTCTCGCACAAAACTCGATCGCGATTCAGCAGATGTCTGGGACACAAACAAAACTAGCAAATCAATGGCGCCTTCGGTCTCCTACGCAGGACCGCCTCTCGTTTCCGATACCGTCTATTACTGGAAAGTCCGAGTGTGGGACCAGCAAGGAAGACCATCCAAGTGGAGTGAGACCGCGACCTTTCTCACCGGTCTTCTGCAGCCTTCGGACTGGCATGCGCACTGGATCGCCGCTGATCCAGACGGCCCACGTCAGCCACAGGCTCGGGGCAATGACGACATGCGCGTCGTCTCGACGCCGCCACAGCCCATCTTTCGGGATACGTTTCCGGTCAGCAAACCTGTCGTGCGCGCAACGCTCTTCCTGTCCGGCCTCGGTGAGTCGGAAGCGATGCTCAACGGAAAGCCGGTGACGCAAGCCCTTCTCACTCCCGGCTGGACCAACTATCGAAAAACCGTCCTCTACGACACCTACGACGTAACGCAATTCCTGCATGCGGGAATCAATGGCATTGGCGTGATGCTCGGCAACGGAATGTATAACGTACAGGGCGTGCAGGGCCGCTACACCAAATTCATCGGGTCCTTCGGCCAGCCGAAGCTGATCGTCGAACTGCACCTTCACTATGCGGATGGGTCGACCTCCATCGTTTCCAGCAGCAACCGATGGAAGACCACCAGCGGCCCCATCCTCTTTTCTTCCATCTACGGCGGAGAAGATTACGACGCACGCCGTGCGCTGACCGGCTGGACGCTGCCAACGTTTCATGACGCCGCATGGAAGCCCGCTGTTCCCGTCGATGGCCCCGGTGGAGTGCTCCGCGCAGAGAGACTGCCACCCGTCGAAGTCACTCAAACCTATTTACCGGTGAAGGCCAATCGCATTAATTCAAATCTCACTGTCTATGACCTGGGAAAGAACTTCGCAGGCCGTCCCGTGATCACGGTTCGCGGGCCGCGTGGGTCATCAGTGCGGACTCTTTCCGGAGAATTGCTCGATGACGCTGGCCGCGTCTCGCAAGCCATCCAGGCTGCATCGCCGGATGATCCCGTTGTCTTAAACTACAAGCTCGGTGGCGATGGATTGGAGCGCTGGACGCCGCAATTCACCTACGCAGGGTTTCGCTACGCCGAAGTCGCTGTCTCGGGGAAACGTGCGCTTCCCGCCGTCGTAGCATTTGAGGGCCAATCCATGCACGATGCGGTTTCCATCGACGGCAGCTTTTCAACGTCGAATGATTTACTGAACCGGATTCACAACCTCATCGACACAGCCATTCAGAACAACATGGTGAGTGTTCTCACCGACTGCCCAACGCGCGAAAAGCTTGGCTGGCTTGAGCAGACGCATCTGGCAGGCGCTTCGATCCTCTACAACTATGATCTTTCTCTTCTCTATCGCAAGATGGCCAGGGACATGCGCGACGCGCAGACCGCCGATGGCATGGTGCCGGCGATTGCGCCTGAGGTGGTTGCGTTTCTCGATGACGCGGGACACAACACGGACTTTCGCGACTCACCGGAGTGGGGCAGCGCCATGATTCTGAGCCCGTGGACCGCATACACGTTTTACGGCGACGAGCAGATTCTTCGGGACAACTACGATGCGATGGTCGCCTACGCAAACTACCTGCGGACGCAAACACACGACAACATCATCTCCTATGGACTTGGGGACTGGTACGATATCGGTCCAGGCGCGCCCGGCAAGTCACAACTCACTGGAGAAGGAATGACTGCGACGGCCATTTACTACCAGGACCTCACCGATCTTGCGCGCATCGCCGCCATCCTCGACAAGCCCGCTGACGCCGCTCAATTCGCCAGCCGAGCTGCAGCCGTCAAGGCATCGATCAACCAACACTGTTTTCACCCGGAAGCCGATAACTACGACAAGGGCAGCCAGACTGCCAATGCCATGGCGCTTGCCCTCGGCCTTGTTACCGAGGATCATCGTGCCGGCGTTCTATCGAACCTTATAGCGGACATTCGCCGCCATCAAAACCACGTAACCGCCGGCGACATCGGGTTTCACTATGTCGTCCGCGCGCTCACCGATAGTGGCCGATCGGATGTTCTATATGACATGCTTATGCGCACCGACAGTCCGAGTTATGGATACCAGCTCAGCCACGGAGCGACGGCGCTCACAGAGGCCTGGGACGCAAACCCAAGTTCTTCGCAGGATCATTTCATGCTCGGTCACGCAGAGGAGTGGTTCTATCGTGGGCTTGCGGGCATCGACTTCGACTTCGATCGCGAGCAGAACAAGCGTATCTGGATTCATCCCCAGATCGTCGGTGACGTTCATTTCGCATCGGCCTCGTACAAGTCCGTGCTCGGCTACATCGGCTCACATTGGCAGCGTGACGGCGACACTCTACAGCTCGATGTCACGATACCGCCGGGCACCACGGCCACCGTCTCGTTTCCGCAGGAATTCAGCCGAAATGTGATCGAGTCTGGCCATGGTCTGCATGGTGACAACGGTGTGCTTTTCGTGCGCGACACACCCGGTCCCACATCCATCGTCGTAGCGTCTGGATCCTTTCACTTTGTCGCGCAGCGATGAGTTCAAGTTGAGTCAACGATCGTTTGCCCGGCTCCTGAGGCGAGCGGAATACATTGTCAACAGTATGATTTCGGATCCCCGCATGCAGGGGGTGTCAGCCTATTCAGCCTTGCCCAAAGCGTGCTCTTTGTAAACTTCTTTGACAAGCTCGAAGGACTTCTTCTTCTTGCCGTCTTCAGAGATGAGCCCCTTGCGGTTGTAGCCGTCCTGCAGCTTGGGGATGTTGCGGCCGGGAGAGCGGAAGTCCATCAATATCCACGGGGTGACGCCACGCAGTTGCGGAATTCTGTTGAGCATGACGAACTGGTGCTGGAGGACGTAAGTCTGCTGTTCTTCAGTCCAGCGCTGGTCGGTCGATCCATGGTTGCCCTGCTTTGCTTCGGCGCCAAACTCGCTCATGATGATGGGCTTTTGTGGTAGAGTCCACTGCATCTTGTCGGCGTCTTCGGGGACGCCGCTGTACCAGCCGATGTATTCGTTGACGCCCACTACGTCCAGGGCGTCGGCAAAGGGATCGTTCAGGACTGCGGTGGTGCCTTCCATGTGCGCTGAGTTCAGGGCAGAGGTGATAAGGCGCGTCGCGTCGAGCCTTCGGGCTTCATCGACGAGGCCGGTGAGAAACTTCGTGCGAACCGGGTAGTTACCCGTCTCGTTGGAGACGGACCAAAGAATGACCGAAGCTTTGTTGCGGTCGCGGCGGATCATCTCTCGGAGCATTGCGATATCTTTGGCATAGACATCGGGTTTGTCAAAGGAGATGCGTTGCCAGTTGGGTATCTCCGACCAGACCATGATGCCGTCTCTGTCGGCAGCGCGCTCCATGCGCTCGTCGTGCGGATAGTGGGCGAGCCGGACGAAGTTAGCGTTCAGGTCTTTGAGATAGCCGAAGATGGTCGCCACGTCCTCGTCGCTGTTGGCACGGCCTCCGCGAACCGGCGCTTCGGCGTGCATGTTGGCGCCTTGCAAGAAGACGGCTTTGCCGTTGAGAAGGATACGTGTGCCATCGACGCGGATGTCGCGGAAGCCAATATCGTCGGTGAGCGTGTCGTCCCCGGATGCCAGAGTTACCTTGTAGAGCTTGGGCGATTCGGGCGACCAGAGGGTTATCTTGCTGGCCTTGACTCTGAAGGGAGCCATGCCGTCTGCGCCGGTCATTACTGTGGTTTTGGCGCCTGCCTCGGGGATTTCCACGGTGACGGAGGTTCCGGTGGGAGCGTCGAGAACGTGGACATAGCCGGTAATCTCAGTGTTGTCCGGCTGCCAGGTAGGACCATGGGCAAGATGGACGTCGTAGTCGTCGATGAAAGCGGCGGGCACGGTTACCAGGGAGACGTCGCGGGTGAGGCCGCCGTAGTTGAACCAGTCGATACCGACAGAGGGGATGCCATCAACAAGGCGAGTGGCATCGACGGCGATGACGACGAAGTTCGAGCCAGGGTGAAGCGCTGCGGTGACTTCGCAATCAAAGGGCGTGAAGCCGCCCTCGTGGTCGCAAACGCGCTTCTGGTTGACCCAGACATGCGAGCGGTAGTTGGCCGCGCCAACGTGGAGAAAGGTGCGGGTGCCGGGCTTGGGCTGCGCGTCGAAGTCCCGCTCGTACCAGAGAACGCCTTCGTAGTTGAAGAGCTGGGGGACCTGCGTGTTCCAATCGCCAGGCACCTTCAGGGTTGGTGCGGTGGCAAAGTCGTACTCTTCATTGTGCTTGCCAACGATGTTCGGGTGGGTGTTCATTGAGTACGACTTGTCGTTGATCTCGCCATTTCCGGTGTACAACGCCCGACCCGGGGATTGGTCTACCAGGTAATGCCAGTCGCCGTTGAGGCTCGTGACGGCGCGGCGATCGACTCCAACCAGGAGGGTCTGGAGAGGTTGCTGGCCAGATGCTGGAATCATGAACGCCAGGCATCCAAACATGAAGACGCTGCCAAGGACAATCGCGCCCAAACCAGTTGCGCGCACCGACGACAAGATCATACCGAGCATCACCTCGATCTTGAGGTTACAGCTTTTCTGGCATTACAGGCGAGTAATAAAATAGCCTAGGATTGGCAGGTGAATGCTACGCCGCGTTACGCGCAAAGAGAATGCTTGATGTGCATGCGATAAGTCATCGCGCCTGGATCGTATAGCAAGATGAATCGGCTGGATTTTGGAGACTGGATATCGGAGAAATGCAAATGATCGTCACATGCCTCAAGAAATGGCTCGCAACTGTTCAACTTGGCCTGTGTGTCCTCGCGGCGATCCGTGCTGGCGCGCAGGTGGATGTGCTGACGCAGCATAACGACAATGCGCGGACAGGCGTGAATCTACGCGAGACTCTCCTAACGCCGGAAAATGTAAATAAAGCTCGGTTTGGGATGTTGTTCAAGCGGGTAGTGGACGATCAGCTCTACACACAACCCCTGATTGTAACTGGCGTGGAATTGGGCGGCGGAACACACGACGTTGTGTATGTGACAACAGTAAATAACAGCGTCTATGCGTTCGACGCGAATGATGCAGCGGCTGAAGCACCCATTTGGCATGTGAATTTTGGATTGCCGGCAAACATGCACAGCGCGAACTTCGGCTGCCTCGACATCAACGGCCAGATGGGGATCATTGGCACTCCCGTGATCGACAAGGTGCGGGGGGTTTTGTATGTAGTGGCCCTGACGCGGGCAGGAGCGGTGACAGGACCCCATACCGGGTATACGCAACGACTCCATGCGCTCGACCTGGCCACAGGCGCAGACTTGCCGGAGAGCCCGGTCGCGATTCAGGCTCAGGACTTTAACGCGCTGATGCAGAACCAGCGGCCGGCGCTGATGCTTGGCAACGGGATGGTGTATGTGGGGTATGCGTCGCACTGCGATAAAGATCCGTACCACGGCTTCCTGATGGCTTACGAAGCAAAGACTCTGACGCAGATGGCGGTATTCAACTCGTCTCCGACTGGCTCGGAGGCGAGTTTCTGGCAATCCGGTCAAGGGCCGGCAGCGGACGCTGAGGGAAACGTGTATGCGGTGACCGGTAATGGAAGCTGGGACGGCGTTCGGAACTTCAGCGAGAGCTTTCTCAAGTTCACTCCGCAACTGAAGCTGCTGGACTGGTTCACGCCCACCAACCACTTTGCCCTGGATAAGGCGGACAACGACCTTAACTCGTCGGGGGCAACGCTGATTCCCGGAACGCACCTGGTATTGGGTGGAGGCAAAGAGGGCGTGCTGTATACGCTGGATACATGGAATCTCGGCCACCTGGGTGACGAACATGCAATACAGCATTTCAAGGCTACTGCATCGCATCTGCATAGCCTCGTGTATTGGGAGAGCGCGAAGTCCGGCAACCTGCTTTATGTGTGGGGTCAGCGGGATCGAGCGAAGGTGTACAAGTTGATCGGCGACAAGCTTAGTGAGACTCCCGTAACGATGCGCGATGTTCCAAACGAAGGACATCCAGGAGCAATGCTCTCGCTGTCGGCAAACGGGAATAAGGACGGTATTCTTTGGGCAGCAATCCACGCAACGGGAGACTCGTGGCACGAGTCGCGGCCAGGAGTCTTGCATGCCTACGATGCCGAAGATATCCGGCGCGAGCTATGGAACTCGCTGGAGATGCCTGCACGGGATGATTGCGGGGAGTACTCGAAGATGGCTCCTCCGACAATTGCGAATGGAAGAGTGTATCTGGCGAGTTTCGGGTCTGAAAATACAGGCACAGGGCAGTTTTGTGTGTATGGGTTGCTGCCTGCGCCGGGTGCGGAGAAACTAGCTGCGCCTCCAGGCGGCAAGGCTGAGTTGCGAAACGGAAATGTTACAGTGACGTGGGATGCCGTGCCGGGCGCGAAAATTTATAGGGTGCAGCGGACGAGTTCCCTCGAACCCAGGCCCAAGACGCTGGCCGTGGGTTTGACGACCACGAGATATGTCGAACCAGCGCCGGAGCGTGGAGAGTCTTTGAGCTACACGATCTTCGCAGTGGGGAACGATGGCGTGAGCGGAGGCTCGGCGTCGGTGACGGTTTTGCCTCAAAAGGCCGTGCCGGTTGAGGATTGAAGACATGGAGGACATATCTGAATCTACTTCGGCGACGGAGTATCATAGCTGCGGCACGATTGCATTGCAGCACCCGCCACGGGATAATTCTTCTATCGTTCCTGTCCGACAATGTCTGGATTGCCCGGCTGGTCAAGCAGTTGAATGCTGGTTGCAGGACCAAGATCGGGATCTTTCCAGGACGATAATGCCCAGACAATTTTCTTTTCTGGGGTGACCTCGAAAACCTGTACAGTGTCGGGCCAATGGGACGTGTCATTGTCGCCGGCAATCCAGCTGGTGATGATCATGTTTCCGTTTTCGAGCCGATCGGCGGTCTGGATGTTGCCAAGCCTGTAGTCCGGGACATCCGCCTGCGTGAATTCCCACACCGTCTCTCCTTTCGGGTTCACCTCACGGGCATAGCGACTAGCATCGCCCGCGATCAGCGTGTCCCCATTGTCGAGCCGGATCGCCTGCCAGGGCGACTTGGCCGCGACGGACCAGAGCACCTTGCCATCGAGGTCATACTCAACCACTCTCCCCTCGCTCATGTGTGGCACCAGCAGCGTGCCCGCCTTGGTCATGCGAATGTGCCTGAACTGCCCGTGCGTACCAGTCACTGTGGTAGGGATGGGAATCTCCTTTTCAACCTTCCCCGTTGCAGTGTTGATGATCATCGCCTCCGCCGGATTGCCGTTGCGCATGATCAGCACGCGGTCCTTTCCGATAGCCTGGCAGGAGTGAATCTCCGTTCCCGGCGGCGCCTCGTAGTTCCAAAGAATCTTCTTGTCCGGACTGACCATTCCAGCGCCCGACATATGCGAGAAGATTACGTTCCCATTGCTCAGCATGGTTGCATCGTCGAATTCTTGAATGTGGCCGGCCGAATTTCGCAACGGCATGGAATACTGCCAAACGACCTTGCCGCCACGCACGATGAAAATGGATTGCTCCTCCGGCTTGCGCGTGTCCCACTCGCCTGCGTAAAGAAATGGATGTTGAGCCGCGCCATTGCCCGGCAGCACTGCCGGTGCTGGAGCACTGAGCTTGATGGCAGCAGGCGAAGGGGGACTTTGTGCAGGCGATGGGGGAACGAGCGTGGTCATTGCGGCAAACGCCAAGATAGTCATCTTCAACATTAACTACTCCTTTCGGAAGACTAGCGGCCGTTTTTGTGAGCCTCTGTCCTCAGCGAAATCCGAGATTGCGCTGAGGGCAACGGAACGACGCAGCAAACCTTGTGAGTCGCAGGCCGCGTCACTATTCGGCGCACTCAGTGTATTTTGTTAGTCGCGGTTTCGATAACAGCATCGGCAGCCGCACGGCTGAATTGGATCCTGACATCCTTGGCAACCCGCAGCGCGAAGGCAGGAGGCTCGGTTGGAGCGGTGACGGCGAAGAAGTCGGCGCGGGTGACGTCCTCCAGCACAAACGAAGGCCGAGCATCGTTCGCCATAGGCGCTATCTCGACGTGGCTTAATTCCAGATTGCGGAGGTGGCGGAGGAAAAAACCTTGAGCGGGCATTGGGCCAAACATGCCTGGATCCGGATATTTATCGATCTGTTCTGGAGGAACGACTCTTGCCTGCTCCGTCCCGACTCCACCTTTGTGCTGCATGTAGAAGTTGGCTATCTTGATGTCTTGAATCGGGTATCCCGGCACCCCAGATAGGATATTTCCGATGCTCGCAGCCGAGTTGTAAGACACGATGTTCGAGACCAGAATACGGCGCAGTGCTCCGACTCTCGTCGATTCTTTGGGCCCGCGCAATCGCGCGCCGAGTCGAAAAAAGAGCGGTCCGTAGATAAGGTTGCGCATGCTGATGTTCGAGATCGTGATGTCTTCGCACAACGCGCCATCTTCGCTTTCAAGGGAAAGGCTGTTGCAACCTTCGAAGATACAGTTGCTGATGGTGATGTTCTTGAAGCCGCCGTTTGACTCGGTGCCACACTTGATGCGCCCCGTGCGGTAGACATTCTCGCTTTCCGGAAATATCTTGTACGTGCCATCGATCACGGTGCCCAGTTGGTAATAGCCGGTGACAGTGCATCCGGTAATGGTAACGTTCTCGGTGGCACGCGCGTATCCAAGCGCAAAGCTTGACTTTGGGCAAATGCCATCATCCCATGGAGAATTCACCGTACAGTTCGACACATGAACGTTCTTGCAGCAGTCGATATCCATGCCATCGCGATCCGTATCGATCGTCAAATTGTCGATGGTCAGGTTATCGACTCCTGTAAGAAGCAGCCCAAAGTGGCCGCCCTTGAGAATACTGAAGTCGCGAAAGGTGACGTTGCGGCAATTTTTGAGCGCGATCGCTTTGTTCCCTACCCCCGCCTGCTCCGCCCTGTAGCTTGGATAGTTGCCACGGATGTCGCCATCGCGCCAGGCGCCGAAGGAGAGCCCTTTGCCATAGATCAGGCCGGGCCCACTGATCCCGGTATCGTGGATGTCTTCACCCCAGATGAGCGAATTGTGCCAGTGGTTGTGCCCATAATCCTGGTAACTGTCGTAGGATGTCCTGGGCCCAGCAGCGTCATACACGCCACCCAGCTCGCCGGTGGTCTGCCCAGGAAGCGGCGATGCTGCAGCTAGGATCGTTGCGCCTTGAGAGAGGTAAAGATGAACGTTGGTCTTCAGGCGAATGGAAAAGCAAAGATAGGTGCCGGCGGGAAACACAACCGTGCCCCCACCTGCGGCGACAGCGGCATCGATGGCCGCGTTCACACCGGGTGAGTCAAGATTCTTGCCCGTTCCAGTCGCACCGTATCGTTTTACATCAAAGAAAAGCGGGGACTCGGATGCATGCAAGTTAGCCGGTTGAGCATTCGCCGCTGGCGAAGCAAATGCTGACAAAGCAAGCGGGGAATATTTGAGCAGATCGCGGCGCCGAGTGTTCATCCTACTAAATGTAGCAAAGCCGCATTCCGAATACGGAGCTCCGGCCGTATTTCCGAGCAGCGTGTTGGTGCTAGAGTATGCAGCGACGCCTTTTTGGGGCGGCCCTGTCCACTCTCCAACCGAGTTCCCCACTCATCCGCTGCTAATCCCATGCCGTTTTGCCGAAAACCGATGCTCGCCGGACTGAACTCAACCTCGATCAGACTTGTAGTTACTCAATTCGGTGATTCGGCGCATATCCTTTGCCTCCCGAATCCTGTTCAATGGCGAGGTGGAGAATATCAAACAAACTTTATTGAGATACCGCGCGCGGGAAGCACTGACGCTCGGTGCTCACCTGGAGGTGAAAAATGGGACCAAAATGTTCTCGTCGAAGCGTATTGAAGAGGACCGGTATTTCCGTGGCTTTGATGGGATTGCCGGGCGCGACGGCGCATTTGGCTGCGGCTGAAATCACCACTCGGTATGATTACAAGCCGAAGGCCTCGAACGCCCCGATAGGGACTGCCCGAGGAGTCTTTCCGGGCCGCGTGGTGTGGGCACACGATCCATTAGCCGCCCGGTGGGGAGGACAAGTTGAGGCTCAAAGCGGCCACTGGTGGCAGGACACGAGCACAGATCAGAAGCAAGTAGATGCAATGCTCTCGAAGGTTCTCCGAAGCCTCACTGGCAAGGATAGCGACAAAGGAGCTTGGACTGGGATTTTTTCGTATTACAACGAGCAAGCGCGGGGGTTGCGTCGCAGCCATCTCCCCGGCGAGGTAGTTGCGGTCAAGGTTAATCTGAATAACAGCAGCGCGGCAGGCCCCGGTAACATCGTGAATGTGTCGCCCCAAGTCTGCCTCGCAATGGTGCGGCAGCTTGTTGTTCAAGCGCATGTCAACCCGTCTGACATCGTGATATACGACGCGCGCCGCAATATATACCCGGCATTGCTAACCAAGGTATGGACCGAGTTTCCCGAGGTTCGCTTTGTGCAGTGGGATGCACCGGTCGCACCACAACCGAGAAATCCTTCTACAGGAGACTATCGTGGCCTGGAGCAAGCCCAGTGGATCGAGTCGGTCAGCTACTCCGTGAATCAGAATGAGTACTACGACGCCAAACTGATCCCCAAGCAGATCAAAGACGCAACATACCTTGTAAATGTGGCGCTGATCAAAGCGCACTCGTATCCCCATGCAGCGGCGGAGGGTGGAGATGAGGGCCAAACCGGAGTTACCATGACCGGCAAGAATCATTTCGGATCGATCAAAGGCACGCCAGAGTTGCATGGAGCAATCAATACCAACCGTCAGGGAACCGCCCATGCCTACTCGCCAATTGTCGATCTGGCGGCCTCCCCTGATCTCGGCGCCAAAACGATCCTGTATCTCCTGGACGGTCTCTATTGCGCCCGTCGCCACCAATCCTATCCGCTGCATTTTCCCCACGCGCCCTTCAACAACCGCGTCACCCCATACGAAAACCCGGAATGGCCTTCAAGCCTACTGGCATCGATGGATGGGGTGGCGCTCGATTCCGTGGGACTCGATATTCTCTTTTCGCAATCAAAGAACAATGAAGATGAACAGGGTCACCCGCGCATTATGATCCGAGAGAACGCCGCCGACTATCTTGAAGAAATGGCACAGGCTGAGCATCCTCCATCGGGAACCGTCTATGTGCAGGGCGGTAAGCGGGTCGGCAGCCTCGGCGTCCACGAGCATTGGGATAGCGACGCGACCCGGCTGTATTCGCGGAACAAGGATTCGCACAACGGCAAGGGAATCGAGCTCATCTATCTGAGCACAAAAGCTTAGAAAGCAAGGCCATCCGCACACGGACCGTCGTTTGGGCAAGCCATCATTCCGGAGGATCGATAAAGGCGACCCAAGGGCAGATTCCTACGCACTTGTCACGAAAGTTCGATTGTCCGCCCGAGAGATGAATGCATACCCAGGAGCAAAGGGGTAGTGCCGGGAGGGGAGTTGAACCCCCATGGAGTTGCCTCCGACGGATTTTGAGTTTCTCAAGAATGCCGTAAGTCTATGATAAATAAGCGAATTGAGCGCAATGTTGGATTTCCACAAGTGATGCTCTGTCAGTAATTTAGCTCAACTTTCCGTAAACAAGCCAAACTGATGTCTGTACCCGAACTTGTACCCGACAATTGAGTGCTGTCCTTCGCCATTGAGATTAGCCTGATCCTGTTGTGGCTCATTGCTGTTCGCTCCAGCGGAGGCCCGGAGCCCAGTAGTGGGCAGCCGATTCACCCGCCGGGACAGAAAGCATGCACGGCAGAAGGAATGCCCGGAGTAAAACGCCGACCTCTTCGAGGGATGGC
>Ga0302319_10018341_pt1 | contig 12770 bp, 7 predicted proteins | sample Bog_T0_2_FD_203319 | JGI IMG/M metagenome (GOLD analysis project Ga0302319, IMG submission 203319) | Peat permafrost microbial communities from Stordalen Mire near Abisko, Sweden - Bog_T0_2 | ecosystem: Environmental > Terrestrial > Soil > Wetlands > Peat | place: Sweden: Abisko, Stordalen Mire...
CGTCCCCGGCTTGCGCGTCCTCGATAAGTACGCCGTCCAGTGCGGGGGAGGCACCAACCACCGCATCGACCTCGCCTCCGGCATCCTCATCAAGAACAACCACATCTCCCTAGGCGGCGGCCTGCCCACCGTCCTCACCCGCGCCCTCGAGCACCGCAGAAAAGGCCAGCGCATCCAGGTCGAAGTCCGCACGCAGGAAGAGCTGGAGCAAGCCCTCTCCAACGGTGCCGAAGCCATTCTCCTCAACAACATGACTCCCGACCTGGTCAAACAATCCGTCCAGCGCATCCACGAAAAAACCAACGGAGCCAACGCCCAGCAGCGGTCCCACGAATGGATCCCCACCGAAGCCTCCGGCGGCATCGTCCTCTCCAACATCCGCACCTACGCCGAAACCGGCGTCGACTTCATCTCCGTCGGCGCACTAACCCACTCCGCCAAAGCCGCCAACATCTCCATGACCATCACCGCCGAATAAAACCAAAAGTCCGGCGAGTATCAAGAAAGTGGCTGCCCCCGGTCCCTCGCCCTTGGGGACCGGGGATATCCGAATCAACAAATCCACACCATGTTCGATCTCCCCACTCTCGAATCCTCCCTCACCGACGCCCCATGCGCCGGCAAGCTCCACTTCGCCCCCGTCACCGATTCCACCAACACCGACGCCCTCGAAGCCGCCCGCGCCGGCGCTCCCCACTGGTCCGTCTACTTCGCCGATGAGCAACTAGCCGGCCGAGGCCGCAGCGATCACAAGTGGCAATCTCCCGCGGGCGATGGCCTCTACGTCAGCGTGTTGATGCGCCCGTGCACGTTTCCAAACCATCTGCCGATGTTGCCATTGATTGCTGGTCTAGCCGCGGCGAATGCGATCAAGGAAGTATCCGGCCTGACCGTCGACCTCCGGTGGCCTAACGATCTGCTCATCGGCCCGCGCAAAACCGGCGGAATCCTAGTCGAAGCGCGCACTGAGGGGGACAAAATCACCTACGCTGTCATCGGCATTGGCGTCAATGTGCATCAGCGAGAATTTGCAGCTGGATTAGACACTCCCGCAACTTCTCTCGATCTCGAATCTAAGAGGAGTATCTCGCGCCAGGAGCTTCTCGTCGCCCTCCTCAAATCGCTGGAGTTGGAGATGCGCTCATACTATGCCGTGCATGCATTTGACTTGATTCCGGCCGCAGTTGAAGCGGCCTCAACCTGGATCCGCGGTAAGCGCGTCCACGTCCACGGCCCGCAGGCATGTTCGGGAGTTACAGCTGGATTGGACTGGCACGGCTTCCTCCGCGTCCAGACCGAAACCGGCATAGTCTCTGTCCGCACCGGCGGCCTCCGCGCCGCTGAAGATGCCCCGGCAGATATAAGCTAGGAACACCATGCTGCTCGCTCTCGACGTCGGCAACACCAACACGGTCCTCGGCCTCTACAAGCTGGCTGGCACAAGCCCCGAGCTAGCCGCCCACTGGCGCGTAACCACCCACCACAACCAAACCTCCGACGAGTACGGCGTCCTCTTCGTCAATCTCTTTCAGATGCACGGCCTCGCCCCCAGCCAGGTCACCCACATCATCATTTCTTCGGTCGTTCCCCCCGTCGAGTCCACCCTCCGCCAAGTCTGCGAGCACTACTTCCACCTCCAGCCGCTCTTCGTCGAGCCCGGCATAAAAACCGGCATGCCCGTCCTCGTCGACAACCCCTCCGAGCTCGGTGCCGACCGCCTCGTCAACGCCATCGCCGCATTCGAGCGCTACGGCGGCCCCTGCATCGTCGTCGACTTCGGCACAGCGACTACCTTCGACGTCATCTCCGCCAAGGGCGAATACCTCGGCGGCGCAATCGCCCCCGGCCTCGGCATCAGCGCCGACGCCCTCTTCGCCCGCGCCGCCCGCCTCGGCCGCATCGACATCAAACGCCCCTCCAAGGTCATCGGCACCAACACGGTCACCCACCTCCAAAGCGGCCTCTACTACGGCTACATTGGACTAACCGACGGCATCCTCGAGCGCATGATCAATGAGTTAAAAGCCGGCGACCAATCCACCCAACCCAAAGTAATCGCCACCGGCGGCCTGGCCCGCCAAATCTCCGAGGACTCCCGCTTCATCTCCGAAATCGACGACATGCTAACCCTCGACGGCCTCGTAATCCTCTTCGAACGCAACCGCACCCCCCGCCCCCGCACGCGGCCGCATTGAACGCTCCGCCACGCCGAGTCGGCCCTCAAAAGCACTTATCGCGCCAGGCATTGAGCTCCGGTGTCTAATGTATTGAGATAACGAAAGAACATTCACAGCGGAGGAGGGATTGCGATGTGGAGGTGTTGGCTTGCGGTCATCTTCCTTCTGCTGGCCCAATCTGCAAATGCAATTCCGGTGCCTCGGGGCTTGGACACCTGTTCCACGCTTTCAGTATGCCTGGATCTACTGGATAAAGTAGTACCCGAATGTGATTATGGGGAGGGAAGCAATGGTGATGTCCTGGCGAGAGACCTTGAGCGATTTGGAGAACCAGCCAAGCAGGAACTTCTAAAGCGAGCCATTGGAGATCATCCCGGCTGGCGTAACGTCGCCGGCGCCATTCTGGCAGGCTGGAACTCCTGGAACGACGGAGACACTCCCGCTCTCCGTGATGCACTTCACAAGGACAGCGGCGGGTGGGTCGCAAGGCCACTTGGAGAGATCGGGACACCCGACGCCATCCGTGCCCTCGTCGAAGACTTGTCCTCTGCCAACGACATCGAAAACCAAACAGGGTTCGCCCTTGAAAAGCTCGGCGCTAAGGCGGTTCCGTTTCTCATGCCTCTTCTTAAAGACGAAAAGAGGGCACTGTTGGCAGAGCAGGTGATTGCGGAGATGGACCCGCGGCCCATTTCCTATGCAAGCACTTGGGTCACGACGGCCCTGGATGCCCAGCAGCCTATAGAGTCGCGAATGGCAACGTTACGAGGCATTGCCGCACTGGGTCCGGCAGCAGAGCAAGCAAGTGAAGGGCTCCCCGCTCTGCTTGATGACAGTAATCCGAAAATCCAAAAGCAAGTCAGTACAACACTCAAAGCCGTGCGCGATCCGATTATGGTTGTGCAATTGGCGAAATCATGCCAGCCCAAGGCCTCGAAGTTTGATTTTCTGGCGCTCGATTCCGACATGTGCCTACGAGAAATCGCCGAATTTGGGCCGGCGGGGCGCGCTGCCGGTGAATTTTTGATGCCGTTTCTCACCTCGGCAAACGGGACAGAACGAGCCTATGGTATTTTGACACTTGGTTTCATTGGCTACGACCCGGCAATCCCCAGAATCGAACAGGAGCTGGATGCAAAGGACTGGCGCATTGTGTACGCCGCAATCTGGGCGGCTGGCTGGATCGGCGCTCAAGATGCGGCCCCAAGACTCGATAAGTTGGCAGCCAGTTATTGGCTCATGGAATTGAAGGGGGATGCGGCACAAGTAGCCGCTGCACTCCGCTCGCCGCAGGGGCGTGTTAAACGCGAGAACTGGGACGTTCTGGACCATGGAATGAAACGCGATCCCACATGGGTAATTACCGAAGGGGTTCGCGACCCTGAACAACCATGTTCGGGAAATCAATGGCAGTGGCAGGGAGACAAATTCAAAATGAGCCCGAGCCGAGAGGTAAGAACACATGCTCTTAAATTCGAAAATGGCAACATGTGGGGAGATTTGGTCGGAACTGATCATGGGGAATGGAGTGGCGAACTGACCTGGATTCCAAAACAAGGCGCGCCCGAAGTGCTCATCAAAGACAACGTCCATGCAGTGGAATATGACACAGACGGTGCCATCGTCATATTTGGTTTGGGACACATGAGCTTCAACTATGGCTATGCGCTCAAAGTGAGTCCGAGTACTGACGGAAGCTGGACTCAGACTGAAGTCGCGCGCTTGCCTGGAGAGCCCCTCGGGGTGACTAAGCTCAACTCGGATCGAGTAGCGGTTCTGACCTCGGGTGGAGTGGTGGTGTTCTCTTCGAAGGAGGGCATTCTGGGGGTTGCAACTTGCGAATCCAGGTAGCGGGTCGACTCTGGCTCTTGCGAGTTTCTGAATGAGGCGTCTGTATCGGCGTCTATCCAGAACCTGACCGCATTCAGCGAATGTCCGGAGGGCCAACTGGCGTAAATCGCGATCCGGCCAGTTGCTGCCCACCCGCCACGCTCCCGTATCCTTGAATTCATCACACCAATCGGTGCCCCCCTTGACCTTCGCCGCCAACTACTTCAACTACTTCACCGAAATCGAAGACCGCTTCCAGCAGCGCCGCGGCTCCATCCTGCTGCTCTCCACCCTCGACTGGGCGCTCATCGAAACCTGGCGCGACGCCGGCATCCCTCTCGAAGCCGCCCTGCGCGGCATCGACGCCGCATTCGACAAATACGAAGCCCGCCAGAAAAAGGCCCGCATGCGCCGCGTCAATGGCCTCGCCTGGTGCGCCCAAGCCGTCATGGAAGCCGCCGAGGAACTCCGCGAATCCGCCGCCGGAACTGCAAACCCCTCCGCCGAGCCGATTGAGTCCGGCTTCGAACACCAGCGCGTTGCCGCCCACCTTGAAGCCGCCGCAGCAGCCCTCGACGCCTCCACGGTAGCTCCGGAAGCCTGCACCGCCACCGCAACCCGCCTCCGCCAACTCGCCGCCGAAATCAGCGCAACCCACCCCAACAGCCCCGCCTCCTCGAGTTCTCAAGATCTGGAGGCACTCGAACGCACCTTGACCGTCCTCGAAGAAAAGCTCTTTGCCGCCCTAACCGCCGCTGCCCCAGAGGACCTCCTCGTCGGCCTAAAAGAACACGCCGCGCGCGAACTAGCCCCCTACCGCAGCAAAATGGGTGCCGTCCAACTTCGCCAGGTCGAACGCCAGTTCACCCAAAAGCAACTTCTCGTCCACTACGGCCTCCCCCGCCTAAGCCTCTTCTACATGAGCCAACAATGACCCCTCGCAAGCCAAAACCCGCAAAGAATCGTCCCAAACCCCCTCCTGCGGAAGGGCGAAATCGCGTCTCATCGCAGACCGCCCCGGCCCAGCCCAACGCACCCCAATTGGTCGATATCCAAAAACCAATTTACGGCGGCGCCTTCCTCGCCCGCCTCAACGGCAAAGCCGTCTTTGTCCCCCTCACCCTCCCCGGCGAACAGGCCACCATCCGCATCGTCGAAGACCGCCGCGGCTACGCAACCGCCGAGGCCGAGCAAATCGTCACCATCGCCCCCCAGCGCATCGCGCCCCATTGCACCCACTTCGGCGTCTGCGGCGGATGCCAATACCAGCACGCGGATTACGACGCGCAACTCGCCTTCAAGAAGGCCATACTCCGCGAAACCCTGCTGCGTACCGGCGTCCCGCCTCCCGACGAAGTTAAAGTGCTTGCCGCCCAGTTCCCCCACCAGGCCTGGGCCTATCGCAATCGCATCCGCCTCGCCTTCGACCCCGCCGGAAACCTCGGTTACCGCGGCCGCCGCTCCCATGCCATCGTACCCATCCAGGAATGTCCCATCGCCGCACCGCTCCTCATCGCCGGCGCGCAGGCCTTTGCCGACGTCCTCCGCCAAACAGCTCCCGCCCTCCGCCCCTCGGAGCTCTCCCTCTTCTGCGATGCCGGCGAAACCGCCCTCCTCGCCAGCCTTTTCGCCGCCGCCCCTCACAAAGTCCGCTTTAATGAGCTAGCCAAAGCCGTCCAAAAGCGCATTCCCGCCCTCAGAGGCGCTGAGCTTCTCGCCGAAACCCGCATTGACGCACCCCCGCAAACCGTAGCTCGCTGGGGTGCATCCTCACTCTCGTACCACGCCTCCAGCTTCGACTACCGCGTCGACCATGGCGCCTTCTTCCAGGTCAACCGCTGGCTCATCGATGCTCTTGTTGAATCGGTAACCGCCGGCCAATCCGGCTCCCTCGCATGGGACCTTTTCGCCGGCGTCGGGCTCTTCGCCCGCCGCTTCACTTCCACCTTCGCCTGTGTCGTCGCCGTCGAGTCCGCACCCACCGCCATCAGGGCCCTTGAAGAAAACCTCAATGAGACTTCAGCCTCCGCCGTCCGCGCCACAACCCTCGACTTCCTCCTGAGCAGCCCCAAAGGCGCAACGCCCGATCTAATCGTCGTCGACCCTCCCCGCATCGGCCTCGGCCCAGAAATAACTGCCCTCCTCATTCGCATCGCCGCCCCATCGCTCGTCTACGTCTCCTGCGACCCCGCAACCCTCGCTCGCGACCTGCAAGCCCTTCTCGCCGGCGGTTATCAGGTCCAAACCGTCACCATCGCTGACCTATTCCCCCAGACCTTCCACCTCGAGACCATCGTCCACCTGCGCCGCACCTGATAGGCTTGCACCAACACAGTGTTTCCAATTTGAAGGCCATCCGCCTTCCGGTTCGATGCAAGAGCAGTCGACCACCTCCGGCCAAAATCCCAATACTCTCTCCCTAGCCGGTCCGAGCGCCGGTTTTTCGTCCGTCCCCCTTTTCCACGCCGCCTGGCTCTTCGCCGCCGGCGTCGCCCTCACAAACTGGCTTTGGCTACGCCCACCCATCGTCCTGGTAGCATTGGCGCTCATGGCCCCGCTCTGCGTCCTCGCGGCCCGCCGCGCCCAACGCATCGTCTGGATCCCCGTTTCCATCCTCTGGCTTATGTTGGGTGCCTGGTGTGCCTTCATGGAGCCCCATCCCGCCCCCGCTCCCGCCCTAGCCGCCCTTTCTAACGGCCTCCTTCGCTCCGTCGAAGGCACGATCATCGATGCCGGCCCCGTACGTAGCGAAGTCGAGCAGAATCTGCCCGACGACGATCCCAACCAAACCACCGCTCCAGATCCTTCACGGCAGCCTTCGCAGCGAATTGACCTCCGCGTCTCCACCCTCGAAATCGCCACCGACACCGCCGATTTCCAGACGCCCATCTCCGGAAACGTCCGCCTAACCATCCGCTGGCCCATATCCGATCCAACCCAACCCGCCCCGCGGCCCTTCCTGTGCGGCGACCGCATCCGCACCGTCGTCCAACTCAGGCCCCCTGAGGTCTACCGCGACCCAGGCGTATGGAGCCGAGAAGACTATCTCCTAAGCCAGGGCATAACCTCCGCCGCCATGGTCAAAATTTCCCGCATCCAGCAAGTCGACGACAGGAAACCGATCAGCAGCATAGAGAAATCAATTGGTCCAGCTCTGTCGGAACAAAAATCGGGTGCCCCATCAATTCCACGGATTTTGTGGAATGGGTGGGAAGCAGTCTCGCCATCCATGCGAGATCCTCAACTTCTATCCTGCCGCCTCGCCACCCTCCAGCACGCCGCCAGCGCCCGCATCCTGGCCCTCCCCGCCGCTATGCCCCACCTACCCCCCCCCCACCGCCGCACCCACGACCACTCGATTATTCTCGGCCCCCTGGTCACCGGCGACCGCACCTACCTCACCCATTCCCTGCGCGCCGGCTTTGAGCGCACCGGCTCCTTTCACATGCTCGTGGTCTCCGGCTTTCACCTCGCCATCGTCGCCGGATGCATCTTCTGGCTCGCCAAGCGGGTGCGCCTGCCTCGCGTCCCGGCCACCCTCCTCACAATCGCCACCTCCTTTGCCTACGCGCTCTTCACCGGCTTTGCCACGCCCGTCCAGCGCTCTCTCTGGATGGTCACCCTCTACCTGCTCGGGCGTCTTCTCTACCGCAACCGCAACGCCCTCAACACCCTCGGATTTGCCGCCCTCTGCCTGCTCGCCGTCAGCCCCCGCAGCATCTTTGACGCAGGCTTCCAAATGACTCTGCTCTCCGTCGTCGCCATTGCCGGCGTTGCCGCTCCGCTCCTCCAGGCCACCATCCACCCCTACCTGACGGCGACCAGAAACCTTCGCGTGACAGCCATCGATGCCAGCATTCCTCCGTATCTGGCCCAGTTCCGCGTTATCCTGCGCATGTCTGCCTCTGCCATGCAAGCGGCTTTCCGCCCTTGGCGCAAGATTCCACCCGATCCCCGCCTGACCCCGGAGGACCACGATCCAGGCCCTCGACTCTCCCGGGTCCACGCTGGCGTGCGCATCCACGCCGAGCTATTTCGAGCAGCCGTCCACTTCCGATTCGCGAACCTGGCCGCCTGGCGTGTCTTTCCCGCCTCAATCCGATTCATTCTCAGTCTTATCGAATTGCTCGTCGTCACCGTAGTAGTCGAGCTCGCAATGACACTGCCCATGGCCCTCTACTTCCACCGCATCACACTCCTTGCCCTGCCCGTAAATCTCTGCATCTTTCCCCTGCTCCTCATCCTCATGCCCGCTGCACTCATCACCATGTTGGCGATGCTCATCTGGCCCGCCGCCGCCGCAGTCACCGCCGCGCTGGTCGCACTCCCACTCCATATCGGAGTCGGCCTTGTTCAACTATTCGGATCATTTGCATTTGGCGATACGCGCATCCCTGCACCACTTCTTGCCCAATCTGCCGCCTTCATCCTCCTGCTAGCCGCAGCCATCGTCTTCGCCCACCGAACACCCACGGGTGCCCCATCCATTTCGCATTCTTTGCGGGATGGACAAGTGCGAATCGGGTCCATTCGCCATGGAGTCAACCTGGGTGCCCCATCTATTTCGCGCTTTTTGCGGAATGGGCGGGAGGCAGTGCGCGCGTTCCTCTCTCGAATCAAAGGAGCAATCCGACCCTGGCCACTAGCCTGGGCCGCCCTGATCCTCGCCGCCGTGTCCGCAATCCTCCCCTACCCCATCGACCACCCCCACGACGCCCTCCTCGTCGAAGCCATCGACGTCGGCCAGGGCGACTCCATCCTCCTCATCACTCCCGACGGCAAAACACTCCTCATCGACGGGGGCGGCTTCGGCGGCGGTCCCCATCAGGCACCGCAGGATTTCGACATCGGCGAAGAAGTCGTCTCGGAAGTCCTCTGGTCCCGCGGCATCCGCCACCTCGATTCCGTTGCCCTCACCCACGCTCACTCCGATCACATGGGCGGCCTGCCCGCCGTCCTGCGCAACTTCCATCCCCGTGAACTATGGGTAGGCAATAATCCTCGCTACGGACCCTATGACGCGCTGCTCAACGAAGCCGCCAGCCTCCAGGTCCGCGTCCGTTCCTTCCACGCCGGCCAAGCTTTCCCCTTCGGCGCAACCCAGGTCGCCGTCCTTGCACCCTTCGTTGGATACCAGCCCGGACCCACGCCCACCAACAACGACTCGCTTGTCCTCCACATGGCCTACGGAGCAACTTCCGTCATGCTCGAAGGCGATGCGGAATTTCCCATCGAAAACGCGATGCTCGCCGAGCCTGGACTAGAGAGCACCTTGCTCAAAGTCGGCCATCACGGCAGCCTCACCTCAACCCGCCCAGCATTCCTCGCTCGTGTCGCCCCGCAATGGGCCGTCATCTCCTGCGGCCTTCGAAACCGCTATCACCATCCCCGCCAGGAAGTCCTTCAGGAGCTCCAATCCGCCCACATCCACACCTTCAGCACCGACATCAACGGCGCCGTCTGCTTCCACCTCGACGGCAATACCGTCGCACCTGAAATAATCTCTGGTGAATTCAATCCCTGAACCTTCAAATTCCCCACCCTTTCCATCGCAAGAATAATCTTGTAAAAGCCGTCGTGGCGGGAGCCTCCGTCCCTTGAGATCTTCAAAGAACCACTACTCGGAAAGAATAGCCATGCCCATCACGAAACTGGATCCAGTCGCCTCCCTCATCGTCATCGACCTGCAAAAGGGAATCGTCGGTCTTCCCACCGCGCATCCCGCGGCCGAAGTCGTCAAACGCTCTGCCCGCCTCGCTCGCGCCTTCCGCTGGCACGGCCTCCCAGTCGTTCTGGTCAACGTCACCAGCAGAGCCCCCGGCCGCACCAGCTTCACACGACCCATGCCTCCGTTCCCTCCGGATTGGACCGAGTTGGTCCCCGAACTCGAGCAGCAAACCGGCGACATCCTCATCAGCAAGCAGCGCGTGGGTGCATTCATCGGCACATCCCTCGATGTAGACTTGCGCCGCCTCGGAGTGACCCAAGTCTTCCTAACCGGCGTCGCCACGAGTGCCGGCGTAGAAGCCACTGCACGGAGCGCCTACGACTACGGATACAACGTTGTCCTGGTGATCGATGCCATGACCGACATGGACCCGGAAGCCCATCGCTACAGCGTCGAAAAGACCTTCCCGCGCATCGGGGAAACCGAAACCACAGAAAATGTCCTCAAACAACTGGATCAGCCCCAGCTTCAATAATCCGTCGTACCGATGACGCGATATTTTGTGCCCTAGAACCGAAGCCGCAGCCCCACCTGCACCTGCCTCTCCCGATAAAAGTCCGTCGCATTCACATTCAGCGGCTGTCCAAACGCCGGAGTCGTAAGCCCAGTCGTCACATTGGTCTTCAGCCCGGTCAGGAAATTGAGCGACGGCAGCCCCCCCGGCGCGCCCAGTTCGCTCGGCGGGCTGCCCGACTCGATCGTGTACCCAATCGTCTCTATCTCCGTCACATTCTGGTGGTTAAACAGATTAAAGCTCTCCAACAGAAACTCCAGCCTCCGCATTTCTCCCAGTTCGAAGCTCTTGCCCAACCGCATGTCTCCCTTCCATGTCTCTGGATAGCGGTACGTGTTGCGCCCCACGCCAAGTACACGATTATCCCCGCCCGACCCGTTCATGCCCGGTCTCAGTCCCACATTGGCTCCGCTGGCGGTCAGCACCTCCGGCAGTGAACCCCCGGTTCGCATGGTGTACGGCAGTCCACTGTGGAACTGCCCCGTTCCCGACAGCAGCCAACCATTCCCAAGCTTGCCGGCCACACCTCGCAGCCTCCACGGAGCTTGAAACATAACCATTGCAGTAGCCGAGTGGCGCATATCCTGGTCGCTGGTCCCGTATTCCTCATTAAAATCGGGTGGTGTCAGGCTCGCGCTCAGGTTGGCCGGGCTCTCATTGGGGTTCCAGTCCATCGTGTGCGAGTAGGTATATTGAGCGTGCAAACTCAGACCGCGGTGGCCGTACCGAACAACCCTCAGCACGGCTGACTCATACATTGAATTCGCTTTGCTGGTGATCTGGTCAATCTCTTGATCACAAGGATTGAGCCACCCGCTCACGCCATTCGTGCTCGATGGTGTGCCGTCAACGCAATCCAGCGATGGCACGCCAGCATACACAGGGACGCTGATCGTTGGCGTCTTGATTGGACCCAAACCAAGAAATCCACATGCGGTATTGTCAGTGCCTGTCGGGGCCTCATCGCACACCTGGTAAAGGATGGATTGAGTCGGCGGCGCGAGATTCGCGTCGATAAAAACTGGCAGCCGCCGCCCCAGGCTTACCATCGCGCTCGCCGTCACTTCAACGTGCCCAGGCAGGTTCTCTTCCACCGCGGCCACCGCCTGGTGTACCTCCGGGTTGCGGAAATTCGATGCAAACTCCTCAGCCCCCGGCTTCACCACATTCCCCGGCACACCGGCCGGCACATATGGAAATGGGGGAGCTCCGCCCGCGTTCAAATTGTCCGTCGGCCGCATGAAAAACTTCATATCGCCTTTAGTCGAACCGGTCTCGGTCAGCACCGTCTCCAGCGTCGAGTTCTCCGTCCGCCCAAAGTACTCTCCATATCCAAACCGCAACACCGGCCAATGGCTCTTCGCGTTTCCCAACGCCATGCTGATCCGCGGCCCCGGGTCATTCCCCAGGCTCGGCATCCTACCCGCCTGCGGAAGCTGCACATTAGCCAGCGCAGCAATCGGCGGCGGCATCTGCTCAAATTCCCAGCGCAGCCCTGCTGAAATCACAAACAGCGGCTTCGGCTGCCACTGAGCCGTCGCGTAACCCGCCCAGTCATTAGTGCTCAGGTTCCAATTCGTCGGTCCCAGCGTTTGCGAATAGCTGGAATAGCACGGCAAATAGCCCAGCCCTCTCAGTGTGCCTCCCGAATCCCGCCAAGCCTTCCCGGTCTGGTCGCAGTTGTGCTGGTTCAAAGGACTCAACTCGCCGCCAACTCCAAATGCCGCAAAAGCCAGCGCGTCTGAAGCAAAGTTCTCCACGCTGGCATACGAATACGTTCCCGTCTCATTGCGCAACAGGCTGGTGGTATCCGCGTTATGGCTCAGCTCGAACCCCGCCTTCACCAGCCATTTGCCATGCACCCAGTCCAGCATCTCCTGCCCTGCAAAACTGCGCTCATCCGGGTAGCTCCCCTCGCCAAACCGTGACGGATTTCCGATCGTGAACCCATATCGCGAGTCCACCACCATCTGCGGCAACTGTCCCCAGATACTCGGACTCAAAAACGTCTGCTCGAACGCCGACTGCTTCTCCGCGTGTGCGCTCAGAATTCCCCTTCCCGCCGATACCTGGCTCACCGACAGCAGGTTCGGCGTCACGAACGCCTCCCACCTTCCCAGCAGCCATTCTTCGGTCGCCTCGCTCGTCCCAAAACTATTGGCTCCATAGGTTTCCGCTACTCGCCTCAGCCCGCCACCCGGCGAATTCCACGTTGCCCCGATCCCTTCCAGCGAGAACCGGTACCGCTCCGCCGCTTGCCAATCCATGCGCGCAAATCCGGACCATTGCTTCGCTGTCCGCGGGGCTGGCCCCAGCAGCCCGTCCAGCGTCTCCAGCATGTTGGAGTAAGCCCCCAGCCCCGCTGCCACTGGATTCACACTGCTCAATCCCAGCCGCGCGCTCAGCACCTGCATCTGGTCATTCGAGGGCTGAGCAAAGAAATCCACCGGATGCTTCACCGTGGCCAGCCCAGGGTCGTTCCTTTGGTACCCGTCCAGCACCGCAAACCAGAACAGCTTGT
>Ga0302319_10018342_pt1 | contig 12770 bp, 12 predicted proteins | sample Bog_T0_2_FD_203319 | JGI IMG/M metagenome (GOLD analysis project Ga0302319, IMG submission 203319) | Peat permafrost microbial communities from Stordalen Mire near Abisko, Sweden - Bog_T0_2 | ecosystem: Environmental > Terrestrial > Soil > Wetlands > Peat | place: Sweden: Abisko, Stordalen Mire...
CCAGCACGACGATCCATGGTGCGCAAGCGCGCGCTGCGCCGGGAAACATCGGCAGGCAGAATCGCACCAGGCCATAAGTGCCCATCTTCAGCATGACCGAGGCCAGCATGATCGAGCCGGCCGTCGGCGCTTCCACGTGGGCGTCCGGCAGCCAAGTGTGCAGTGGAAAGATCGGAACTTTCACGGCGAAGGCCAGGAAGAATGCCAGGAAGAGGAGCATCTGCTGGGAGGGATTGAACGCCAGTTTGCCGCTGGCGATTTGGGACAGGATATCCGGATAGTTGAAAGTTCCCGCATGGTTATAGACGTAGATGATAGCGGTGAGCATCAGCACCGATGCGGCAAAGGTATATAGGAAGAATTTGAGCGCCGCGTAGATACGGCGTTCGTGGCCCCAGATGCCGATCAGGAAATACATGGGGACGAGCGAGACTTCCCAGAACACGTAAAAAAGGAAAAGGTCTTGCGCGGCGAATACGCCAACAAGGCCGAATTCGAGCAGCAACAGGAAAGCGAAGAATTCTTTGCTGCGGGTTTGGATCGATTTCCAGGAGACGAGGATGCAGATCGGCGTGAGGAGAGTGGCCAATATAATGAGCCAGAGACTGAGTCCATCCAACGCGACGTGGTAGTGAATGTTGGGCGAGGTTACCCAGATGATGTCGGTGACGAACTGATAACCGGGGCGGATGGTTTCGTATTGGACGGCGAGGCCGAGCGAGGCCAGGAAAGCTATGAGGGAAAACGCCAGAGCGGTTGCGCGGACGGCGGCTTCGGCGGAGCGGGGCATTAGCAGAAGGCAGACGAAGCCTAAGAGGGGGATGGCAATGACGACGTCGAGGAGGTTCATCGGAGGCCTCCCATCACGCCCATCACGAAGAGCAGGAAGACGCTGCCCAGCAACACCCAGGCGGCATAGCTGCGGATGTTGCCGGATTGCAGCCGTTTCAATACCTTGCCGATTCCGACGGCTCGATGGCCGACGCCGTTTACCATGCCATCGATCAGGGCCACGTCCACGCCTTTCCACAGCACTTCGCGCGACCCGCCGATTACCGGATTCACCACCACAGCATTGTAAATCTCGTCGACGAAATATTTGTTGTAAATCAGTTTGTACAGGCTGCTGAAGCTCGCCGCGATTTGATCGGGCAGGCCGGGCCTAAAGATATAAAAAAGCCACGCTAAGGCGATTCCAGCGAAACCGAAGGCCACCGATACCAGCACGGGGCCTAGTTCGTCCGGCTCTTTGGCCAGCGGAAAAATTGGCGCGAGGAACTCTGGAATTTTGAAGAAGTAGCCGCCGCCGAGAGACAGCGCCGCCAGCACTGCCAGCGGTGCGACCATCACTACGGGCGACTCATGCGGATGCGCCTTGCCGCGATAATCGCCGAAAAACGCCAGGAACATCGCGCGAAAAACGTAGAACGCGGTCATGCCGGCGGTGATCACGCCCACCCAATACATCCAGGGCGCGTGATGGTCGGCAGCCGAAAGAATCGCATCTTTGCTATAGAAGCCGGAGAACGGGGGGACGCCGGCGATGGCGACGGCGGCGCACATCATGGTCCAGAACGTCCACGGGATTTTTTTGCGGAGCCCGCCCATGTTGCGCACATCCTGCTCGCCGCCGAGCGCGTGGATGACGCTGCCCGCTCCCAGGAACAGCAGCGCTTTGAAGAACGCATGTGTGACCACGTGATAGATGCCCGCGGAAAATGCGCCTACTCCCAGGCCCAGGAACATATAGCCCAGTTGCGAAACGGTGGAATAGGCGAATACCTTCTTGATATCGTTCTGCGCGAGGCCAATAGTGGCCGCGAAAAAGGCAGTTGCCAGACCGACGATGGCTACGGCTTCCATCGCCGCGGGCGCATGCAGATAAATCGCGGACGAGCGTGCCACCATGTAAACGCCGGCGGTGACCATGGTGGCCGCGTGGATCAGGGCGGAGACCGGGGTCGGGCCGGCCATGGCATCCGGGAGCCAGACGTACAGCGGGATCTGCGCGGACTTGCCGCACGCGCCTACCAGGAGCAGGAACGCGATCAAGGTGAGGCTCGATTGAGAATGCCCGGCAACGCTGGTGAACACCACGCCGAAATCCAGCGAACCAAAATTTACCACAATCAGGAAGATTGCCAGAGAAAAGCCGAAATCGCCAATGCGGTTTACGATAAATGCCTTGTTGCCTGCGTTGGTGGCGAATTTCTTATCGAAGTAGAATCCGATGAGGAGATAGCTGCACAAGCCCACGCCTTCCCAGCCGACGAACATCACCAGGTAGTTGGCGGCCAGCACCAGCGTGAGCATGAAAAACATGAAGAGGTTCAGATAGGCGAAAAAGCGGTAATAGCCGCCCTCGTGGGCCATATAACCGACTGAGTAGATGTGGATCAGGGATCCAACGCCAGTCACCACCAGCAGCATTATGGCGGTAAGGCGGTCGACGGTGAAATCCCAGCCGATGTTGAGACCGCCGCTCTGAATCCAGGTAAAATATTGCTCGGTGTGCGCGGTGTTGAGGTCGCCGAGGCCCAGGAGGGTCTTCAGCACCCAAGCGAAAGACAGAAGGACGGAGCCAATGGCTATGGTATTTACGAGCGCTTTGGAGCAGCGCCGTCCGAAGATTCCGTTGAGCAGGAATCCGAGGAGGGGGAAGACCGGGATGAGCCAGAGTTGCATCAGTCTCGCTCCGGGACGCGCCGCCAGACGTCTTGAGAGGCCGCCGCGGGCCACGGACCCGCCCCCCAATGAAAGCGTCGATCGGAGCCGTGAAAGGTATGTGGCGCGAGTGTCATTGGCTTAGTTTTTCATCGAACTCACGTCGTCGATATTCAGCGTCGAACGGTTCTTGAACACGGTCAGAATAATGGCCAGACCGACGGCCGCTTCAGCCGCCGCCACCACCATCACGAAGAAGCTGAAGATGTGTCCGTTCACCTGCTTTAACTGATAGGAGAACGTGATGAAGCTGAGGTTCACGGCATTCAGCATCAGCTCGATGGACATGAAAATGGTGATGACGTTGCGGCGCAGCAGGAATCCGGCGATGCCCAAGGCAAACAGCACCGCGCTCAGGATCAGGTACCAGGAAACGGGAACGCCGGCGGACATGTTATTCCATCTCCTTTTGCGCCAGCACCACAGCGCCCAGAATGGCGATCAGGATGAGCACCGAAACCACTTCGAAGGGCAGCAAATATTGGGTGAAGAGCGCGCGGCCCACGTCGAGCGCCGTGCCGTGCGTAAAGCCGCCGAAATGCACTTCGGCCGCGGCAGGAAACATGTGCCGGGCAAAATAGGCCATCATCCCCAGGAAGGTGAACAACAGCGGGATTCCAAGGACTTGCGCCATCAACGAACGGCCATGGCGAATCTCCGCGCCGGCGTTCAGCAGCATGATGACGAAAACGAAGAGCACCATGATGGCGCCCGCGTAGACGATCACCTGCGCGGCCGCCAGAAACTCCGCCCCCAGCAGCAGATAAAGGACAGCGAGCGCACCCATGACCCCGATCAGCGAGATGGCGCTCGAAATGGGGTGGGACTGCACTACGACGTTGAAGCCGCAAACCACCGCAATCGCCGCGAAGATGAGGAAAAGGATGACGTCCATATCAGGAGAAGAGCGCCACCATGAGGCCGGTGACCAGAAGGTTGAGGACGGCGGCCGGGAACATGAATTTCCAGGCAAAGGCCATCAATTGATCGTAGCGGAAACGCGGCAGCGTGCCGCGAATCCAAATGAAGAGGAACAGCAGAGCGCCGGTTTTGGCCGCGAACCAGAACAGCGGCAAGAGCGCCTCCTTCAGGATGGGCACCAGAAACAGCGCAGCCAGAACGAAGAAGACCGCGGCTACTACTGGCAGGGTCAAGCGGTCCATGCGGCGCACCGGATTCAGCCCGTGGTACAAGGCGACGGCGCCGGCCAACGCGAAGATCACTGCCGGCACGAAGTTCGAACCCGCTGAAGCCGGCCAAAGCGGCAGCCATCCGCCCAAGAACAACGTGGTCGTAATGGAGCAGACGGTGATCATGTTCGAATATTCGGCCATGAAAAATGCCGCGAACTTCATGCTGCTGTATTCGGTATGAAAACCGGCGACCAGCTCGTTTTCCGCTTCCGGCAAGTCGAAGGGTATGCGGTTGGTTTCGGCGAAGGCGGCGATCAAGAAGAGGATGAAGCTGAAGATCTGCGGCATGGGCGTCTGGAAAATGCTCCAGCGCGGAATGAATCCCAGATAGTACCCGGCTTGGCTCTCGACGATGTGGCGCAGGCTCAGCGTATTCGCGAGCAGCAGGGGCGCCGCCACCGCCATGCTCATGGGCAACTCGTAGCTGATCATCTGCGCCGAGCTGCGCAGGCCGCCCATCAGCGAATATTTGTTATTGGAGGCCCACCCCGCCAGCGCGATGCCATACACGCTCACCGACGAAACCGCCAGGATGAACAGGATGCCGATATTCAGATCGGCGAGCTGCATCCAGGTGGTGTTGCCGAAGATGTGTATCTCCGAGCCAAACGGGATCACGGAAATAGACAGTAGCGCCATGGTGATGGCGAAAAAAGGCGCCGCCAGGTACAGCAACTTGTTGACGTACGGCGGAATCAGATCTTCCTTGGTCATGAGCTTGATGACGTCCGCCAGCGGCTGCAATAGACCGTGCGGGCCGACGCGCGAAGGTCCCATGCGGACTTGGATATGCGCGATGACCTTGCGTTCAACCCATTGCAGGTACGCCAGGGTGGTGAGAAGCACGGCCGCCACCACCACAGCCTTGATCAGGCTCAGCAGGAAGAAGTTCATTATCGATTGCCGTGGTTCTCCACCACGGAGTTCAGTACTTTAGAATAGCGCCCCAGCGTGCCCGAAGTGAAAAGATTATCGTGCGCCGAGCGGATCAGTTCCGGACGGCCGTCCAACGGAACGCGGCCGTTTAGCGCGGAAGTCTGGGCCGCACCGCCCATTTCGAGCACCGGCAGCGAGACATCGTATCCGCGCACGTTCTTGCGGATCTCGGCGAATACGGCATCCGGAATCCATGGTCCGAGATCGGCTGCTACGCCCATTTCGCGGGCGAGCAGGCCCATAATTTCGAGGTCGGGTTTGGCGCCCATAGCGCCGACGGCTTTGATCAATCGTTGTACTTCGCCGCATACGTTGGTGACCGTGCCATTTTTTTCGTAGGCCGATGCGGCGGGGAAGACAACGTCCGCGGATTTGGCGGTTTCGGTGAGGAAGAGGTCATGGACCACCACGAACCGGCTTCCGGCCCCGGGCACTTGGCGAAGCGGATTGGCTCCCACTACCCACAACACATCCAAGTCCTCCGCTGCCAGCATTTCCGGCATGGCCATGGCGCCGGAATCCGGCAGCATTCCCATGTCCGCTGCTCCGCGCGAATTCGAATAATCCAAAAGGCAGACATACTGCACGGGAATCCCGAGAGATTCGCCAAAATCCACCAAACGGCGCACGCCGGCGCCCTTGATCGCGTCGCCGAACACAATCACCAACTCAGGCTCGGCCCGCAGGCGATCGCGGAGCGATTCCAATGCATCCAGTTCCCCGCCAAGGGCAACGCGCGCGCTGGCCGCGGCGTATTGATCCTCACGCACGGGCGCCGTGGTGACCGCATACACGTGGGCTTGATGGTGCCGGTAGTTGGCCCGAAGCTGGAACGATAGGAAGGGCTGCTCCAACGCCAGGTCCGCGCCGATTACCAGCACCGCTTTCTTCTGGTACAAATCCGCGGCGGTGGCCAGCTTGCCAGTCTTGCCGCTCAGGGCATCGAGCAGCGCCGGCACATCGCCGGTGCGATGGTGGTCGATATTGCCCGTCCCCAGAATCTTGCGCGCGAATTTTTGCAGATAGTAATTCTCTTCGTTGGTAGTGTGGTTGGAGCCGACCACTCCGAACTTGCCGCCGCGCGCGCGGACTTCTTTAAACTTCACCGCGACGGTTTCGAGGGCCTTGGACCAGGACGCCTCTTCCAGTTTCCCGTTCACGCGCACCAGCGGCGCCAGCAGACGCTCCGGATGATTGTAGAAATCGAATGCGTAGCGCCCCTTAATGCACAGGAATTCGCCGTTGATCCCGGAGCGGTCGCGATTGTTGCCGCGTATGATTTCATCGTTGCGCACGCCCAGCGTAGTCTTGCAACCGTTGGAGCAATGCGTGCAGATCGTGCCCACGTGGGTCATCTCCCACGGGCGCGTGTGATAGCGATAAGTGCCGCTGGTGAGCGCGCCCACGGGACAGATGTCGATGCACATCCCGCACTCGTCGCACTCCAGATGATCGCCCTTGTTCGGCGCGATTTCGGAAACCACGCCCCGGTTGATGACGCCGAGCGCGCCCACGCCCATGCCTTCGTTGCAGATGCGCACGCAGCGATAGCAAAGAATGCAGCGCGGATTATCGAAGAACACTACCGGAGACCATTGCTTCTCGTCCACGTGGACCTTCATTTCGGTGAAGCGGCTTTCACCGGCGCCGTAGCGGAAGGTCATGTCCTGCAGTTCGCACTCTCCGCCCTTGTCGCACACCGGGCAATCGAGCGGATGGTTGGCCAGCAGGAACTCCAGCATGGATTTGCGCGCCGCCACCACCTGGGGGGTTTCGGTGCGGACGACCATGCCTTCGGCCACCGTGAGCGTGCAGGCCGTCATCAGCTTGGGCATCTTCTCCACTTCCACCAGGCACATGCGGCAGGCGGCTTGGAGCGTCAGACCTTCGTAATAGCAGAAGGCGGGCACTTCGATGCCGGAGCGTTTGGCGGCGTCGATGACCAGCATGCCGGCGGGAGCCTGGATGGCCGCGCCGTTTATCGTGAGTGTCACTAAGTCGGGCATCTTTATGCCGTCACCAAACGGCCAGCTTCTTCATAGGGGCACGGTTTGCCGTCCAGGTGGTCTTCAAACTCGTGATAGAACTTTTCGACGATCGATATCGTGGGCAGCGCCGCGGCGTCGCCCAGCGGGCAAAACGTTTTGCCGAGCATGTTCTTCGCCAAGTCGCCGATCAGCGCGATGTCGCTGCGCTGTCCCATGCCATCGTGAAAACGCTGCAGCAGCTTGCGAAGCCAGTTGGTGCCTTCACGGCACGGAATGCACCAGCCGCAGCTTTCGTGGGCATAAAACCGCATGATGCGCAGCGCGGCTTTCACCATGCAGGTGTCTTCGTGCATCACCACCACGCCGCCCGATCCCAGCATGGTCTTGGCCTTAGCCATGGCGTCGTAATCCATGGTCAGGCCTTCACACTCCGCCGCGGTCAGCACCGGACAGGACGATCCGCCGGGGATGAAGGCCTTCAACTTCTTGCCGCCCAGAATGCCGCCGCCAACTTCCTCGATCATGGTTTTCACCGGGAAGCCCAGCCTCAATTCGTAGACTCCCGGACGGTTCAAATGGCCCGTCAGACAGGTCAGTTTCGTGCCGCCCGCCTTCGGTATTCCCAGGGCCGCGAAGGCCGCGCCGCCATCGCGGATGATGGCCGGCACCGCGCAATAGGTCTCCACATTGTTGAGAATTGTGGGGCATTGGAAAGCGCCCGAAACAGCCGGAAACGGAGGCCGAATGCGCGGAATGCCGCGCTTGCCTTCGAGCGATTCGAGCAGCGCCGATTCCTCGCCGCATTCGTAAGCGCCCGCGCCGGTATGCGTGTACAGTTCAAAATCGAAACCTGTTCCGCGGATGTTCTTGCCCAGATAGCCGCGCCCGTAGGCCTCCGCGATGGCTTTATCCATGATCTCGATCAGGTAGCGATACTCGCCGCGGATGTAGATATAGCCGGCATGTGCATCCACCGCCAAACCCGCGATCAGCGTGCCTTCGATCAACTGGTGCGGATCGTTCTCGATCAGCAGGCGGTCCTTGCAAGTGCCCGGCTCGCTCTCGTCCGCATTCACCACGATGTACTTCGGCTTGGGAGACGAGCGCGGCACGAAGCTCCACTTCATGCCTGTGGGGAATCCAGCACCGCCGCGTCCCCGCAGGTTCGAGATCTTCATTTCCTCGATGATCTGTTCGAACTTCATGCCCGCGGCTTTCTCGAAGGCTCGATAGCCCTCCGTCGCGAGATAGGTGTCGATCGAAGCCGAGTTCTCCATGCCGAAGCGGCGCGTCAATACCTTGGTTTCGAGCGGGCTGGGTTCGTTATAAAGCATCGATTAGTGAATCTTCCTCAGGCTGTCGAGCAGCCGGTCGAGTTTTTCGGGAGTGACTTGATGATGGAAATCGTAATTCACCTGTAGGGCCGGCGCCCAGGAGCACGCCCCGATGCATTCAACTTCTTCGAGCGAGATTTGCCCGTCGGCGGTGACGTCTTTGTGCCCCACGCCGACTTTCCGGCAGGCATGTTCCCAAAGCTCCATGCCCCCGCGCAGCAGGCAACTGATGTTGGTGCAGATCTGCACGTGGTACTTGCCCAGCGGCTTCTTGTGCAGCATGGAGTAGTAGCCCACTACTTCGTCCACCTGCAAAGGAGTGACGCCCGTCCGCCGCGCCACTTCTTCCATCAGTTCCGGCGTCACCGAGCCGATCTCATCTTGCGCATACAGCAGCATCGGAATCACCGCCGACCGCTGCCGGCCGGGCGGGTAGCTGGTTAACAGCTTCGCGAATCTAAGCTCTAGCTCTGGAGAAAAAGTCATGACGCCTATCTGTCGCAATCTCCCAATACGAAATCCATACTGCCGATCGACGCGATTACATCGGCGATCAGCGTGCCCTCGACCATGCGCGGCACCCCTTGCAGATTGCCGAAACTCGGGCCCCGCACATGCACGCGGTAGGGATGCGTGGTTCCGTCGCCGATCACGTAATATCCCACTTCGCCGCGCGGCGATTCGATTACCTGGTAGACCTCTCCGGCCGGCACGCGGAAGCCTTCCGTCACAATCTTGAAATGGTAGATGAGCGCCTCCATCTGCGTCTTCATCTTTTCCCGATCCGGCAGGACCACATGCGGCGCATCGGCGGTCCAACGCCCGGTGGGCATCCCTTCGAGCGCCTGCTTCACGATACGCGCGCTCTGCCGCATCTCCTCAATGCGCACCAGGTAGCGGGAGTACACGTCGCCTTCGGTTCGCGTGGGGACTTCAAAATCGAATTTCTCGTAGCTCGAATAGGGCTGGTCCTTGCGCGCATCGCACTTCAAGCCGGCGGCGCGCAGCATCGGTCCGCTGATGCCCAGATCCAACATATCTTCGATCGACATGTACCCAATCCCGCGCGTGCGGCCGATCCAAATGCGATTGTTGGTCAGCAGTTCTTCGTATTCATCCACTTTGCCGGGAAACGCTTCGATGAACGTCCGCACGCGCTGCTGCCATCCGCGCGGCGGCTCCAGCGCCAGGCCGCCGATGCGGAAATAGCTGGTCATCATGCGCTGGCCCGAGTACATCTCGAAAATTCGCAGGATGTCCTCGCGCTCGCGGAAACAATACAGGAATACGCTCATCGCGCCAATATCGATGGCATGCGTTCCCAGCCACACCAGATGGCTGTTCAAGCGCGTCAGTTCCGTCAGCATCACGCGGGTCCACTGTGCCAGCGGTGGAATCTCCAGGCCCAGCAGTTTTTCCACGGCCAGGCAGTAGCAGAGATTGTTGGAAAGCGGCGCCAGGTAATCGATGCGGTCGGTCAGGGTGACGGCCTGCTGGTAATTCTTGACCTCGAATTCCTTTTCAATGCCGGTGTGCAGATACCCGATGTCGGGCCGGCACTTGAGGATCGTTTCGCCATCCAGTTCGAGCTCCAACCGCAGCACGCCGTGGGTGGACGGATGCTGCGGGCCCATGTTCAGGGTCAGGCTGCGGGGCTTCGCGCCGGATGCCTCGATAGCCTCCGATTCAGGAATAGGTGTAGTCAGTAGATCGCTCACGTTGGTTCCGGCCTCAGATCCTGTCGCCCGTGATGTTGTAATCCTTGCGCAAGGGATGCCCCTGCCAATCGTCCGGCAGCATGATGCGCCGCAGATCCGGGTGGTTGCGAAATCTCACGCCGAACAGATCGAAAGTTTCCCGCTCGTACCAGTTTGCGCCGCGCCAGACTTCCGTTACCGAATCGATTTGCGGATCGCTGCCCGGCAAGCGGCATTTCAGGCGCAATCGTTCGTTGCGGTCTAAAGAGTGCAGGTGATAAACCACTTCGAAACGGGGCTCGGCCGGATACCAGTCTACGCCACTGACCGTGCTCAAGCGCACAAAGCCCAAATCGTATTTCAAAAAGCCGCAGACGCTGACGATTTTATCGGGAGTGACGTCGATGGTGAGTTCGCCGCGGTCGAATTTGCCCGACAAGACGGCGCCCCCGTCGAATGCTTCCAGCGCGGCAGCCGTTGCGTTTTCTTTCAGGTTTTCAGGAAGCATGCGACTCGGTTATCGTTTCGGCTCGCCGGACCAATCCAGCGCGCCTTTTTTCCAGATGTAGAAAAAGCCTGCCAGAACCAGGGCGATGAAGATCAACATCTCAAAGAACGCGAACATCCTCAGTTCCCGGTAGACCACGGCCCAGGGGTACAGGAAGATGGCTTCGATATCGAACAGGATAAACAGCATGCCCACCAGGTAGAATTTCACGCTGAAACGCTCGCGCGCGCTGCCGGTGGGGGCGATGCCGCATTCATACGGCATGTCCTTCACGCGATTGCGGACTTTGTGGCCCAAGAGGTATGAAATACCAATCATGGCGGTCGCCACAGCCATAGCAATGAGGGCTTGGAGCAGAACGGGCCAGTAGGTTTCCGCGTAGGTCTGGGGCATGGGCTAAATTTGACTATAATGGTTGCCAAAGAACAGTGTCAACCAACGATCAGATCGAAGTCGCCATCAACGGAGAAATCCGAGCCATTCCGGAGGGCCAAACCATCCGGCAATTGTTGGAATTATTGGAACTGGATCTGGCAAGGGTAGCCGTAGAATTGGACCGGCGCATCGTGAAACCGCACGACTGGGGGGCCACACCGGTAGTGGGCGGCGCCCACCTGGAAATCGTGCAATTTGTCGGCGGCGGGTAAGCGTTTCGCTCCTAAACTATGTATTTCGAGCAGTTCTATCTTGGCTGTCTGGCCCACGCCTCGTATATGGTGGGGTCGGAAGGCGTAGCGGCGGTGGTCGATCCACAGCGCGACGTCGAGGTGTATCTGGAAGCGGCGCAAGCTAACGGCCTGCGCATCCGGTATGTGATCGAGACGCATCTGCATGCCGATTTCGTGTCCGGCCACCGCGAGTTGGCCACGCGCACCGGCGCGCAAATCTACGTGGGCGCTCGGGCCGGAGCGCGGTTTCCACATGTGGCGGCCGCGCAGGGTGAAGAAATTCGGTTCGGCCAGTGTATCCTGCGGTTTCTCGAAACGCCGGGGCACACCGTGGAAAGCGTGTGCGTGGCGGTGACCGACCTGGAACGGTCCACGGAGCCTTACGCCGTGCTCACCGGCGACACGCTGTTCATCGGCGATGTGGGGCGTCCGGATCTCTCGCCGGACCACACCCCGCGGCAGCTCGCCGGGTTGCTCTATGACAGCCTGCATGGAAAGCTGTTGAGCCTGGCCGACGACGTTCGGGTGTACCCGGCGCATGGCGCCGGTTCCCTTTGTGGACGCCAGATGAGCACCGAGCGCTGGTCCACCATCGGCGAGCAGCGCGCGAAAAATTACGCGCTGCAACCGGCTGGCCGCGACGAATTTGTCCATCTGCTGACGGACTCGCTTCCCGAGCGGCCCGCCTATTTCGCGCGGGATGCCGAGATCAATCGTATGGGCGCCGCGGCGCTGGACGAACTCCCGCCCATCGAGGAGTTGCTTCCCGAGGGCTTGGCTAGGCTACAGCAATCGGGCACGGCGGTGCTCGATACCCGGCCGGACGCGGAATTTGGCGAGGGCCACATTGCCGGATCGGTGAACATTCCCCTGGCGGGCCAGTTCGCTTCGTGGGCGGGAGCGCTTCTTGGGCTCGAAACCGATTTGATCCTCGTGGCCGCTGATGCGGAGCGCGCCGCGGAAGCGCGGATGCGGCTGGCGCGCGTAGGCATCGAGCGTGTGGCAGGGTATCTGGCAGGCATCGCAGCATGGAAGCGCGCTGGGCAGCCCGTCGAGCGAATGGCGCAGATCACCGTTCAAGATCTCGACAGCCTGCGGAACGCAGACGCAGGGTTGCAGATTGTCGATGTGCGGCGGCCGGCGGAATGGGACGAAGGACACCTCGAAGGCGCGCTGTCCTTGCCATTGAACCAACTGGCCACAGCGATCCGGCAGTTGGATCCGGCGCGCGTGGTCGCAGTCCACTGCAAAGGGGGCTATCGCAGCGCTATCGCCGCCAGTCTGTTGGCTCGCGCCGGATTTCACGCGGTAGTGAATGTGACCGGCGGCTTCGACGCCTGGAAGGCCGCGGGCCTGCCCGTTGCGCAGGTTATTCTCGCGTGACGCCAGGGCATACCGCCGCCGCCCGGTTGCCGGCGCCGCGCGGCAGCGTGACGGTGACGTCCGTTCCCGTAACCGAACCGGGCACCGGGGAAGTGCTGGTCAGGATGGAGGCTTGCGGGCTGTGCCACTCCGACCTGTTCGTGGCTTCGCTTGAAAAACTGCCGCTCGTACCGCTGACATTGGGGCACGAAGGGATCGGCCGCGTGGAGGCTTTGGGCGCGGGCGTCACGGGCTTCGCGGTGGGAGAGCGCGCCGGCATCACGTTTCTGGCATCCACTTGCGGCGCCTGCGAATTGTGCTTCACCGGCCGCGAGCGCTTCTGCCCGCGCCAACTTAATT
>Ga0302319_10018344_pt1 | contig 12769 bp, 3 predicted proteins | sample Bog_T0_2_FD_203319 | JGI IMG/M metagenome (GOLD analysis project Ga0302319, IMG submission 203319) | Peat permafrost microbial communities from Stordalen Mire near Abisko, Sweden - Bog_T0_2 | ecosystem: Environmental > Terrestrial > Soil > Wetlands > Peat | place: Sweden: Abisko, Stordalen Mire...
GCGTTGGTTGGATCGATGCCCCAGACCAGCGGCGGGGTGATCTGGGTATAGGTGAAGTTGTTGGAACTCGAGTTGTTGCCCGGTATCTCCCAGACGAAGCCGTTCGAGCCGCAGCAAATGCTGAACTGGTAGGTGTAATTGCCGGGGTTGACCGGGTAGGTCCAATCGAAGCTGGGAGTATCGCTGATGCCGTTGCCGGTGGGAGAGATGAGCGTGGCGAGAGCGCTTGAGGTGAGCACGCCGCTTACCGCTCCGGAGACGGTCGAGTCGGTGGTTCCATCGCTGTAGATCACGGTGAAGGTGTAGGTGTCGCCCACACTTGGCACAGCGCTGCCGATATTGGCGGAGTACTGGAAGTCCTGGTGACCGCAACTGGAGCCGCAGACGCCCATATCCACCGGGTTGATGAGATTGGGGCCCGAAGTGAGGGTTACGTCGATCGGCTGCTTGATGCCCGGATTCACAGTGAGGTCGATGTAGTAGTTAGTGCCGGTTTGGCCGTTCCCGATGGGGTACTGCGCCAACTGCGTGGTCACTTGCACCGTGCTCGCTGCGCTGGGCAGGGTCAGGTTTTGAGTGAGGCTGGTGGGAGAGATGGTGACAGACGGAGGACCGCCATTACCGCTCGTATTGGTAATGTCGTCGGGGCTGATCAGGCCGTTGTTGTTCTGGTCGATGATCCCGAAGAACCCGTAGGTTCCGCTGGGAACTTCAACCGAGTACGACGCCGGGCTGGTGGGAGGCGATGCCTGGCTGCCCACCTGGGTGGCGTAGACAAGGCTGTTGGTCTCGTTGTAGAAGCCCACATAAAGCGGCCCCTTGGCGGTTCCGGTAAAGGTCACCTGGCCGGTGACGGTGTTGGCCCCCGTCGGAGATATGAGTGTGACCGGCCCCACGGTCGTCGACCAGGCGCTGGTGAGACTGCCCGCCACGCCCTGCGCGCGGAAGTAGTAGGTGGCGCCGGAGGTGAGTCCGGTTTCAATGGCGGTATTCAGAATCCACGAATTGCTGCCGTTGACGCCAGTAGCTGCGAAGCTCTGGCTGTTGCTGCTGGTGGGCGCGGGGAAGGTGCTGGTGGTGCTCCACTCCAACGTGTAATAGACCGGAGTTTCAATGTTGTTGCTATTTGAAATTGGATTGAAGTTGACGACCGCCCCATTGACGAACCCGCTGATCGGCCCAAGGCCCGGCGCCCCGATGAGATTCGTCCCCGGCGCCGGAGCAGTGAGGGTCACCGCTTCGCCGGTCAGATTGGCGCTTGTAACGGACAGGTTCGACAGGTTGCCGGTCGGGTCGGTCGCGTTCGCTTGCCCAAAGCCCAGTTCGTCTACCCATGCGTTCAGGTTGTAGCTGCCCGGGGCCACGCCGCGGATGCTGAACGCGCCCGGCGCGAAGACGGTGGTGCCGTTGGCCGCGCTGCTACTGCCGCAGTTGTTGTTATTCAGCTCCACATACGTCGGCCAGTTTGTACCGGTGTAACTCACCGTTCCGGAGACGGTGTAACCGAGGGAGACGCTGAAGTTTTCTCCGTTCAAGGGAGTGCCGCTCAATGTGAAGGACGGAGAGGAGAGGGGATAGAAAACGGAACTCGGCCCGCTTATCGACGGAATGAGGGTGTATGTTCCGGCCGGCACGCTCGCGAACGAGTAATTCCCGTTTCCGGTTCCGTTTCCGCTCGAGTTGTCGGTGGTCGTTGTCTGAACCGGAGTGGTGAGGTCGGAGGTGAGGTAGATGCCGACCGTGATGACAGGGATATTCGCATTGTTGCCGCCGCAGTAGTTGAGGAGATTGATCTGCCCGCTGACCTGCGAGCCCGGCGTGATGACGGCGATGGTATAGGTTTCAGGGCCTGCACTGTCGTTCGCGCTATCCTTTACGGTGACGTTGGTCAGCGATACAGAGCCGGCTGAGGTGGGTGTTCCGGCGATGTTCAGCGTGCCGTTCCCGTTGGTGTCGACGGAGATGCTGTCGGAGATGAGAACCAAGGCTCCGGTATTGGGAACCGCAACTCCGTTGATGGAAAACACATAGCCGGAGCCGCTGCCTCCAGAGGCGCTGATGGACTGGCTATAGCCGATGTTGGTGGTGGCCGACGGCAGCGCGCCGCCGGATTGCAGCGTGAGCGGCGAGGGAGGATTGACGGCGATGGTATACGTGTCGGGACCGGCGCTGTCGTTCGCGCTGTCCTTCACGGTAACGCTGGTCAACGTCACTTCCTGGGTGAGAGTGGGAGTTCCGGTGATGCTGAGCGTGTTGGAACCGTTGCCTGAGACCGAGATGCCGTCCCCGATGGGGACAGCGCCGGCAAGACCGGTGGTGGGGATCTGGGTGCCGTTCACGGTAAAGACATAGTTCTGGCCGCTGCCGCCGGAGGCGGTGATGCCTCCGTTGTAGGCCACGTTGGTGGTGGCCGCCGCGAGTGAGCCCGAGGTTTGCAAGCTCAACGGTGTGGGCGGATTGACGGCGATGGTGTAAGTATCCGGTCCGGCCGTGTCTCCGGCGCTGTCCTTCACCGTAACCGTGGCTATCGACAACGTCTGCGCCAGGGTGGGCGTTCCGCTGATGCTCAGCGTGCTGCCCCCGTTGCTCGAGACCGAGATGTTGTCCCCGATGGAAACCAGGGCTCCGGTGGTGGGAACCGCGACGTTGTTGATGTAAAACACATAACCCTGGCCGCTGCCGCCGGAGGCGACGATCCCGCTGCCATAAAGCTGGTTGGTGGTGGCTCCCAGCAGGGCGCCGGAGGTTTGCAACAACAACGGCGTGGGCGGAGTGACGGCGATGGTGTAGGTGTCAGGTCCGGCCGTGTCGTTCGCGCTGTCCTTCACCGTGACGGTAACTATCGACACGGTCTGCGTCAGGGTGGGGGTTCCGGTGATGCTCAGCGTGCTGCCTCCGGTGCTGTAAACAGAGATGCCGTCAGCGATGAGGACAGCGCCTGCGAGTCCAGTGGTGGGAACCGGGACGCCGTTGATCGAAAACACATAACCCTGGCCGCTGCCGCCGGAGGCGACGATGCCGCTGCCATACAGCACGTTGGTGGTAGCTCCCAGCAGGGCGCCGGAGGTTTGCAACAACAACGGCGTGGGCGGTTTTACCGAGATGGTATAGGTGACTGTTGCAGAAGTGTTGCCCAGGCCGTCTTTGACAGACGCCTGGAACGTGACTGTCTGGGTCAGGGTGGGCGTGCCGCCGATGGTCAAAGTGGCCCCGCTCGAGGAGTAGCTGAGGGAGTCGGATGGCAGACCGGTCACGGTCCACACGTAGCCCGAACCGCTGCCGCCCGCGGCCAGGACTGTTCCGCTATAGAGGACGTTGGTGGTGGCCGGTCCCAGCGAGGCTGGGTTTGGCGCAGGCAGAGTCACCGGCGCATACACCGGAATCGAGTATGCCTGGATTGCCGTGTTGTTGCCCGAATCCTTCACCTGGGCGGTAAAGGTGACCGTTCCCGTAGAGGCGGGCGTACCGGAGAGCAGGCCCCCAGCCGTCAAAGTCAGGTTGAAGGTAGTCAGGTTGTTTGGCCCGGACGTCAACCAGGAATAGGACAAACCTGTGCCGCCGGAGGCGAAAAGCTGCTGCGAATAGAGGGTTCCGGTGTACATCGCAGGCAGAGTTGTGGTGGTGACGGTCAGGGCATTGGTGATGGTCACCGTGAAAGTCACGGTCGCCGTGTGATTTGCCGAATCGGTCACCGTAGCCGCAAAGGTCGCGCTCCCGGTGGTCAATGGCTTGCCGGAAACCGATCCGCCTGGAGACAGCGTGAGGTTTACGGTCTGCAGGCTGGCTGTTCCGGCGGTATTGGTCGCCCAGCCATAGCCGCCCGTACCGCCGGTCGCAACCAGCGTTTGCGAGTACTGAACGTTTTCAAAACCGTTTGGCAGCGGACTGGGGGTGGAGATAGCCAAAGTGGGATTGATGGTGAAGCTGGTGGTCGCTGTAGCGCTGGTGTAGTTGGTTGTCGCCGCCTGGCTGGCGCCGAGAAATACGGTGCCCGATCCAGTCATGGTCAACAGTCCTGTTGTGCTGTTGATGGTGGCCGGACCGCTGGTGACCGAATAAGTGACGGCGCCGCTCGATGCCGAAGAAGCGCTCACCGTAAACGGCGGGTCGCCGTAGGTCTCGGCTGGAATGGCCGCGAAGACCAGGGTGGGTGTCGCTGGATTCACCAGGAAACTGGTTATAGCGGTGGCGGCTGCGTAGTCGGTTGTTGCCACCTGGCTGGCGCTGAGCACTACTGTGCCCGCTCCGGTGATGGTCAGGAGTCCCGTTGTGCTGTTGACGCTGGCCGGGCCGCTGGTGACCGAATAAGTGATTGCGCCGCTCGAAGCCGAGCTGGCGCTCACGGTAAACGCCGCGACTCCGTAGGTCTGGGTTGAAATGGGCGCAAACGTCAGCGTTGGTGTGCCCTGGTTGACCGTGAAGCTGGTAGTCGCGGCGGCGGTGGCGTAGTTGGTTGTTGCCGCCTGGCTGGCGCTCAGATTGACCAGGCCCACTCCGGTGATGGTCAGCAACCCGGTGGTGCTGTTGATGCTGGCCTGACCGCTGGTTACCGAGTAGGTAATTGCGCCGCTCGAAGCCGAGCTGGCGCTCACGGTAAAGGCTGCCGCGCCGTAAGTCTGAGTGGCAATCGGCGCAAAAGTCAGCGTGGGCGTCTCCGGGTTCACGGTGAAGCTGGCAACCGCCGTGGCGGCTGCGTAGTTGCCGCTGGCTGCCTGGCTGGCGCTGAGGTTGACCGGGCCGGCTCCGGTGAGCGTTACCAGTCCCGTTGTGCTGTTGATGGTCGCCGGGCCGCTGGTGACCGAGTAAGTAACTGCGCCGGTCGAAACCGAGCTGGCGCTCACGCTAAACGGCGCCTCGCCGTAGGTCTGGGTTGGAATAGCTGCAAAGGTCAGCGTGACGGCTTCCGGATTGACCGTGAAGCTGGAAGTCGCCGTGGCGGCGGTGTAGTTGGTTGTGGCCAACTGGCTGGCGCTGAGGTTGACCGTTCCCGCTCCGGTGATGGTCAGCAATCCGGTTGTGCTGTTGATGCTGGCCGGGCCGCTGGTCACCGAGTAGGTGATTGCGCCGCTCGAAGCCGAGCTGGCGCTCACGGTAAACGCCGCGACGCCGTAAGTCTGAGTTGCAATCGGCGCGAAGACAAGCGTGGGTGTCTCCGGATTCACCAGGAAGCTGGTTGAGGCCGTGGCGGCGGCGTAGTCGGCGGTTGCCAACTGGCTGGCGCCGAGGTTCACTGTGCCCGCTCCGGTAATGGTCAGCAGTCCCGTTGTGCTGTTGATGCTGGCCGGACCGCTGGTGACCGAGTAAGTAACTGCGCCGGTCGAAGCCGAACTGGCACTCACGGTAAACGCCGCGACGCCGTAGGTCTGGGTTGAAATGGGCGCAAACGTCAGCGTTGTCGTGCCCTGAATGACCGTGAAGCTGGTAGTCGCGGTGGTGACGGTGTAGTTGGTTGTTGCCGCCTGGCTGGCGCTCAGATTGACCAGTCCCACTCCGGTGATGGTGAGCAAGCCGGTGGTGCTGTTGATGCTGGCCGGACCGCTGGTGACCGAGTAAGTAACTGCGCCGGTCGAAGCCGAGCTGGCGGATGCGGTAAAGGCCGCCGCGCCGTAAGTCTGCGTGGCAATCGGCGCAAAGGTCAGCGTGGGCGTCTCGGGATTGACGGTAAAGCTGGCAGTTGCCGTGGCGACGGCGTAGTTGCCGCTGGCTGCCTGGCTGGCGCTGAGGTTGACCGTGCCCGCGCCGGTGAGAGTCACTAACCCAGACGCGCTGTTGATGGTAGCCGGGCCGCTGGTGACCGAGTAGGTAATTGCGCCGCTCGAAGCCGAGCTGGCGCTCACGGTGAACGGCGCATTGCCGTAAGTCTTGGAGGTTATGGCCGCAAAGACCAGCGCCGGTGTCTCCGGGTTCACCGTAAAGCTGGTAGTCGCCGTGGACGCGACATAGTCGGCTGTCGCCGCCTGGCTGGCGCTGAGGTTCACTGTGCCCGCTCCGGTGATGGTCAGCAGCCCGGTGTTGCTGTTGATGGTTGCCGAACCGCTGGTGACCGAGTAGGTGATGGCTCCTTTTGAAGCCGAGCTGGCGCTCACCTTAAACGGAGCATTGCCGTAGGTCTCGACGGGAATTGTCGCGAAGACCAGCGTGGGCGTCTCCTGATTGACGGTGAAGCTGGCAGTGGCAGTGGCGGCGATATAGTCGGTGGTTGCCGCCTGGGTGGCTTTCAGGTTGACCGTGCCCACACCGGTAATGGTCACCAATCCAGTTGTACCGTCAACGGTGGCTGGCCCGCTGGTGACCGCGTATGTGACGGCGCCGGTCGAAGCCGAAGTGGCGCTCACCGTAAACGGCGCCTCACCGTAGGTTTGAGTTGGAATTGCAGCGAAGACGAGCGTGGGGGTTCCCTTGTCGACGGTAAAGCTGACGCTAGCCGTTGCGGCGGCGTAGTTGCCGCTGGCTGCCTGGCTGGCGCCGAGTTTGACGGTGCCCGTTCCAGTCAGCGTGACCAATCCACTGGCGCTGTCGATGGTTGCCGGGCCGCTGATTACCGAATAGGTGATCGCGCCGCTCGAAGCCGAGCTGGCGCTCGCCGTAAACGGCGCCTCACCGTAAGTCTGGACGGGAATCGCCGCGAAGACGAGGGTGGGCGTCTCAGGGTTGACGGTGAACGTGGCGCTAGCCGTGGCGGTGGTGTAGTTGGCTGTCGCTGCCTGGCTGGCGCCGAGCACCACCGTGCCCGCTCCAGTGATGGTCACCAGTCCAGTCGAGCTGTCGATGGTCGCCGGTCCGCTGGTGACCGAGTAGGTGATCGCGCCGGTTGAAGCCGACTTGGCGCTGGCGGTAAAGGCCGCCGCGCCGTAGGTCTTGGTGGATATGGCGGCAAATGCCAGCTTGGGCGTTTCCGGATTCACCGTAAAGCTGGTGGTCGCGGTTGCTGCAGCATAGTCGCCGCCGGCTGCCTGGCTGGCGCTGAGGTCGACCGTACCCGCTCCGGTGAGGGTTACCAACCCACTTGCGCTGTTGACGGTCGCCGGTCCGCTGGTGACCGAATAAGTGACGGCTGCTTTTGAAGCCGAGCTGGCGCTGACTGTAAACGGGGCATCGCCGTAGGTCTTGGCTGGTATGGCCGCAAAGGTCAGCGTCGGCGCCTCTGCGCCGACAGTGATCGAATACTTCTGGCTGGCTGTGTCAAGAAAGACGTCGGTAGCCGTGACGGTGAAGCTGAAGGGGCCAACAGCCGTGGCCGTTCCGGTCACGGCGCCGGTTCCGGCATTCAGAGTGAGCCCGGTGGGCAGGGTGCCCGCGCTGCTGTAGGTCAGAGTCCCAATGCCACCCGTGGCAGCGGCGCTACCCGTGTAAAACGCGTTGTAAGTCGCGGTAGCCGGCATGACGCCGGTGAAGGTGATGGCCGGAGCTGCCTGAATGGTAATGGTTAGCGGCGCAGAGCTCTCAGTCATCGGCGTTGGCGTGCCTGAATCGGTGACCGTGAAGACCAGGTTGCTGAACGTTCCCGCGCAGGCGCCGGTTGGAGTGCCGCTGAGGACGCCGGCCGTGGTCAATTTAAGGCAGGACGGCAGCGTACCGCTGGTCAGAGCCCACGTGTAGGGAGAAATGCCGCCGGTAGCATCCAACTGAATCGAGTATGCGACTCCCACTGAGCCGGAAGCCAATACTCCGGTCGAACCGCCGCTGGTGATGGCAGGTTTGGCCGTTATGGTCACCGTGATATCGGCAGTCTTGGTGCTGTCGGCCACCGAGGTGGCCGTAATCGTCACCGTGACTGGCGAACTGGTGGGCGCAGGCGCCGTGTAGGTGGCCGAGGTGGCGCTGGTGTTTGAAAATGCTCCCCCGCCGCTTACGCTCCACTTCACCCCGTCGTCGTTCCGGTCGTTGGTTACGGTTGCCGTAAGCGTGACCGAATCTGCGCCATCCACGGTTGCCGCCGACGCCGTCAGTTTTACGCTTACCGGGCTCGAACTTCCACCGCAGCCACTCAACGTGATCAAAAGAGCGAACGAGAAAAAAGCCGAGACCATGAACAGCCAGGAAAACTTGCGATGAAACATAGATCCCCCTCATGCTCCTTTACGGTGCAATGACTGTCTTGATCTTCGCGTCGGACCTTTCGCGAGCGATCCACCGACGGACATGCGTTTCACGGCAAGTTGGGCCCCGCCTCTTGAATCCGGAATTTAGAGTAATTTGCGCCATCTGAAACGGCTCATGCTCATAGCTCAATTTGGTTCGCGTGGCGATCGAGCCCGGACTCGCGAACGCGATAACCGACGCTACACACCGCGCGATTTCACAACTCGGCTCCTTGAGCAGTCGGATTCATTCTGTGCGCCCAGGATCGGCAATGCGCAATACGCCTTCCGGCGTATTACTTCCGTAGTCAATAGTGCTTACCTTGTTTCGAGGTGAAAGGATCGCCGGAATTGTGACGACGGGGTTACGGAAGGAGGATGTCACATGGCCGGAGCCCGCTCGCCGACGCATGGCGGAAATGGGCGATCTCGAAGAAAATGCCGCCCCGGCCCGAACCGCCGCGGCAAGCCGGGTTTTCACGCCGAGCTTGTTGAAGACATGTTCCAAATGCTTCTTCACTGTCCGCGGGCTGATGCGCAAGCTTGCGGCGATCTCAGCGTTGGATTGGCCGCGCGCAATCCAGAGAAGGACTTCGGCTTCACGGCGCGTCAGGCCGATTTCCCTGAAAGTGGAAACGGCGGCGGCTTTATTCATGCACCAGCCCCCTTTGCCAACCGTCGTCCCCACTCGCTAGGCAATTAAACACAGGCGATTGAAACGAAGACTCACCCTTGGCACGGCACGATCTCCACGCCGCTGCTTCAGTTTGGCGAAATCATTCTTGGACGCGAACGACCGGGATGGCAATACGCTTTTCGGCGTATTACCCCGGCAGGCCTTCGCGCAACCGCCGCAAACGCTAATGGACCGTTTTATGTGGGCTGGTTGCCAGCACGAGCGAAGCTGCGGAGGTGCGGGTCTCCACTCCGAGCTTCTCGAAGATATGTTCAACGTGCTTCTTCGCGGTTCCGGTTTGCATGCCCAGAATCGTGGCGATCTCGTTATTGGTCTTTCCCATGGCAATCCAGCGCAGCACCTCGGCTTCGCGCGACGTCAGTCCGAAAGAATCCCACACGCCGTTGTTCGCGGCCGCCGGCTGTTCCTCCATCAGAATCAGGTTCGCGCTTGACTGCGAAAGCAGGCTTACGACCAGGCGTTTGTTCTCTTTCTCAATCACAAGCGGCGTCCGGACTGACGGCGCATCGCCGTTCTCAATGAGCTTCGAATTCTCATGCCGCATCCAGAGCAGAAGATCCGGCGGAAGGCAGTGATCCGTTTGTCGCGTCGTAGAGAAAAGCTCCGCCAAATACCGCCTTGCCTGGGCGTTGATGAACTGCACTCGGCCATTCGGGCCGCACAGAATCACTCCCACTCCCAGGTTCTCCACGCCAAGCTGGAGCATCTGAAACTGGCCCAGCAGGCGACTGACCAGCCTCACGTTGCGCCAGGCTTGGCCAATATGAGGGCGCACAAGATCCGCAATCAGCCGCTCATGATCGGTAAAACTGCGATCATCATGCCAGGCGATGCCAATCACTCCGGGCCTTGGGCAAGGAATCTGAATACACAACACATCTTCAATACCGCTGAGGCGGTAGAAGTCGTGGTATAAGCCCCGGTCATGGAGCTCCAGTTGATTCCAGAAATCCGAGATGCGCAGGGCAGAGCAGACGCCTGTTTCGAGGATATGAACTAGGACCGGATGCTCATGCATGTGGTGCGCCCAAAGCCGGTCCATTTTGGGAGTGGCAAACTCCGCGGTGCTGCTCCAGTTACGCGACTCCGATCTCTCGGGGATCATTTCATTGTAAGTAACAATAGCGGCGGGTATGAGCCGAGGGAGCAGAGCCAAGACCCTAGAGAGGAAGCTTTCAAAAGACGCGGATTCGGGAATCGCATAGCACTCCCGCACAAAGGCAAGCAAAGATTGCAGGTCGGATTGCCCTAATCGTTCCATGGAGGCACGATCCGCGTGCTGAGGGAGGGTTCTCTGAAACCGCCTACGGCTAAAGACGTATCCTGGCGTGCATTCTACGCCAGTATCCATTTCGTTTGCAACGCAAGACGGCGGTCGATAGCGCCTTCTCTTACGGCAGACATGGGCAGTTGAGATTGGCGCCGGGGACGCTCGCGTATGCAGAAATGAAGGCGAGAGTGTGCAAAGTTGTGGGCTGGGTTAATCTTTGGGGATGAAATGGACAATCAAACTGGTATTTGAGGCGGTCCCAGGCAGCCCCGTCGAACACGAGGTGGGGATGATCGAGCGGGCGGAAGAACTCTCTTCGGCTAGCGTGGGATTGACTATCGCAGAGGGCAAAGCGCTGCTTGCAAGCCTGCAGGAGCAAGTCGTGACTGCGCAGGTTCAACAACATGCGGCAACCATCAAGTATTGCAAGTATTGCCCGCAATGTGGCAGCGCGTTTCGCACGAAGGGTCATTACCAGTCCACTCTGCGTTCTGTATACGGCACCGTTGGCATGCGAATCCGGCGCCTGAGAGCATGCCCTTGCTCCGGATCCCAGGCGCACAGCTTCTCAACACTGTTTACGAACAAGAGCCCTATCACGCCCGAGTTGCGGTATCTCACATCCAAGATGGCCGCTCTGTTGCCGTTTCGAAAGGCCGCTGATTTCCTCGGCGAATCTCTGCCTTCGTCAGCGCAGGCAACTGCCAGCACCGTCCGCAATCGGACGATGAAGGTAGGTAGACGGCTTCAGAGATCGGCGGAAGCCCTCGCTACTGCGGCGTCGAACGAGTCCTGCAAAGAATTGGTGGTCGGCTTCGACGGTGGATACGTCAGAAATCGACACCGACGGCCGGAACGAAACTTCGAGGTCGTTGCCGGCAAAGCGTTGGATTGCGATGGACAGGCTACACGCTTTGCGTTTGTGCGTAGCGGAGGTTCTGAGGCCGTGAACGCGGTAGGTCTTGCGCTCCGGCATTGCGGAGTCAACGAAGCCACTTCGGTCACAGTTCTTACAGATGGCGATGCCGGTTTGCGGGCTATTCATCAGCAGGTTGCGCCACATGCTGACCATATATTGGATTGGTCCCACATCTCGATGAGATTCAAAAACCTCGAGCAGTTCGCGAAGGGCATAAACGCTATTGCTGATGGTGGGGTTCGCAGCCATGCGCTGGCTGAAATCGACCACGCGAAGTGGCGCCTTTGGAATGGCCTCACCGAGCGAGGAATCGTGGGTTTGATACATCTTGGGCAATGGGCGCAGGTGTCGTGTTTCGAGCACATCCCCTCCCTGAAAAAACTCGCGCACACGCTGTTAGAGACGATCCGCTATCTGGAACTGAACGCAGACTCCATGCCCGATTACGGTAAGCGGTACCGTGCCGGCCAACGGATCTCAACCGGGTTTGTCGAGTCGGCGGTCAACGAAATTGTCGCGAAACGGATGGTGAAGAAACAGCAGATGCGATGGAACCGGTATATCGCCCAGAGGTTTATAGACGTTCGCATTCATGTAATCAATGGGACTTTGGAAGACGCATTCCGTCATTGGCACAAAGGCTTCCGGCCTGTCGTTGACCAAACCCAACTGGTTCTCTCAGCATGACCAGCCCACAACTTTGCACACTCTCACCCTCAGCATCCTTTACTGAAGTTTTCTATTGCATTTCATCGCGTGAAATGATTTATTACATGATATGAAAGGAATTAAACCACGCTGGTTTCGTCGCAATCTCCAGACAGCCCTTCGGGTCTTGCCCGTCACTGTGTTAACGGGCGCACGGCAGACCGGCAAGACCACCCTCACGCGGGCGATTGAGCCAGCACGGGCGTATTTTACTCTCGATGACGTAGGTGTCCTCGATCAGGCCGAGCGCAATCCCGATTCGCTGCTCACTACATGCCCCGTCATTCTCGATGAGGTCCAGCGAGCGCCACAGATATTGCTGGCGGTGAAACGGGCCGTGGACAAACACCGGCGAGCAGGCGACTTCATCCTGACCGGCTCCGCCAACCTCCTGCTGATGAAACATGTGGCGGACACGCTGGCTGGCCGCGCGATCTACTTGGATCTTCGGCCGTTTTGTCCCACAGAGTGGCAGGAACGCAAGGACGCATTGTTGTCACTGGAACGTTTGTTTGCCCCGGATTTCGATTGGCGAGAATGGCCGGACGAACCAGGCGACTGGCCTACATGGCTGCTGCGCGGAGGGTTCCCGCCTGCACTCGAAATCGCTTCTGAAATGGACCGCGGCTTGTGGTTCGCCGCTTACGTGCAAACGTATTTGGAGCGGGATTTGCGCCAATTAAGCGCCGTCTCCAGTCTGCCTGATTTTCAGCGCCTGATGATGCTGGCCGCACAACGGACCGGCAAGCTGCTCAACCAAGCTGACTTGGCCCGCGACGCGGCGCTCAGTCACCCGACCGCGCACCGGTATTTGAACTTGCTAGAAACTGGTTGCCTGATTACGCGCATCCGACCGATAGCAACCAATCCCTCGACGGCGCTCGTCAAAGCACCGAAGTTGCTCTGGACAGATTGCGGCCTTGCCGCCTGGCTTGCCGGAATCCGGTCGTCCGCAGACATGACGACCCGCATGGACGCGGGATTTTGGTTGGAGCAAGCCCTGTTTCAGACGCTGGAGACATGGCGCGCCCTCGATCCACAACAGCGCAAGTTGCACTTCTGGCGCGACCGCGCGGGGCACGAAGTGGATTTCA
>Ga0302319_10018346_pt1 | contig 12768 bp, 6 predicted proteins | sample Bog_T0_2_FD_203319 | JGI IMG/M metagenome (GOLD analysis project Ga0302319, IMG submission 203319) | Peat permafrost microbial communities from Stordalen Mire near Abisko, Sweden - Bog_T0_2 | ecosystem: Environmental > Terrestrial > Soil > Wetlands > Peat | place: Sweden: Abisko, Stordalen Mire...
CACACCGAAACCTGGCGTTCCCGGAGTTTGCTGAACCAGTTGCAACAGCGTCTCCATGCCGCGCAAAACGCCCAACGCCGTATTGGCGTCCAACTTGATGTGATTGTCGGCAACTGTCAGCGAATACCGCTCGTCATCGCCCAACTTCTGCACGCCTTCATGGCCCGCTTCGGCGACGTTGATTTCCATAATCGCCGGCACGTCACTTGAGTGGATCGGAATGCCCGTTTGCCGGACCATCCGCTTGACCAATCTAGGAAGCGCCTTTTGCACGCGAGCATCTTGCGCGCCGGGGCCGGAAACGGTCGCCGAAAAAGTAACGGTAATGGGCACAAAGCCCGTGCCGACCGTCATTTCTTTCGGCAAAGGCATCAGATATGTCGCTGCGTAGAGTCCAGAAGCCAGTCCAGCCAAAGCTGCAACGCGAACGGAAGTAATCATAGAGAATTCCCTAGATTATCGCGCGCGCCTCCGCAATCTCCAAAATCGCCTTTAGTTTGGGCGGTTGAATCGGCTTGGAAAGATACTCATCCATGCCGGCGGCGAGGCAGCGTTCGCGGTCGGCGGCCATCGCGTGCGCCGTCATGGCGACAATAAATTGGTGGTGCGGCGAGCCGTTTTCCCGCGCCCGGATTTCGCGCGTCACTTCCAGGCCATCCATCCCGGGCATCTGAATGTCCATAAAAACAACATCAAACTTCCGCACTTCCAAAGCATTCACGGCTTCACGCCCATCGCAGGCCACAACCACTTCGCCGCCGTAGCGCTCAATCAAACGCCGCGCCACGATTTGATTGATCCGGTTATCTTCCACTACCAAAACCCGTAGCCGCTGGCTGCGCGCTTCTGCGATGACGTGGCGCTTTGACTCATCCTCTTGGCCACCGTCCGGCACCTCTGCCAGTAGCGCCAGCAATTCGCGCCGCAGGATCGGCTTTGGAAGATAACTGGCATTCTCTGGATTCTTCCCGCGCGCCCCCATGAGGATCAGCCTTCCCGCATTCAACTCGCGGCAACGGTTAATTTTGTCTCGAAACTCAATGCCGCAGAAAACCAGGTTGAACTTTGTCATCGTGTGCCGTGCCATGACTTCGCCCTCTTCCGGTGAAGGAGCAAACGACGCCTTGATGGCACTGCTCGCCAGCAATGTGGACAGTAACCGCGCACTAGTCGCGTTCGTCTCAATAATGAGGGCGTTGGCACCCTTCGATTCAGGCGCCGCCAAAGAACTCGACTTTTTTACAACCTTCAAAGGCACCGTGAAGTGAAACGTGCTGCCCTTGCCAATCTGGCTGTCAACCCAGATCCGTCCGCCCAACAAATTTACTAATTGCGAAGCAATGGAAAGACCGAGCCCAGAACCACCATAGAGCCGAGTGGTTGAAGTATCGGCCTGAGTGAAGGCCGCAAATATCAACGATTGTTTTTCTTTAGGAATGCCGATACCGGTATCGCGCACCGCAAAATGAATCATGGCGGATCGTTCATCTTGGTTCTCTACAAAAACCGTCAATTCGACTTCGCCGCGGTCGGTAAACTTTATGGAATTCCCGAGCAAGTTGGTGAGAATTTGGCGCAATCGCGATGGATCAGTCGAAACAGTGTCCGGAAGATCAACGGCTAAGTCGCAAATCAATTCCAAGCCCTTAGCGTGCGCGCGCGTGGCCAGCATGCAAACTGTCTCTTCTACGCAATTTGTCAGCTTGCAATCAAGCATCTCAAGCTCAAGCTTCCCTGCCTCAACTTTCGATAAGTCGAGGATGTTGTTAACAATGGAAAGGAGAGAATCGGCCGAAGATTTGACCATGCGCAGCGTGTCGCGCAATACCGGCTCTAAAGGCTGTTCGAGCGCCAGTTCCGTCATGCCGAGAATACCGTTCATGGGCGTGCGGATCTCATGACTAATGTTGGCGAGAAACTCACTTTTGGCGCGGCTACCCGATTCGGCCCGCTCCTTTAATGCCTCCACTTCGACAAGCTTGTGAGAAATAATCTTGGTTTGCCGATTAACGCGGCGGCGGAGAACGGCCACCCAAATACATGCCGTAAAGGTGAGCAGAGCCAACAGGCCGAGCACTTGATACGCCCGATCGCGCGTCAACCAAGGAGCACCGTGTAAGAGACTTAAGTCGGCAGCCGAACGCAAGACGAGTTCAAAACTGGGCAGATCATCGCCGGCTTGAATATCGGTAACACAAATGCCGGTTAGGCGCAGGACCGAACCTAGGTCTAACCCAGAAAGAGGTTCTTTGCTGCGCACCGTGAACGTGTGCCAGCCGGCCTGCGCCAACAAAATGCGCTCCGGTCCACTCTGGAATTGGTCTTTGAGTCGCGCGTCAATCTGCACCAGCTGCCCGTTGTACTCGCCCGACAAAGCCTGATCTGTGGTGATGGGAATGGGTTGTGGCGCGGTACCTGTCCCCCTCCGCACCAACTCGGCATTTTCAATTTCTGCGGCAGACTTGCCGACGGCAGAGAAACCTGCCACATCAACGTCGTCTCCCGGCGACAGCGCTAAGGCGGTGTGATCGCGAATGAGAACAGCTCCGGTAGCGTCGCGAATCCAAGTGGGTCCTGTTGGCGACGACGCCAACACAGTACCGTGCAAGTGCAAGCGGTAGCCCGCGCTCTCGGTCGGAGTGAAAGTAACTAAGCGGGCAATCGGCGTAACAGGCCCGTCAAAGGCGCTAAACGGTGAAGGGGTTAGAACCTTGAGTTGATCGATACCCGGTGAATAAAGCTGAATACCCAGCAATTGCCGAGTTGAATTGAAAACGCTGGAACACGCGCCACGTACTCGGACACGCGCGTTGATGAGCGACGGAGGTAATGGGTGATTGCCCGGAAACAGCACACGGAAACGGTAGCCATTGTGAGCGATGAGAAGCGTCCACTGCCCGGAATCGAACTTGTTATCGCGCACGATTCCATCCAACTCAACCCATTGACTATCCGCCCGTCCTTCAAAAATATCTTCGTCGCCGTATTGACGAGGGGAAGGCAGCGGGCCGCGCCCTTTCATTTCGATCTTCTGAGGCACGATAATGGGGGCAAAATCACCAGGCCCGGTGACGCCGCTCAAAGTGATCACGTCTCCGGGAGATAGACGGGAATTCAGGTCGTTTGACCAAACGAAAATGCCGGCAGTTTTGTCTTGCACAAAAGCGATACGTTCAACAGGGTCGTTGTAAGTAACCACCGCATCTAAGCGCACGTTCTTTTCAAGCCGGGCTTGATCGACGGGAAGCCTTCTGACGGCATCGGCACTGGTCAGAACCGTTTCATCCTTCGCGTGGTTGCTGGTGCCCAACACCAACGCTTCGTCCAAAATAGGCCCAGACTGTTGGTGATCAAGGAATCCGACCACATCTACATCCGCTTCTGAATAGCCGGAGCCGTCAACCACGCGCAAACGAATGGATCCAGTGGAGTCGGATAATTGCAACCCTAGTCGGTCCGGCGTTTCGCGCAACGCGCCGCGTATGTGGAATGGCAAACTGGATAAAGAGTTACCGGCATCCTGTAGATCGCGCACGGTTCGAACCGGCAAACTCCGAAAATCCAGAGGCGCGCTTTTGACCGATACATTCTGTTGATCGCTCACTGACAGCAGAAAGCTTGTCACTTTATCATCGACGTCAAGAATGGTGGACGCGACGCCAGTAAATTCCACGTCGGAATTGGCGAACTTCGCGCGGGCGGCCGACTCATCGCCCATTTTCATGCGGACCTGAGCAACGGCGCCGTCAAGCCGCGTGTGGAACAGAATCTCATCCTCGCCATTGAAATGGCCCGGACAAGTAATGCCGCGCACAGTCACCAACTGGCCATCGTAGTTACTGGATTGTAGATCATCGACTGACAACACACGCGGCTGAGGAAACTTAGTAGCGCCGAGATCCAGGTAGCGAGCGTCGACAATCGCATCTTCGCCGGGCCCGACAGGAGTGTGGCCCGTGACTTCGACCAAGTGGCCGTACAGCGAGTATTTAGGAGGCGTGGCGGAGCGGACGCGAATGCCGCCTGTGTTGTCTTGAATGACAAAATATGAATCCTGCCACAGAGTAACCACGCCGCGAAAAACCACCGCCCTTGAAGTAGCGCGTGAGTTGGTTAATTCGCGGACTTCTTTAATGGTGAAATCAGGAGAGTGTAAGCCAAACTTGTCGAACAAGGCAAGAGCAATGACAAAGAACAACAGGATCAGCGAAATGAGCGCAAATGCTCTTGTCTTTGTCATAAGCGAGTGACTTGTTCATTATCGTACTTCTGTTTAGGTGAATAAATCTTGGATCGCTTTACCCTTGGCGTCTTTTGTCACGTAAACCGGACGTTTTTCGAAAACAAAGGAATAATCAGGCGGAATCCCCAAAGCGCGGTAAATGCTGGCGTGTAAGTCCTCCACGGGGACGGGATTCTCAATGGTGGTGCACGGCCTCTCGTCCGCAGTCTTGCCGTAAAGGAAACCCCTCTTCGTGCCACCGCCGAACATAACCACCGAACCCGCCGCGGTAAAGTGCCGGTGCATACCGTAATGCTTCGGCAGAGTCATCACGTCGGGCGTCTTCGCCTGGTCCTTGACTTCTTTGCCGACTTTGCCTTCAGTGATGGCGTCGCGACCGAACTCGCTTGCCAATACGACTAAAGTACGGTTTAGGAGGCCGCGTTCTTCCAGGTCGAGAATCAGTTGAGCGACCGGCGCATCGATTTGCCGCTTCATCATCTCGGCTCGCTCATGCCCACTTTCGTGAGAATCCCAGTAACGGAAGGGGATGTACTCAGTGGTAACTTCGATATAGCGCGCGCCCGCTTCTACTAAGCGACGAGCAAGCAGGCAAGCTTGACCGAAGCGGCCGTTGTTATAAACGTCGAAGCTTTTCTTTGGTTCGAGCGACAGATCGAAGGCCTTGGCCGATGGCGAAGTCAGCAAACGGTCAGCCGCATCCATCGACCGCAGAAGAGATTGGCGCTGGAAGTCTCCGCCGTACTGATACACCGGCTCATCTTTGAGTAACTGTTCGTACAATTTCCGGCGGCTATGAAAACGCGCGTCACCGAGTTCGGCGGGCGGGCGAACGGCGGCGCTAGCATCGGCTGGGTCCGCAATCAAGAACGGACCGTATTCGGTGCCCAGAAAGCCCGCTGTGTGAAACGATTTGAGAGCGGCGCTTTCCGCGCCGATTTCCAGGTTCTGGCCAATGGCTACAAACGGCGGGACGGTGTCATTTCTGGGTCCGAGAATTTTCGTGACCACCGCACCTAGGTGAGGAACCGCCATTGGCTGTGGAGGAATGTAGCCAGTGTGCCAGTGATACTGATGCCGTGAATGAAGGATAAAGCCGAGGTCGGCTGCTTGGAAGGTTCGGATCAAAGTGGCCCGGTCCATGACCTTCGCGACCCTTTCGAGGCCTTGCGAAATCTTTATGTTGTCCACCGCTGTATTGATGGCAGGGAAGGTACTCAGAACCTGGTCGGTGCGCACGCCAGGTTCAAACGGGGTGTAGCGTTTGGGATCCCAGGTTTCCGTCTGTGCCATGCCGCCCGCCATCCAGATCACGATGATTGAATCGGCGGTGGCGTTGGGAGCCGGCGTTGAGCCACGTAAAAGCTGCGGCTCACTGCCCGCTAGAGCAGCCAGCGTAGCACTTGCGGTGGTTCCCATGAAGCCGCGGCGGCTCATCCGTGCGTGAATCAATTTTTCTTCGCGATTCATTGGTGTTCTCTTTTAGTAGATCAGTTGAAATTCAGGCTTCATCAAAATGGCCCACAACAGGTCGGCTAAGCCGTCGGCAGATGCGCGTTTCTTGCGGTCGGCATCCGCGAGTACCGCCAGGGCAGTCTGTTTTTCTTCAGGAGTCGGCGCACGGTCTAACGTGTACCAGAACAGCCGATCCACGATTTTGGCTGGGGACTTTTCCACTTTGTCAGCGGCAACGGGCATTTCCGGTAAAACAGGCGTCAAACGCTCCACGTTGGGCTCGGTTAGAAAGACGAAGAAACGCAAGTTAGGGTTGATATCGCTGCCTGCATCCAGATTTTCAAAGCCGACCAGGCCGCGTAAGGTGATGTAACCTTTGCCGCTAATGTCATAGACGAGGCGGGAAGGAGTTTTAACGCGTACGCCTATGCCGTTCGCACCCTTCACAACGATGGGATTGGTGGAGGAACGTAAACCACTTTCATCTAGCGGCTTCAATGAGGACAGCGGTGTGACTTTATCCTTCCCTACAAGCTCGGCGGAGGCCCAGATCGCTTCTACCTTTTCCGGCGAATATGATCCGGTATCGGCGACCAGCAACCAGATTTTGTTGGCATGAGAGATATCGATGGCAAACGGCGCCAAGGCCTTCTTAGGAGAAGGGCGGTCAAAAACGGGTGTGGGTTCCGGCGGCAGTTCACCCAATATTTTCTTGGAACCGCGTGTCAACCAATGAGTTAACGGCTCACCATTGACCAATTCCAGCGCTTGCAAGGTGGTGGGTTGATTGTCGCGAACAGAATAGACTTGGTCACGAATAGGACGGCCCAATGCACGTGTCAAAGAAGTAGAAGCGACGCGCCATTCCCGGCTATAGACGCCCGGCTTGGGAGGAACGAAGGGAGGATCTTGTTCAGGCTTCGGCGGATCTCCAGGCTTAACTGGATTGGCGGGATCTGGCTTTTTCGCCTCTGGCTCTGGAGGCGGCTCCTGATAGACGTGCCATTCGCCGGTAAGTGCGCCAATGGCATCGGCGAACTCTTCTGCGGTAACCCTGCGAACTTCCGGGCCGCGAAAGACGTATTGCTTGGGAGATTCACTTTGCGAGGCGACGCTGGCCATTTGATAGGTACGGGAGGAAAGGATTGTGGCCAACAGATGCTTCATGTCGTAGCGGCTTTCAACGAAGTCGCTGGCCAACCAATCGAGGAGTTCGGGACTGAATGGCTCGCCATCCATTTCATCTGGATTTTCAACGATGCCGCGGCCGAAGAGGCGTTGCCACATACGATTCACGATAGTTCGCGAGAGACGGCCGTTGCGAGGGTCGGTAAAAATAGCGGCTGCAGTAGAGCGGCGATCGGGCACGGAACCGCTGGGGGGAGTTCGATTCAGTACGGGATAGAGGAACGCCGGCGAGGCATATTGATCTTGCGCGACGTCGCAGCGGAAAAGTTGCAGCTTCTCTTCGGTGGAGAAATAACCAGCTAAGCTGTAAGCGTCTTTCAGCTTCCACTTACTAATGAAGCTGTCGTGGCATGAATTGCATTTGAGGTTGATGCCTAAGAAGATCTGCGCGGTGTTTTGCGCGGCCTGCATGGCAGGAGTTTGACTAGCACTGACCACGCCACGCCAGTTGACGCCGATCAGGAACCCGGCAGGATCGGTGGGCGCAGCGGGATTGAGCAGCTTATAAACGAACTGGTCATAGGGCAGATTATTTTCAAGAGCCGTTAACAGCCAATTGGAAATGCTTTTGCGTGACGCGGTTTCATTGTGATAGTTGACGCCTTCATCGTTGCGGAGAAGATCGTTCCAATAGGAGATCCAATTTTCAGCGTAGTTTTTCGGATCGGCCAGCAGTTTCGCCACGAGTTTTTCACGCTTCTGCGGCGAACGATCTTTGAGAAACTCATGCAGTTCTTTGGGAGACGGCAAGAGGCCCCAAACGTCAAGATAGACGCGGCGCGCGAAAACACGATCGGACACCAACTCTGGTTCGGCAATGCCATTGGCTTTTAGGTAGGCCGAGGTGAAGCGATCAAGCGGACTAGACCAAGCGGGCCAAAGGATGCCCGGGACGGAGGGCTTTTCCAGCGTAAGCGGCGCCTCCCACTTACCTTTGGCGGGTGGAGATGACGGCGTGCGGCGTGCGCCTTGGTCAATCCAGGATCGAACAAGGCCGATCTCCGAATCCGTCAATGGTGTGCCGATGAGCGGCATACGCGGTTGAGTTTCACCGCTGACGCGCATCATCAAAAGACTGTCCGCACTTTTGCCAGGGCGCACTGTGCCACCAGTGCGACCACCGTTTAGGACGTCTTCATAAGCAAAGAGAGATAGCCCGCCAGAACGCTTCTCTTGACTGTGACAAGAGAAGCATTTAGCGGCAAAAATAGGGCGGACTTGGCTATCGTAATCAACCAGTGCGGTTGAATTTTGAGCCGCCGATGACCCGATAAAAAGGCAGAAAACAGCGAATAGACGCGCCAGCATGGATTGGTGGCATCATATCAACTTCGCGCCTCCGCTTATTGGGCGGCGTGAATTTCGGCGAGGCGTTTCTTTAAGTAGTCGGCGTATTCTTGCTTAAGGACTGGATCTTTCGGGCTGCCATAGATCTCGGCCGATTTGTATTTGCCTTCGTCGAATTTCTTTTTCGTCCATTCGTCGTGGACGTGAATTTCGTCAGCACCATCCAGTACTTGTTCGACAAGTTGTGGCGGGATAAAGTACACGCCTTCCTTCGTTCCGACTGCGAGATCACCCGGCATAACGGTGGCATTGCCAATGCGCACGGGTACGTTAATTCCAGTCAACATCACATTGCCAATGGGAGTGGGATCGGTATAGCGAAAGCAAGCAGGCATGTCTATGGAAGAGATGCCGTCCAGGTCTCGAATGGCACCATCAACGATGAGGCCGGCGCCGTGGGTGGTCTTGTAGATGTAATAGAACAGATTGTCGCCGACCATGGTGCCGTTAACTTTCTTGCCGAACATATCAACAACGAGCACGTCACCCGGTTGGAGCATGTCGATGACGGTTTGGTTTCGGAGATCCGGCAGGCCATGCGCCTTGGCTTTGGCGACGGCCACTTTATCGACATCGGGGCGGACCGGCATGAACTGGGCGGTGAAAACGCGTCCGACGATTTTCTTTTCCGGATGAGTCATTTGGAAACCGTCGGCAAACTGATTGGGAAAACCTTTTTCCGGAAGCACGCGCCAAATCTCTTCTAATGACACGTCCTGAGCGCGCTTGAGGAATTTCTCTGGAACTTTCGGGCGGCCGTCGGAAAATCTGTCAAACGGGTTTTGCGGGGTGTAGTCAATTAAGTCCTGCTTAGTGAAGTCGAAGAGTTGTGCGCGGGCCGGAATGGGCACGAGCAAAGAGGCGGCCATAATTGCCAGGCCAACAGAGCATGAATGCCGAGGAAGTTGCATAGTGAAAGCTTTTCTCCAAATAGCTCAGATCTGAAAGACTCGAAACAGTACAGCGGCCACGGTCATCACGAGCGAAGCCCCGAACAGATAAGGTATCGAAAAACGTTGGTGCTTGTCCAAGTCAATTTCGCACAGACCGACCAGAAGGAAGGTGGCGGGGGTGAGCGGAGTGATGGGAAAACCGGTGGTGTGGAGGCCCAACAGAGCCGCCTGCGCCACGTGAATAGGGGCGACACCGACTTGTTTCGCGGCTTCGGCGAGCACAGGGAGGACTCCGAAATAGAAAGAGTCGGGGTCGAATAGCAGCGTCAATGGCATGGAAAGAACGGCGAGAACAATGGGCATGTGGCGGGCGGCCCCGGGCGGAGCAACGTTGACTGCGGCATTGGCCATAGCCGTTAGCATGCCGGATTCTTTCATGATGCCGGTGAATGCGCCGGCGGCGAACAGGACCGAGGCCATCATGAGTGCGGCTTTGGCGTGAGAATCAAGCCGTTCGCGTTGCATGGCGGCATTGGGAAAATTAACAGTGACTGCAATAGCCAAACCAATCATAAAGACGATGACTGGCTGGACCTTGCCGGAAATCATGACGGCGATGAGGACAAGGGTGAGTACTGCGTTGAACCAGGTGCGCAGGGAGACTTGCATGGCGACGGGTGCGGCGACTGAACGTTGCGTTTGGGGTTGCCAATTGAGACGGCGTTCTTCACGCCTACCAAGGAACCACGAAATGGCAAAAACGTAAACGAGGCCGACCGCTTGCACGGCGATGAGGGGACTGAAGAGAGCGGTAACGGGAATATGAAGAGCGGCCGAGGCGCGAAGGACGGGACCGGTCCATGGGAGGAAATTGACGCCCGCGGCCAGAGAGCAGGCACAGGCGAGGACGCGGCGATCCATGTTCAGCTTTTCGTACAACGGCAGCATGACCGGGACAGCGACGAGAAAAGTGACGGCACCTGAGCCGTCAAGATGAACGAGAAGAGCGAGAAGAGCAGTACCAACTACGATGAGCGCGGGGCGGTCTCCCACGGCTCGCAAGATTAAACGAATGACCGGTTCGACTAAACCAGCATCAGTCATGATGCCGAAGTAGAGGATGGCGAAGATGAACATGCCGGCGACGGGCGCTATGTCTTGGATGCCCTTCAGCATGAAGCTGGGCACTTTGAGGCCGAAACCGGCGATCAAACCCGCAGCTACGGGAACGGCGACGAGAGCGACAAGGGGCGACAGGCGCTTGGTCAAGATCAGCGCCAGCAAACAGACGACAGTGGCAAGACCGACCCAGGCAAGCATCATGGTTCGGGCTGCGCAATCACGCCGGAAGCAAGGAGGCGGCGGAGCGTGTCGGGATCCAGACCTAGCAGCTGAGTCAATATTTGCGAAGTGTTTTCACCAAGACGAGGAGCAGCGCGACCGGGAGATCCCGGTGTGGCGGAGAGTTTAATGGGAGTTCCGGTAATGCGCTTCGGCCCGGCCACAGGATGATCGATAACGGGGAACATGTCACGTACCTGTGTTTGCGGATGCGCGGCCACTTCGGCAAAGTTGAGAACAGGCGAACAGGGGATGCCCGCGGCGCGAAGGCGTTCTACCCATTCGGTCATGGGACGGTGGCGGAAGACATCAGCCAACACTTTTTCAAGAGCGGGGCGGTTTGTGACACGCAGAGGATTGGTGGCGAAGGCAGGATGTTTGGTCAAGTCAGGCCGTTCGATGGTCTCGCAAAAGGTGGCCCACAATTTTTCGCTCCCCACGGCGATAGAGAAGGCTCGATCTTGCGCAGAAAACACAGTGTAGGGGACCACGGTTTTGAACGACGCGCCTAGCGGCCCGGGCACCTGATTCGAACCGAGGTAGGACATGTAATTGGAACTCATGGCGGAGATCATGGAATCTTGCATGGCGATATCGACATACTGACCTTCGCCGCTGGTGTCGCGGGCGCGTAAGGCAAGCAGAATACCGATGGCTGAATGCATGCCCGCGTTAATATCGGCTACGGCATAACCACTGCGCACTTGCTCGCCCGCCTCGGTGCCAGTGATGCTGAGAAAACCCGAAGAGCATTCGACAATCAGATCCATGGCGGCTTCGTCGCGCGAAGGGCCGTTTTGCCCGTAACCGGAAATGGAGCAATAGACTAAGCGCGGATTGCGAGCGTGCAGAGCTTCGTAACCGAGGCCAAGACGATCCATGGCGCCTGGACGAAAGTTTTCGATGAGTACGTCGATGCGGTCAATCAGCCGAAGACAGAGGTCCCTACCCTCGGGCTTCTTTAGATCAATGGCAATGCCACGCTTACCGCGATTGAGACCAAGGAAAAACGACGAGTACTCTCCGGAAAAAGGCGGACCCCAAGTGCGCCCCATATCACCGCTGCCGGGACTCTCGAGTTTGTAGATTTCAGCGCCAAAATCGGCCAGGAGCATGGTGCAGTATGGCCCGGCCAACGCGTGCGAGAAATCAAGAACGCGAATTCCTGCGAGAGGTTTGTTTGTCAGAGGCAAGTCAAATTGTACTTGCTTGGCAGTTCAGCGCTTCTCTTCGTGATACTCAGATTCGGTGTTCAGTTCCCAAAGATTCGCGCGGCTGCGCACACCGGCAACGATGTTGTCGACGGCGGTCATGGCGGTCAGCATGGAATGATCCTGATTATTGTATTTGTGCATGCCGTTGCGCCCGATAAGGAAGAGATTGTCAATCTGATCTAGCCATTCGATGACTTGGGGAAATTGATCGTAAGAGCCAAAATAGGCCGGATACGTTTTGGGCATGCGAATCACAGTGGCGTCACAAACGGCGGTGGGATCGACCATGCGGAGCGAGCTCAGCTCCGATTTGGCAAGATCGATTAGTTCGCTATCGCTCTTGTTCCAAAGCGCATCGCCTTCGTTGCAGAAGTATTCGAGGCCCATCCAGATATTCGTGGGGTCGGCGACCATAGCTGGACTCCAGTTGTTGAAAATCTGCAGGCGGCCGACAAGCACGTCGGGTTCTTGAATATAGATCCAATTGTCTTTCACCAGATCGCCGGAGGGCTCGCGGAGCTTGACGTCGCGGCATAGGAGGCCGATAGTGATGAAGTCGCGGTAGACAAGGCCGTTCGCAACGGTTCTGACTGACTGAGGAGCAGGAGGGTGCATGCCGGCCACGAGGTCTTTGACGGGCATGGTGGAAAAAAAGTAATCGCCCGTGAAGCGACGTGACTCTTGCGTGACGGAGTTGCGGGCGATGACAGCGGAGATGGCGCCATCTGCGGCGCGCTCGAATTGTTCGACTGACCAGCCATGAAGAATTTCGCCGCCACGCGCAGTGATCTCACTTCCGACTTCCTCCCACATCTGGCCGGGACCGAACTTCGGATAGAGGAACTGCTCGATGAGGGAGGTTTCTATGTCTTTCTGCGCCAGGTCTTGGGCATGATGGGAGGTTTTACGGATCACGTGCGCGATGGTTTTGCGAATGGAAAGACCTTTGATGCGTTGCGCACCCCATTCAGCGCTGATCTGGCTGCAAGGCAGACCCCACACTTTCTCGGTATAGGATTTGAAAAATGTGAGATATAACTCTCGGCCGAAACGATTGATGAAGAATTGTTCTAGATTTTGTTCTGGG
>Ga0302319_10018347_pt1 | contig 12768 bp, 11 predicted proteins | sample Bog_T0_2_FD_203319 | JGI IMG/M metagenome (GOLD analysis project Ga0302319, IMG submission 203319) | Peat permafrost microbial communities from Stordalen Mire near Abisko, Sweden - Bog_T0_2 | ecosystem: Environmental > Terrestrial > Soil > Wetlands > Peat | place: Sweden: Abisko, Stordalen Mire...
AGGGTGAAAACCCTGCGGTTGACCTGGAAGGTATCGCCGTTGCCGTCCAGGGTCTTGAAGCTGGTCAGATCTTCCGGCTTGACGGTAAGGGGAATGATGGTGCCGTCGGCGTGGATGGTGCGGCCCTTGATGTCGGTGATCTTGGTGTCTCCCTTGAGGTACGGGAGCGAGATGGTGGCCAGCTCTTTGCCTTTCTCCTGGAGCACCTTGATGCGGGCATAAAAGACCTGGAAGTGGTGGGGGTCGTCAGCAATCTCTTCGACGTTGAGATAGACGGCCGCGGCGCCGGGAGCCTTGGGGTCGGCGGTCATCTTGAGCTCATCGGGGGTGGGGTCCTGGAACTGGGCGCGCAGGACAGACGGCGAAGCGAGAAGGAAGAAAAAGGCAAGAGTGCTGCCAAAGTTTTGTATTCGCATGGTATTGGCCTTTGTTCCAAGGATAGCGAACGGGATGAGGGTGCGCATGACTTTTAGTTGCCTTTGATCGCAGGTGTGACGGTGAGCACAAGCTGCTGCTGGTCGGCGGCGGCCACTTTCTGGTAGAAGCCGCGGAGGTCCTGGTACTCCTCGGGCTTGGCGAAGGTGATGCCGCGAGCGAGTTGGCGGGTGATGGTGACGTCGCCGGCGTCGGACTCGGTTTTCATGGAGAGGATGGCATGGCCTTCCCAGGAGACCTTGGTGTCCTGCGGTGCGCCTTCGACGGCCATGCCGGGGAGCAGGTGATACGTGACGTCGTCGTCGATCCGCTCGGCGTAGTGCATATCCACTGGCTCGAGACGCTTCTCCTGATCGACAAAAGGATGAGTTCCGCGGGTCTCAAAGAAGGCGCCGGGGAGGATGAGCCGCTTGGCGGTGGCCGTGCCGAGGGTGCCCTTGGTTTTGACGACGGCCATCAGGTCGGCGTCGATGTCGTCGAGAGAGAGGAAGTGGTCGATGTGTGCCTCCATACCGTCGGGAGCGATGGTGGCGAGCCACTCGTCGAAGTGCTTCTTGGTTTCATCGAGGCCGTACTTAAGAACATCCTGACGCCAGTGCATGGCTCGCTGGCCGGACATAAGGAAGCGGAAGTAGCCGGTGGCCGCGCCGTGCTCGTCGAAGTTGATGTCGCCGGAGCGGGAAAGAGTGTTGGCGGTATAGGGCTGCAGGGGCGAGACGGCGAGGCTGCGCCCGGCGGCGCTCTGGCGTACGCCGCCGGCCCCGGTGTGCTTCCAACTGACGGCCTGGAAGGGGCACATTTTCTCACCAGGGTCGAGGACGATGTCTTTGCCGCCGAGCGAGAGGATGATGATGTCGTCGTCAAGCTGATCGAAGTCGAAGTAGCCGGTGGCGAAGACGCCCTGGTCGCGGTTGACGACCTTCATGTCATAGCCGGTGAGGCCGGCCGCACGCAGCATGGCGAGATAGAGCAGGGTTATGTCTTCGCGCGAGCCGCTCTTCTGACTCCAGGTGTCCTCGGCGCGCTTGGCTTCGTGCAGGCCGAGCACCTTGAGTTCAGCTTCGCCCTTTTTTCGGGAGAAGTCGGTATTGTCGAGAGCCTGCACTGCCTTGTAGAGTTTTTTGGCTTTGATGATCTCGCTGTCGCCGGGGGCGACGATGCCGGCTGCGGCTTGCTGGATAGGTCTGGTGGGCTCGGCGAAGTGATCGACGTCTTTTGACCAGTTTTTGGCTTCGGACTCCCAGTAGTCTGCGCCGCCGAAGGCGCTGATGTAGTAGAAGTGCACCTTGTAGAGGAAGCTCTCGATGGGGGGCATCCACTCTTCGTGGGGAACTGGCGGGACGTCGGTGACGTCAAGGCTGATGTGGCCGGAGGCATCGTTTTTCAACTGCACTCCGGGCGGGAGAATAAGCCAACTGAGCATGGTGTTGATCTTGTTGCCATGCTCATCGGTCAAATACATGCTGGTCTGGCTGGCTGAGCCCTTCTGGAACCCTTCAAAGGGGGTGAAGGCGTAGTGAGCCCTGTGGACGAAGTAGTCCTTCTGCAGCTCCCAGTAGGGGCTGGAAAAGTGGTTGTCGTCGTAACGGAGGTCGTAACTGAACTCGAGGATGGAGCCCACTTCAGCGCTGGGCAGGGTGAAAACCTTGCGGGAGAGCTGCTGATCTCCTGTTTTGGTGACGAGAAGATCTTCGGCTTTGACTGTGAGGGGAATGACGGTTCCGTCGGAGTGAATGGTGCGGCCTTTGATGTTGGTGACCTGGCGGTTGCCGCGGAAGTACGGCAGCTCGACGGTGGCGAGTTCCTTTCCCTTTTCCTGGAGAATCTTGATTCTGGCGTAGTAGCTCTGGAAGTGGAGCGGGTCGTTGGCGATCTCCTGGAAGTCGAGATAGACGGCGGCGGCGCCGGGGGCTTTGGGATCGTCGGTCATCTTGAGTTCGTCGGGTGTGGGCTCGTGGAACTGGGCGCGTGAAAGAGCGGGTGTGACGAGGAGGAGAACCAGGAACGCAGGTAGGACGAAGCGATGGATTCGCATGGAATTTTCCTTTGATTTTGAGCAAGAGGAAGTGTAACTCGGAATGGCGCCGCCCGGAATACGTCTTTCGATACACAAGTCTGCTTGCCCATGAAGCGAGGCATGAGTGGAGCAGGGAGGGGCTTCTGCGGGTGGGCTACACGGAATTCGATCCGAGGAGCGTGGAGACGAGTGCCAGGGGCAAGCCGACGACGTTGAAGTAGTCGCCTTCGATGCGGGGGATCCAGCGGGCGGCGCGGCCCTGGATGGCGTAGGCGCCGGCCTTGTCCATGGGCTCGCCGGTGGCGATGTAGGCTTCGATTTCCTGGTCGGAGAGGGTAAGGAATTGGACGGCGGTGACTTCGGCGGCGACATCGGTGCGATCGGCGGTAACCAGGGCGACGCCGGTCACGACGCGATGGGTGCGTCCGGAGAGAAGACGGAGCATGCGGGCGGCGTCGGACGCGTCTTCGGGCTTGCCGAGGATGTGGTTGTCGAGGATCACGGTCGTGTCAGCGCCTAAGACGGTCAGAGTTCCCGAAAGGATTCCATCGGGGGCTAAAGCCCAGTCTCTTTTTAGCTCGCTTTCGGCACGACTGAAGTCGTGCCCTTTCCAGGCCAGTTCGCGATAGACGGCTTCGGCTTTCTGGAGGGCCAGGCGGGTGACGTAGGCGATGGGGTCTTCGGTGGGGAGAGGGTCTTCCGGGATGTGGGCAGGGTGGACGTCAAAGGTGAAGCCGGCCTGAGTGAGGAGTTCGCTGCGGCGGGGGGATGCGGAGGCGAGGACCAGCATATTGGGATTATTGCAGGGTTGAGGAGTGAGCCAGCGGGTTCAGAGAAAGGCTATAGCTGTTCTCCAATGGTTGTGCGCCGAGGGCAGAATGATGAGTGGCTTTTTCCTTAAGAAAAAGCCACCTTGCAAGCAACCAGACGGGGCACACGAATTGGGGAACTGCTCTCGATTTGTGCTCTCTCACCCTTTCCGCGATGAAATTGTGCCAAGGGGCGCTCAGACCTGTTACTTGCCCAGGCCGCCGAGGCGGACCAGAAATCCAATCCGAGCGACCCGCGGCATGCCCAGCGTGGTGGTGGGGGTCTTGGAGTCCTCGATCTGGCGGTCGAGGAGGTTTTCGCCCGCGGCGAAGAGCTGGAGACGCTTGCCGAAGTCGTGGGCGGCGTAGGCGTCCAGGCGGAAGTAGCCGTGCAGCAGGGAGGTGTTGGCCGCGTCGTCAAACTGCCTGCCGCTCAGCCGCCCTTGCAGGTTCAGCGTGCCCAGCGTGGGCCGGAAGGCGCGCACATTCATGGTGGCCAGGTTGCGCGCCACTTCAGGAATCCAGTCGCCCAGGTCCTGGGTGCCGCGGGTTACGGTGGCGTTGGCGTACTGGTAGCCGCCGTCGACGGCCAACCAGCGCAGCGGGGCGAGTTCGTAGTCCAGCGAGAGGCCTTTGCTCTCGATCTGGCCCAGGTTCTCGCGCGTGTATGTGGTGCCCGACCCGACCGCGGTGATGGGCCGGTTGACCTGGGTGAGAAAGTAGCTTGCCCGGACGCCGCCCCAGCGCCGCTCCGTGGCCAGGCCCGCCTCCCAGCCGGTGGCGCGCTCGCTGAGCAGGTTGCCGTTGGGCAAAGTGAGTTGCGCCCCCACCTGGGTGGCGCGGTAAAGCTCGTTTGCCGAGGGCTCGCGGAAGGCGCGGAAGCCGGTGGTCGAGAGCGCCCAGTGGCTGCCCAGCTTGCGCGACAGGCCCACGCGGGGATCGAAGAAGCGTTGTCCCTCCTGGGTGGGCTGGGTCGCGGCCGGCACCCAGGCGGTTCCGTTCCACGTCACTTTATTCCCGTCGAAGTTCTGGTACCAGTCCATGCGGCCAGATGCGGTCAGCGTCCAGCCCATGTGCACAACCATCGCCTCGCCGTAGGCGGCGGAGTCGCGCTGGTGGTCGTGCAGGTTGGTCAGGGAGGGCGTTGCGCCATAGGACTGTTCCTGATCCCAGACGCGCACGTCGTGGGTGTCTGCCCCAGCCACGATCAGCAAGCCCGCGCCCAGCGGCTGGCTCCAGTGGGCTACCGCGCCCAGTTCGTTGTCCGGGGTGAGGGAGAACTTGCTGGGAATCTCTCCGCAGCGGTAGGTGCAGCTGGCGTCGCCGAATTTGGGCAGGCTGGAGATGCTGGAGAACGTCTGGCGGAAGTGATAGGTAGCCCCGTAGATGCGCGTGACCAGCGAGCCGCCGCGCGGGCCCTGCCAGTCGGCGCCGGTAGCGTAGCGCCAGAGGCGGGTGCCATTGGTTTGGAAGGGGGTTCCGTTGTTGCGGGCTTCGTTGAAGCCGCTGCCGCGCGCGAACAGCCGCAGCGGGCCCCCGTTGTGCTCGGCCAGCAGCACGCCGTTCTGGCTGTGAACGTTGCTGGCAATATCCACCGGCCCGCGCTGTGCGGGAGCTTCCTGGATGTAGCCGTCGGTGCCCAGCGCGCCGCCGGAAGCAAGCAAGCCCCACGGTCCGCGCTTGGCTTCGAGCAGCAGGCTGTCGTCGTAAGTGCTTTCGCCGCCGTAGCTTGATCTGAGCTCGGCCAGGTCGGAGGCGGGCCGCATGGGGACCACGTTCACCACGCCGCCGATGGCGCTTGAGCCGTAGAGATCGCTGGCTCCGCCGCGCACCAGCTCGATGCTCTTGATGGCCAGCTCCGGCTGCTCCTGCCAGTGGACGGTGTCGGCGAAGGCGTCGTTCAGGGGAACGTCGTCTTCCGTGATGAGGGTGCGGCTGGCCGAGGTGGAACCAAGGGCGCGGAGGCTGATGCCCTGGGAAGAGGGATTGGCAACCAGCGAACTGGAACGCCGGAACAGCTCCGCACCGGGAAGCTGGCGCATCTGGTCGTCAAGCGTGATGGCGGCGGTGGTGGCGAGATTTTCTTCGGAAAGCTGCCGGGTGGTGGCCGGGCTATCCAGCGAGGCCATGGGGGTGCGATAGGCGGTTACCGTAACCTGTTCGGTGTTGGCCGCCGGCTCCAGCTGGATCACCATTCCCGAGGCCGGGCGGACGGTCTTTTCCGCAAAGCCCGGAGCCGCTAGGCGCAACTGGCAAGGCTCGAAGCACTGGACATTCATTTTTCCGGCGGCATCGGCGCGACTTAGGACCTTTCCCGCGGAATCCGTTGCCGTAGCTCCCGCCAGCGCGGCCCCGCTTCTGTCGGTAACCGTCATGCTGACGGTCACGGCGACATTCTCCGCGGTGGCAGCAGGAGCTTGTGCGCTAAGCCGGGCCTGGAAGGAGCCCACCGCCGTCAGCAGCAGCGTGCCAGCCATCGCTTTGGATTGAAACCACAGCATCCGTCTCGTTTCCGATTGTATTTTTCAGGTCGTGCAGCAATTGTGACACGGTCATTCCGCTCCCCGCATCCACCGCTCCGGGGGCGATCTCGCACAGAGGGACCAGGACGAAGGCCCGTTCCGCGAGCCGCGGGTGGGGAATCTCCAGACCCGGCTCGCCGATCTTCAGGTTATCGAAGAGCAGAATGTCCAGATCCAGCGTACGCGGGCCGTTCACGAACCCCGCCGCGCGGTCCCTGCCGAACTCGCGCTCGAGGTCGAGCAATCCCTTCAGAAGTTCTTGCGGATCGAGTTCCGTCTCGAGCGCCACCACGGCGTTGACAAAGCGCGGCTGCTGGGCAAATCCAACCGGCTCGGTGGAGTAGAGCGAAGACTGGCCGGTCACGCACCCCAGCGACTCCAAGCGGAGCACGGCCGCGGCCAGCGTAGCCTCCGGCGTGCCCGCCCAGCTGGCCAAGTTTGCGCCCATCCCGATGTAGGCAGTCCGCATCGCTTCCAGACTATCGCGCAAGGCCCGCAAGCGCAGCCAACAGACTCAAGCCGGATGAGCGGCCGTCCCTCAGGACCTGTTTAAGAGCTCGTCCGGACGGTAGGCCGGGACTTCAGTCCCGGCACAGAGGTAGCCGAGTCGGCGCGGGCTTTAGCCCCTGAGGCTTAGCTTTGGGAGGCAAGAGCATGACGCAGGGCTGAAGGCCGCTGTGTTTGCGGCCCCTAACGTCAGGGCTGAAGCTCTGACCTACCATTCCCCACGGTCTATCCGAGTTTTCAACAGATTCTCGGTTCTGCTAGCATCCCTCTTGGAGACTTTTCCGTTATGGACGCTGTTACCAGCGCGGGCCTCGGCGCCCGCCGCAATGAAGACATCGCACTCGACCTGCTCAAATTCATAGCTGGCACGGCCGGTGTGGGCCGCCCCGCCGTTGCCTCCACCGGCTTCAGTGGCGCCACCACGCCCAAGCCGGAGGAGCACGTGACCCAGCTGCTCGACCTTTTCAGCCGCTGCCTGAAGGCCGTTGAAGGCCAGGGCCCGGCGGCAGGGGCGGCAAAATAGCAGGCGAGCCCATCTTGCGCGTGGCCGTTGCCGGCGCTGGCGCCTTTGGCCGCAATCATCTCCGCGTCTACCGCGAGCTGGAGACGGCCGGCCAGGGTGTTGCCCTGATTGCAGCCATCGAGCCGGATGCCGCGCGAGCAGCCGAGACCGTTGCCAAATACACCATCCCGGTTTTCGCTTCCGTGGATGAGTTGCTTGCGGCCGATCTCAAGCTCGACGCAGCCTCGGTCGCAGTTCCCACAATCCATCATCACGCCGTTGCGTCGCCGCTGCTGGAAGCGAGTCTCGACCTGCTCGTCGAAAAACCGCTGGCCGCCAACCTGGCCGAGGCCGACGACCTGATTGCCCGCGCAGAGAAGGCCGGCCGCATTCTGCAGCCCGGCCACCTGGAGCGATTCAACCCCGCCGTGCTGGCCATTGAGCCCAAACTGCACCGGCCCATGTTCTTTGAGGCCCACCGCCTCTCGGTTTTCACGCCTCGCTCGCTCGATGTGGACGTGGTGCTCGACCTGATGATCCACGACCTGGATATCGTGCTCACCTTTGCCAACTCTCCGGTGCGTGAAGTCCGTGCCGTGGGGTTGCCGATCTTGTCGCCCACGGTGGACATCGCCAACGTCCGCGTGGAGTTCGAGTCCGGCTGCGTGGCCAACTTCACCGCTTCGCGCGTGTCCACCGAGCGCGTCCGCAAGCTGCGCTTCTTTGAGCCGCGGCAGTATGTTTCGATCGACTACGCGCGGCAGGATCTGCTGGTCATCCGCATTGATGCGGGCGCAGGCGCATCTTCGCCGGCGGAGCTGATCGCGTTGCTTCCCCCGCGGGTCGCCGCCATGCTGCCGCCGGGCATCGCCGAGGGGATCGCATCGGGGAAGATCGACCTCAAGAAGATCGACCCGTCCATGATTGCGCAGTTTGCTGCGATGGCCGGTATCGACCCGGCGGTGATTGCGCAGCTGACCAATCCCGCGGAATCGAAGCCAGGGCTCAGCTTTTCCAAGCCGGCCGTGGCGCCCGGCGAACCGCTGCGCCTGGAGATTCTTTCCTTCCTTGAATCGGTGCGAACACGGCGTCCAGCGCAGGTGACCGCGCGCCAGGGCCGCAACGCGCTCGCCCTGGCCCTGGAGATTCAAGCCGCGATGGCGGCTCACGCCACGCGCGCCGGCTTGGAAGACTTCTTCTCGCCCGGCGCGTAGCTTCCGCCGTGCAGCGTCAGGCGATCCCCAACACCCGGTCCAGATAGCCCACAATGTACTTCCACACCAGGTAGTAGACGGCCATGGCGACCACAAACCCCGGCCCGATCCACGCATAGGGAATGCCGCAGGCCTGGAACCAGACCAGTCCATGCGGCCCGAACTGGAGGACGCCCAGGCTGGTGGCCACCAGCGCACCAATGGGCGCCATGAGCAGCGGCAGGACCGCTCCGTGCAGCCCGATGGGCGCGCCAGTGCGCAGATGCGACGCGACCCAGAGCATGTTCCACAGGCCGAAGAGCGAAGGCACGATGGCCATGGGGAAGATCAGCACTTGTTCAATGGGAACCGGCACCCGCAGCACGATGCGGGCAATGACGAACACGGTGAGCAGCAGCGGCAGCACCAGCGTGGGCAGAAACACTCCGGCCATGTAAGCGCGAAGATAGGGATGGGTATTCATAGCGGTCTCCTTTTTGAGAATTGTTGCTGGGGGCAAATGCTCTTGCCCGTTTACGCCTAATCCGGCTCACAGGTAGTAGAGGAGCACGGGAATGGCCGAGGGGAAGAACGCAGCCAGACCCAGCAGCCCGCCCATGAGCGCCCAGTCGAACCACGGCGGCATGGCCGGCCTCGCGTCCATCCGCGTCAGCACCGCCGGCCACAGATCGCGGGCGGGCTCGGCGTTCGGATCCACGGGCGGCAGAGCCTCGTGCAGCAGTTGTTTCACTCGGTCCTCATCGTGTGTATTCATGGTCTGATCCCCTGCCGTTCCAGGTCCTTTCGTAGTAATCGAAGCGCGCGAAACACGCGCAGTTTTACCGCCGCGACGGATATCCCAAGCGCCTGTGCCACTTCTTTATGAGGCTGGTCCTCAACCACCGCCAGCACGGCGGCGATGCGGAGTTTTGGCGGCAGCCGTTCGAAGGCCCGCGCCGTCTTGGCTCGGATCTCCGCACGCACGGCCGCATCGCTAAGTGCAGACGCCACGGGTTCCGTCACCAGTTCCTCGGTCAGCTGGCGTTCGGCCCGCGCCGTCCGCATCCAATCGAGCGTCGCATGGGTGGCGATGCGCCGCGCCCAGCCCTCGAATCCACGCGCCGGCTCAAACCGTGCATGCGCCCGGTAGATCCGCCAGAAGCTCTCCGAGGTCAACTCTTCGGCTATTGCCGGGTTGCGCACCATGCGCAGAATCCACCCGTACACTGCGCGCTGATGCTGGCGAAAGAGCGTCTCGAAGGCATCCACATCGCCTTGCCGAAACGCGAGCAGATGCGTCTGGTACTCCCGTTCGTCCACGCCTGTCTCCGCGCCCCATGCCATCGTCCGCCTCTATTTCGCTTTACGAGGGAACTTTCGAAAAGGTTACACCGTATGTAATTTTCAACGGCGCTGCGCTGCTTTTGAAACGGGCGCCGCACCCCGGCCGAGCCAGGCCGCACCAGCGGAGGTGCCGATCCATGTTCCATATTCCCTTCTTCTTCTGCCTTCTCGCGCTCTATTTCCTTCCGGCGCTGATCGCAGGCAGCCGCCACCTGCATGAGCGCACGGCAATCACCCTGCTCAACCTCTTTCTCGGCTGGACATTCATCGGCTGGATCATCGCCCTGATCTGGGCCATAGCGGCTCCCGCGCCCTACGTGGTCTACGTCCGGCCGCCCTACCCGCCGTACTATCGATAAGGCGGGATGAAGCGATTTACTTCTGTGGATTGTCTCGTCCCGCGCGCTTGACATTCGCTCCCACGCGCTTTAGCGTTGCCTCCTGTAGAGCGGTTGATAAAACTCCTGTCACAAAACCCGGATGGAGCCTTTTCGACCGCCCTTTTGGGGGATGTAATGAAGAAGCTTGCAGGTCATCTGGCCGCGTTCGCAATCGTCTGCGCCGCGGGTCTTTCCGTATGCGCAGCCCAGGGGGCGCCGAAGCAGGATGCCGTCACTCCCGCTTATCTCGATCCCGCCGTGCCGCCCGAGCAGCGTGCCGCCGACCTGGTCGAGCGCATGACGCTGGAAGAAAAGGCCTCCCAAGTGGTCAACCAGGCGCGCGCCATTCCCCGGCTCAACGTGCCGGCCTATGACTGGTGGAGCGAGGCACTGCACGGCGTCGCCCGCAACGGCTTCGCCACTGCCTTTCCCGAGCCCGTCGGTCTGGCCGCAACCTTCGACGTGCCGGCCATTCACGAGATGGCGGTGGTCACCAGCACCGAGGCCCGCATCAAGCATGCCCAGGCCGTGCGCGCCGGCCACAGCGCCATTTACGAGGGCCTCGACTTCTGGTCGCCCAACATCAACATCTTTCGCGATCCGCGCTGGGGCCGTGGCCAGGAGACCTACGGCGAAGACCCGTTCCTGACCGCGCGCATGGGCGTGGCTTTTGTCACCGGCATGCAGGGCGACGATCCACGCTACTACCGCGTCATCTCCACGCCCAAGCACTTTGCCGTGCACTCGGGTCCCGAATCCACACGCCATGGGGCTGACGTTCTTGTAAGCAAGCACGACGAACTGGACACCTATCTGCCCGCCTTCCGCGCTGCGGTTGTCGAGGCCAAAGCCGGCTCGGTGATGTGCGCCTACAACAGCATCAACGGCGAGCCCGCCTGCGCCAACGAGTTTCTGCTTCAGGACCAGTTGCGTGGCTGGTGGAACTTCCAGGGCTACGTGGTCTCCGACTGCGGCGCGGTCCTCGACATTCACGACGGCCACAAGTTCAACACCACGCAAGCCGAGTCCTCCGCCATCAGCCTCAGGCGCGGCATGGACAATGAGTGCGTCGACTACATCGACAAGGTGACCGACGATCACGACTACAAACCCTATCTGGACGCGGTCAGCCGGGGCTTCCTCAAGGAAAGCGAACTCGACACCGCCGTTACCCGCCTGCTTACCGCGCGCATGAAGTTGGGGCTCTTCGATCCGCCGGAGATGGTGCCGTACAACCGCATCGACGAGAATCTTCTCGACAGCGCCGCTCATCGCAGACTGGCCCGCAAGATTGCCAACGAGTCCATGGTGCTGCTCAAGAACGATGGCGTGCTGCCGCTCAAAGCTTCCGGCATCAGGATTGCCGTGGTCGGCCCGCTCGCCGATCAGACCGAGGTTCTGCTGGGCAACTACAACGGCACTCCAACCCATACCGTTTCCATTCTTGAAGGGCTGCGCAAGGAGTTTGCCGGCGCCACGATCAAGTACGTGCCGGGAACGAAGTTCCTCGCTGCCGAGGACCCGGAACCGCATCCGCAGGGTTGGATGGCAGCCGATCTCACCGCTGACCCAGCGGCCGTTGCCGCAGCGAAAGACGCCGACGTGGTGGTGGCGGTGGTGGGCATAACCGGCCGGCTCGAAGGCGAAGAGATGAAGGTGGACGAGCCCGGCTTCAGGGGGGGCGACCGTACCACGCTCGACCTTCCTCAGCCCGAGCAGGCGCTGCTTGAGGCTGTGGCCGCCGCTGGCAAGCCTTTGGTGGTTGTGCTCACCAACGGCAGCGCGCTCGGCGTCAACTGGGCTAACGCCCACGCCAATGCCATTCTCGATGCGTGGTATCCGGGCGAGGAAGGCGGCGCGGCGGTTGCGGAGACTCTCTCTGGAAAGAATAATCCCGCCGGCCGTTTGCCGGTAACTGTCTACAAGGATGTGAATCAGCTTCCGCCCTTCGAGAGTTATGCCATGAAAGGCCGTACTTATCGCTACTTCGACGGAACTCCGCTCTATCCATTCGGCTACGGCTTGAGTTATACGACCTTCAGTTACAGCGGACTTAGCGGCCCGACTGAAGCGATCTCCGCAGGCAGCTCTGCGTCTTTCGATGTAACTGTCGCAAACACCGGCAGCAAGGCGGGCGATGAAGTGGCCGAGCTCTATCTCGAATTTCCCAAGGTTCCCGGCGCGCCGTTACGCGCCCTGCGCGGTTTTCAGCGGGTTCATCTTGAAGCCGGCGCATCGCAGAAGGTGCACTTCGAGTTGCGGCCGCGCGATCTGAGCATGGTCACCGAAGCTGGTGAGCCGATTATCGCCGAGGGAAATTACACAGTCTCAGTCGGAGGCGGGCAGCCCAACACCGGAGCGCAGGTTCTGACCGGCGCCTTCACCGTGAAAGGGAAGCTGATCTTGCCGGAATGATTAGTCAAAGTTACATGTATCTACTCTTCACGCCCAAGGTCTTTCTAAACTGAGAGGTACGAAACCGCGAAAGCCGGAACCGCAATTGGATGTTTAACTGCGGTAGTGGCAGGCTTTCTGCTTATGGTTCCGTTAGGGTTGCTGTTCAATGCGATGAATTGGCCCGTCTTTCATTCGTGGGGATTGGCCCACGGGTCGTTTCTTCTTGCATGGCCTGTTTTGACTCTCATCAGCTTCGCGATCATACGGGCCATCATGAGGGGAAGGCAGGATTCAAACTAGCTATTGGTGGACGAGGGCGCTTCCGGTGGGCAGAAGCGCTCTCCGGGCTTCATTGAGAATCCACCCGATGGGCATTGCGATGACGTCCTCAATTCGTCGGCGGTGAGGCCGCTGCCATCACCTCTTTCATCTTCAGATAGACGGCGTTGCTCCAGCCGAAGCCGATCTCGTTGCTTTTGTAACCCGCGGTCACCTTCACATTCGAGTTACCTGAAACCACGTTGAACTTTTCGCGAATCGTCCCATCCGCGGCGAAGCCCGCATCGATGGTCGCGTCGAACTTCTTCGCAATCCGGCGCGCGTCGCCGCGAAAGCCCATCGCCTCAAGCCCGTCTACCGTAACCCAGTTAGTCGGCGCCCAG
>Ga0302319_10018348_pt1 | contig 12768 bp, 6 predicted proteins | sample Bog_T0_2_FD_203319 | JGI IMG/M metagenome (GOLD analysis project Ga0302319, IMG submission 203319) | Peat permafrost microbial communities from Stordalen Mire near Abisko, Sweden - Bog_T0_2 | ecosystem: Environmental > Terrestrial > Soil > Wetlands > Peat | place: Sweden: Abisko, Stordalen Mire...
TCTTCGTCGTCGCGGCGGGGATTGCGGTCCTCCAGACCTGCGCAAACCCGTGCATTGGATTGCTGGGACCGCCCGAGAGGGCAGCTGCAAGGCTGCTCACTTTGCAAAGCTTCAGCTCGTGCGGGTCTGCGCTCGGCCCGATCGCCGGAGCGTGGCTCTTCGCCGTGGGATTGAACCCTGCCACACGACACGTTGGCTTCCCTTCACATCAACTCGCGAGTATCTACCTCACTGTGTTTCTGTTGCTTCTACCACTCGCGTGGGCGATTGCGAAAAACTTTGCTGAGCCCCGGGGCAGTCTTGGAAGTGCTTCGCCAGGTCTGTGGCTTGCGGTAGTCCGCAGGCCCCGGATTGCCTTTGCGGCGGCTGCAATGTTTCTGGCTGTAGGCGTCGAGGCCACGATACTGGGGCTCACCCTTCGCTATCTTACGATTTTGCCGCAGGCACACCAGACAGCCAGCGAGGCATCGTTGCTGCTGGCGGGATATTGGATCCTGGTGTTGCTGGGCCGGTTACTGGCTGCCCGGCTGTTGAGGTGGATCAGCCCGCGGGTCCTCCTCATCACGTCAGCCGTCAGCGGTCTTTTGTTGGTCAGTGTGGCAGTCCTGCAACCGGGTCTGGCTGGAGGCTGCTGCCTGCTTGCAACGGGCCTCTTCAATGCCACGGTCCCTCCTACGGTATTCTCCCTAAGCGTGGCCGGCCTGCGGGCCTCGGAGTTGGCGGCTGTATCCGGCATCCTGACGACCGCAATCTGCGGAGGATCTGTGATGCCATTGGCCGGCGGATTGATTGCGGACCAACTGGGCTATAACTTCGCGTTCGTGCTGCCGATCCTTTCCTACCTGCTGCTGGCGGCTCTCGCCGGCAGATTAACCCCTGCGGCTGTTCATCCACCTAGGTGAAAGATTTGGCGCGGCTTAGCAGAAGCCCGCCTCTTGACGAACGGGTGGTTGGCAGCATATTGTTGTGTTTCGCGTCGATTTCGCAAGGAGACTGACAATGTCAGACATTCAACCCAGCCGGACCTCTCGCCGAGCTTTCCTCCGCGGTTCTGCCACTGCCGTTGCTGCTGCTAGTCCAGCGGCCCAGACATTGGCCCAGGTGCTTTCGTCTCCAGGCAAGAAGCCCAACATTGTCTTCTTTCTCGGCGAAGGCGCGCGTCCGGACGAGACCTCTCTTGCCGGCAATAAGTTCCTGCGGACGCCGAATCTGGACCGCATTGGCCGCGAGGGCGTGGTCTTCAAGAATGCCTTTGTGACGAATGCACTTTGCCTGCCGTCGCGGGCGACGATCTTGAGTGGGATGTACTCACACACTACGGGCGCGGTTGACAATCAGCGCAGCAAAGTGCCGGAGAACTTTGCCATCGTGAGCGATCTGATCAAGAAGATGGGTTATGAGATCGCCTTCATTGGAAAATCGCATGTAGAAGGCGCTCTGCTGGACCGATATTGGGATTACTATTTTGGCTTTCGCGGGCAGGCTGATTATCAGCATCCTGTGATCGTCGAAGGACGAAAGGGGCAATACGGCAACGGGAAGGTGTACGACGGTTATGTCGATGACCTGCTGACCGAGCGGGCGGTGGCATGGTTGAAGGAACCCCATGAGAAGCCCTTCTGTCTGTTTCTGTGGTTTTACGCGCCCCATGCACCGTTTCTGCGGCCGCTGCGGATGGTCTTGGACTTCAACGGTGTCAAGATTCCGCCACCCGCCAGCTTCGATGAGTACAAAAATGGTTACCAGGGCAAGCCCAAGGGCGTGGCCGACGCACTAAATAAGGTTGGAATGCAGTTCTTCGGGAACGACGACCCGCGCTCCTTCGAAGAGCTAATCAAGGACCACTACGCGGGCATTGAGTCAAACGATGAAGATATCGGCCAGGTCTTCAAGGTACTGGAGGACGCAAAGGTCATGGACGATACCGCCGTCCTTTGGAGTTCCGACCACGGGTTCTTCCTGGGAGAGCACCGCTTTTACGATAAGCGGTTGATGTACGAGCCATCCATCCGCGTGCCGATGATGATCCGTTATCCGCGCCGCATCAAGGGGGGCACCGTCAGCGAGAAGATGGTGATCAACACCGACATTGCTCCGACGCTTCTCGACCTTGTCGGGGCGCCTATCCCAAGCGACTTCCAAGGCAAGAGCATGATGCCGCTCGCAGAGGGAAAGAATATTCCCTGGCGGACGGATTGGCTGTATGAGTATTACGAGTATCCCGGCTTTGAAAATGTGCCCCCATGCCGCGGCGTGCGGACAGAGCGATACACCTATATCGACTACTTCACCCAAAACGCCTATGAGCTTTATGACCTACGGACGGATCCCGAGCAGATGCACAACTTGTACGGCGACGCAAAGTACGAGCCTGTGGTTGCCCAATTGCGCAAGCGGCTGGAGGAGTTGCGGCACGAGACCAACGACACCTATGTCTACGAGCCAACCAAGATCATGCCGATAAGGGTCAACCACCCCGAGGCCCAATGACCCAGGCGGCAGGCTGTCCCGAAGTAGCGGACGAAAAGGGGCGATCCTGAATAGTCCGCGCGGACTTTCCGTATTACCTGGGTGCCTTCGCCGAGGGCACCATGGGAGAGAAATGCGGATCGGCGCCCATCACCCTCAGGGCCTGGATGCCCTCTTCGGAGAGGGTCCAGGGCAGCGGCCGGTGACCGGGAGCGTCAAAGTAGACAAAGGCTTTGATCTGCGAGTACGGGCCCTTCAACGCTTTGGTGGCCTGCTCCAGAAAGGCGCGCTGGAAGGCGGGATGGGCACCGGTTTCGCCGATCATAAGGGGCTTGCCCATCTTTCCATAGCCCTTGATGAAGTCCGAAAATAGTTCTTCAAAGGGTGTTCCGCCAATCTGGTCGTACTTGTCCCAAGCGATCCAATCGACATAGGAGTCGCCGGGGTAGAAGCCCTTTGGATCGAGCGCCCCCGGGGGAGCCGTCGAGTTAGGGTTCCAGACGAAGACCACATTGGTAGCGCCCTCCTTCTGAAAGACTTGCCAGATGTGCCGCCAGGCCATGATGAAATCCGTCTGCTGCTTTTCGCGCTGTGACTCCATGCCGAGACACTTGCCGGTATGCTGGCCTCCCGGCACATTGAACTCCCAGTACCAGCGAAGAAAGATGGGATGCCCGAATTTGCGCGCATCGCGTGCTCGGGCCGCGATGATTTCGTCATCCGCACCCGAGGCAACGGTGGCGTTGGGATTCTCGCAGTTCCACGAGACCAGAGGGATGCGGCCCTTGGCGATATCGTCTTGCATCTCCTCATTGGGCCACTCTTTGGTCCAGCCCACATAGTGCAGTCCAATCGCAAAGGGCCTGCCTATCTGCGACTCCAGCAGGCCGAGCGAGGTCTTCTCATCGGGCGCCCGGAGCACCCACGCGCCAAGGTAGCTTCCGTGCTCGGGGATCAACGCGTCGTGCTTGACCGGAGGCGGCAATGTTCCGCCGGCTGGCGCGGTGGCCTGTTGGCCGACTGAAGAGAGAACGCCGGCTACAAGGAGCATGGCTGCGGCGGGGGCGAATCGCGAAAAGGTCTTCATGGGGATGGTTCTCCGTCCATTACGGATGTGCAATTCGTGTGCGACACAACTTTATCAGAACCGGGGAGCAGAACGCCGACAAAATATATTCAATTTTTTGATCCTGGTCACATTTTTCTGGATGGAGAAACACCTTCTGTCTTGCAGATATTTTGCTTGACAGACGGAATGCGTGGATGGTTTCATGGGGCGGCTGTAAATTTGTCGTGTTTCACTTGTTTCAGCGACGATTCGTACCGATATACCTTCCCGCATCTGAGGAACTATCACATGGCGCTTAGCATACGGATTGTCTCTCCGGGTTTCCTCACCACTGTTCTGTTGGCTCTATGCTGCGGCAGTGGACACGCGCAGTCTGGGACGGCGGCAGCAAAGCCGACCCTCCTGCTGCCCAAGGGCGGGATTTACTTCGGTGCATGGGTGTTTCCCGAAGGACCGAAGGGCGGCGGCAACCCCACCGATGACACCCGGCAACTGGAAGCGCAGATCGGCAGAAAGCTGGCGGTCCATGTCCATTACTACGGATGGCACTCCGCCTTTCCGGACGCGGTGATGAACGACGATGCGGAGAACGGTCGCATTCCGATGGTGTCATGGGAGAGCGGCGGCACCATGAAGGAGACCATTGCAGGCGGCGATGACGCGATGTTGATCGAACGGGCCAAGGCGGTGAAGGCCTGGGGCAGGCCGATGTTCATCCGCTACATGTGGGAGATGAACCTGATGCTGCCGCCGCACCTGAAGGTGTATGGCGGTTCGCGGGACGGGGCCGGCGAGCTCTACGTGGCAACCTGGCGGCATATCTGGCAGGTCTTCCGAGATCAGGGCGTGACCAACGTGGTGTGGGTCTGGAACCCAAGTTCGGCGGAAAAGATCGCCGAGGGCCCCCGCGTAGATGCCGCGCCGTTCTACCCCGGCGATGAATATGTCGACTGGATCGGCATGGACGCCTACGACCGCACCGAGACGCGGGTGGGTTATGTGAAGGTGTTCGAGTTCTTCTACAACGAGTTCAAGAGCCATAACAAGCCGACCATGATTGTGGAGACCGGCGCCTTTCCCGGCCTGCAGACACAGTATCTGCATGAGGTGCAGACCCTCACCAAGACGGCGTTCCCTCTGGTCAAAGGCTTCCTGTACTTTGATGCGCCGGGACACACGGTCCACCCGTGGTCGTTGACTCCGGATGGCATCAAGGCGTTTGCGGAGCTGGGCAAGGACCCGTACTTCCAAGGGCATCCTTAAGTCAGTGGGCATATCCAGCCGCGGGTATGGCAGCGATTTGAGCGTCGGCCCACAACGCGTACTCCATAACACTGGCGGGTGGACGCTGCTCAGTCCATTCCCTGCCCATGAACTCCATGTAGGGCGCCACATGGTGGAAGAACTGCTTGTAGGCCTTGCATAGGTAGTTCAGGCCGCGCTCTCCATCGGGCGTGTCCGTAAAGCGGTGCTTGGGACACTCGCCGTTGCAGGCGAAGCGGACATCACACTCCATGCAGTAGCGCGGCAGGGCGTCCCGCTTGGCCACGCCGAAGGCCTTCTGCTGTGGCAGGGCGGCGAGTGAGGCCAGCGGCGACTCCATGATGTTGCCCAGCTGGTTCTCCGGGTAGACATAGTGGTCGCAGGAGTAGACGTCGCCCTGCTTCTCCATCACCAGAGCGGACCCGCAGGTTTCTGCAAAGACGCAGAGGCTGGGGGCCATGCCGAGCCAGGACTCCAGTGTGACCTCAAAGAGTTGAACGGCGTGGCGGCCCACGTCATGGCGGACCCACTCATCGAAGATCGCGCATAGAAATTTGCCGTACTGTTCGGGGTCGACCGACCAGTCCGAGACCCGCGCCGGCAGCGCGCTGGCGGGCCCTATCAACACCAAGCCGCCCGGGGAATCGGTCTCGGCGACTCGCTCCACTACGGGGATGAACTGCATCAGGCCCGCGCCCAGCCCCTTGAGGAAGCGGTAGACCTCCAGCGGCTGGTGGGAGTTCAGGGCGTTCACCACCGTCAAGGTGTTGAACTGCACGCCCGCGTCGCGAAGTTGCCCCAGACCGCGCATCACGCGGTCAAAGGTGGGCTGCTGTCCCTTGTCCACGCGGTAGTGGTCGTGCAGCTCGCGCGGCCCGTCGATCGACAGACCCACCAGAAAGTTGTTGGCGGCAAGGAACGATGACCACTCCTCGTCGATGAGAATGCCATTGGTCTGGAGCATGTTTTCAATCTGCTTGTCCCCGGCGTGGGCCTGCTGCAGGGCGAGAGCGCGCTCAAAGAACGGAATGCCCAGCAGCGTGGGTTCGCCGCCCTGCCAGGCGAACTGGATGATCTGCTGGGGCTGCGAGGCGATGTATTGCGCGATGTACTGCTCCAGCACATCGTCCGACATTGACTCGCTCTCGTGGCCGGGATAGAGCTTTTCCTTCTCCAGATAGAAGCAGTAGGTGCAGTCCAGATTGCAGCGCGAGCCGGTGGGCTTGGCCATCAGATGGAATGGCGCTCGGTCGGCGCTCGCGAGAGTCGAGACGACCTCGGCGGGCTGTGCGTCCGTGACTTGCGATGGACCGGACGGCTTCATTTTCCTTTTCTCCCCGGGGATGCGCTCAGCACCCCCCCCACGATTTCCAGCAAAGTCTTCAAGAAATTAGACTTAGCCTTGGACTTTAATGTACATGATTTCTATACAGCTCATTTGGCTGCGGACAACGGCACGCCGTCTCCGGGTGTTTGCGAGAGGTAGATCCTGCCCATGTAGAAAGCTATGGCCGCCTGCGCGGGCGGCCATAGGAAAGGTTGACCTGCCTGGCGTTAAGGCTTTGTACCCCAGAGAGCCGCCAATGGGGTGGCTCCGACTGTGCCCTCGTTGAGAACGAGCGGCACCACTGCGGGACCGGCCGCGCCAATGATCTCAGTCACATAAGCCGCACCGTTGTTGACCACCCAAACATTGCCGGAGGCGTCAATAGCGATGTCCGTCGGCGAGGACATCGTGTGGGTAAAGCCCGTGGTTCCGGGGGAGATGGCACCTGTCGTGCCCGAGCAGGAATTCGCGAACTCTGAGACCGAGTTGCCGGCGCTGTTGGCGACCCAGAGATTGCTGTTTCCGTCGATGGCCAGGCCCGTGGCCCCGTTGATTCCCCCACCGGTACAGGAGGTGGGCGTGGCGGCAAGGGTATCTACAGTTGCATTGGAATTGGCGGATGTAACCGCAGCCTTCGCGAGGAAGCTGCTGGTAGGGGCCGACCCATATGTAGTAGTGCCAATGGTGCCGTAGGCCGTATTGGTGTACCAGAGATTGCCCGTGTTGCCGCTGCTGCTGTCAAAGACCATGGCAGTGGGGAAGAAGGCTGATGTATTCGTCCCGGCATAGTAGGTGGTCGTAGCCACAGCGGTATAGCTAGAGGTCTGTATGGCACCGACAGTGGCGGAAGCCCCTGATCCGGCCGCGTTGTAGTAGCGCAGCGGCGACATCAGGGTAGCGGCCTTGTCAATAACAAGAGCACTTGTTCCGTAAGGCAGGGCGTTATTGCTGCCGAATTGAGCGAAGCTAGAGGTGTACGCGGAACCTAACAAAACTCCTCCCGTGGTCTTACCGGCGGCGATCGTAGGTAACATCGTGACCCATATCTTATTGGCACCCTCGCCAATGGCGAGTCCATAGGGCTCACTGGTTTCGGCCGCCTTATAGGGCACATCCTGTACCCATGCACCCGTCGCAGTTGAGAACACAAAGACTCCTGAGTTAGAGGCCGTGGGTACTATGCCGATATCCGTGAAGATCACGTGATTGTGCAGGTCGACCGCAACAGCATACGGGGTGACAAAGGCGATGGGGGTAGTATCGGCAGTCTGCGTGACGGAGGTCACGACACCTGCGGGGGTGACCTCGCTGAGCTGGCTGCCGCCGGTGACCCAGGCGTCACCAGCGCCATCGATGGCGATGTGGTTGGCGCTGGTGAGACCAGAGACCGCGTAGTTCACGCCGATGGTCCAGTCGGTCGGCGCCGTAGAGCCCAACGCTGGCGCATACGGTGGATTTATCGGCACCGCATTGAAGACGGTGGTGAGGTTGGAGGTGCCGGAGACCGTATCTGTCGGGTTGGTGTTCATGTAATACGCGGCTTCAAAGGTGTTGGTGGCCTTTACCGCGCCGGTCGTCGAAACGTTGGTGAACAAGGTGGAGCACTTAGTGTCCCCGCTGGTGGGGTCGCTGTTGACGCAGTTGGCCAGGATGTTGCCCAGCGTATTGATCTTCTGGTAGTCCACGGTGGCAGTGGTGGCGGAACCCGGAGTGATGCCGGCGGGGGTGACCAACGTCCCGACGGTGGTTACGGCGTTGTTGAGCCCGGTGGTGTTGGTGCTGCTGGTGCCGATGGCGTCCTGGGTGTAAGTGCTGCCCACGGCCGTGCCCGTGGTACCGCTCGAGCCGAAGGTGGCGGGGTTGATGAAGCCGGAGAGCGCAAAGACGCTGGCCACCGTGCTGACCTCATTGACGTTCAAGCCCGTGGCGGCCTGTGCGGTGGCGCACGACCCCAGCGCATACGTCAGCAGGATGGAGGGATTGGCGTTGCCGGTGGAGTTGCCGGGGTTTCCGCCGGAGGCCGTGATGTAGAGCTGGTTAGGCCCAGTGGAAGGGCAGGTGTAGGACCCAGTCCCGGTGGCCGGAAAATAAAAGCTGCCGTCGGAACCGGACGTCACGGTGGCGAGCAGGGTCGCGGCGCTGCCATAGCCGGTGTTGCCTACCTGCCACAGGTCAAGAGTCGACCCGGAGATGGGCTGGCGGCCGCCCATGATACGGCCACTGAGGGCCGGACCGGCGATGCTCGTGGAGACAAACTCAGACCCGATGCCGCAACCAATGGTCCCCAGTGCGGCGACCCCGGCCAGCAGGACAGTTGTGAGCCGAACGGCCTTCGCCTTGATTTTCATGGATTTCACCATCGACATGGATATTCCCCCGGGACGATCATGCAGCGACATAGAAGTTTCGCGGAAGCGTATCGAAAAACTAAGTTGTGTGTCAAGCAAAATAGGGCGCGTGGCGTTCCACCGGGGTGTTCCCGAGGATTCCAGGCCTCCCCATCGAACAACGGCTATGCGGCCGGCCGCAGGCTGCGCACGTTGGAGGCGGAGAGCACCATGTCAATGGCCCGTTCGATCGCGCCCTTCAGAAAGAGCGAATCCGCGGGCACATCAATGGGCTGAATCAGGGCGTGGTGGTGGGGCAGAAAGAAGACTGATTTGAGTTCCTTCTGCAGGGCCGGCCACACAGCGGTGACCGCGCCGGCGAGCAGAATGCGCTCGGGGTTCAGCGTCAGAGCGATGTTGGAGATCCCCAGGCCGAGGTACTCGGCCATCTCCTTAATGACGGCGACGGCCTTGGGCGATCCTTGATTGACTGCATCAAGAAAGCCGGCAAACCGGGCGGGGGTGAACTCCAGCTTCCGGTTGTATCGCTTCCAGGTAGCTGTGTCGCAGATGTAGAGCTGCCAACAACCGCGGCGGCCGCAGTTGCAGATGGGGCCGCGGGGATCAATTACGGTGTGGCCGACCTCGCCGGCATAGGCGGCGTCATAACCGGAGTACAGGCTGCGATGGATGACCACGCCCGAGCCCACCCCAACGTCACCAATCACCAGGAACACGAAATCCTTGGCCTGGGCGCCGCGCTCCTCGGCTGCATGCAGGGCAGCCATGGCACCGATGCCAGCGTTGTTTGCGAGTAGGCAGGGCACTCCCAGTTGCTTGCGCAGCATGGAAGCCAGGTCTGCGCCGGAGTATTTCTCCAGGCCCGGAGTCCAGATGGTGGACTTTCCGTCGCTGGTCTGGTCGAGGATTCCGGGGATGCTCACGACCATCTGGCTGACGGACCGGGCTGAGGCCTTCAAGTCCACCGCATCGCGCGTGACCGTCCGGTAGCCATCGACGAGAGCTTGAACAAAGGCCTCGGGTGTGTCAGGTGTCTCAAAGCTGTAGGAAGCTTCGACGTGTCCATCCAGCGAAGCCAGGGCCATGGTGGTGCGCGTTCTGCGCAGGTTCACGCCCAGGACGAAGACTGAACCGCGGTTCAGGGAGATCAAGGTTGGAGTTCGTCCGCGGGCCCGGCCCTTGGAGCGTTCTTCGCGCAACAGCCCTTTCTTTTGTAACTCCTCAACAATGATGGAGATGTTGCTGCGATGGATGCCGGTAAGACGCGCAAGATCGGCGCGGGAGAGCGGCTGGTGCTGGCGGATGAGATCGAGGACCGCAGCGCGGTTCACATGGCGCACAGTCTGAGGCTTGGCCGTTATCACATTTTGGGCCTTGATACGGTCGCTGCGATTTGTCATGGCGTTTATCATACCCTCGCCATTTGCCTCCGCCGCGGAGGAATGGAAGGAAACACCAGCGACGTACGCCACCCTGACTGTGGAGTGTCCATTCGAAGTTGCGATATTGCTGGCCGTCGTGTCAGTACTCAGTAAGTCTTTCGTAGGAATTCCGTCATTCCGCGTGCCATTTGACCGCTTTAGTCTTACGTCGCTACAATTTAAGGTGCTCAGATACTACTCCCCCGTGCGGACCAGGTGCATCATCCATCCCCTTGTGCTCCACTTTCGCCAACACCGCCGGGCCGTTGCATCTGCCGCTTTTGGTATTTGCGTCTGCCTGACCGGATGCAGCGGTGCCTTTGACGGCGTTTCGGCTCCCGCCGCGGAGACTGCGGCTCCAGGAATATCGGGAACGACCTACGGCGGCCGCCAGCCCATTGCCAACTCCGCCATCAGCATCTACGCCGCCGGGCTCGCCGGCTATGGGAGCCCCGCCACTTCGCTTGCCACAACGACCTCAAAGAGCGACGGTTCGTTCAACATCCCGCCGGGCACCTACAATTGCCCGAGCTCGGGAGCTCCGCTGTATCTGGTGGCATCCGGGGGCAACCCTGGAAACTCCGACACAACGAACAACCCTACCGGTAACAATCCAGACATCGAACTGGTCGCGGCGCTCGGCACGTGCGGATTGGCTGAGGAGAACGCGTCCATCAACGTCGATGAGGTGTCTACCATCGCTGCGGCGTTCGCTCTGAACGGATTTATCAGTCCGGCAAACTTCGGGACATCCTCCAACCTTGGGGTTGCCGATGCCATAGGCACCAGTACGGAAAACCTGACAGGCTTCACCAACGCCTTCGCGACGGTGAATACTCTGATCAATCCCACCACTGGCGCGTCTCCCGGTCTGACCGCCAATGCAACTGTGGAATCGTCCAAGATGAACGCCCTTGGCGACATCCTGGCGACGTGTGTGAACACCGACCCTTCCACAACGACCACCTGTTCGACCTTGTTCACGAACATTTCGCCCACCGGCTCTCCGGTTGCCGGCAACACTTTTGAGGCGGCCTATTACCTTCTCACCAACCCAACCAGCACCAACAGCTCGGGCAGCCACCTCGCCACAGTCTTTTCCTCGATTCCAACCTCGCCGCCCTACCAGCCGGTGCCGTCCGGAACGCCCACGGACTGGACCGTTGCGGTCAACTACCAGACTCCCACTCTGGCCTCGGCGGAGAATGTCGCAGTCGATGCCTCAGGCAACATCTGGATAGATGGCGACGGCAACGGCGGCAGCATCCCCGCCAGTGTGGTGGAGCTGTCGCCGACCGGCGGCGTGCTGAGCACCATTACCAGCGATGGTGGAACCAACCACGTGAATGCTCCACGCCAGATTTTGCTGGACTTGAAGGGCAAGGCATGGGTCGCCAACAGTGCCGCCAATACGCTGTTCGAAATAAGCGGGGGCGCTGTGTCTGCGGTGATTCCCGCGCCAGGCACGCCGTGGGCAATGGCGACTGATGCACAAAATAACCTCTGGCTCAGTGAAGTGGTGGCGGGCTCCCAGGTGCTGGCCGAATGCCCCTACGACCCGGTGAACAATGTCTCCTGTACCGGTCTTACTTCCTACAGCAGCATTGGAACGCACACCTATGGCATGGCCATCGACCCCAACCTCGGCAACATCTGGCTGACGAATATGGCATCGAGCACCACCGGCAACATTGCTCAGTATCAGTCCAGCGACGGCACCAAGGTAGCCACGTACTATACCAGTACAACGGCCGATGCCTACTATCCCCTGGGCATCGCCTTTGACTCCTCCAACAGCATTTGGTTTTCGAATGAAGGCGCCAGCGGCGCGAGCTTTCTGACGGTGGCCTCCAATCCTCCAGGTACCAATCCGATCGGCACGTATTCGGGTGGCGGGCTGAACGCTGCGCGGTATATCGCGATGGACGGCTCCAGCAATGTGTGGGTGGCGAACTCCGCGAGCAGCAGCGGAAGCTACTCGATCTCAGAGTTTAGCAACAGCGGCACAGCGATCTCGCCTGCGGCGGGCTTTGTCCACAATTTTTCGTCTCCGATCGCCGTTGCAGTGGACGGCTCCGGCAATGTCTGGGTGGCGAACAACTCCACCGCGGCCAGTTATGTCACGGAGGTGGTGGGCGCGGCCACGCCAGTGGTCACGCCACTGTCGGTCGCCGTTGCCAACAGCACGGTGGGCTCGGCCCCAGGCGCCGGCGGAAGCCCCGGCGGCGGCGGCGGCGGCACATCCCCCGGTGGTCTCCCAGTTCCAACCTCCGGCGCCTACTTTGGCGCTTGGGTAAATCCCATGGGCAGTGGAGCGACACCCGCGCAGGTGATCTCACAGACGGCGACCTTCGAGTCGCAGATCGGCAGGATGCTCGCGATCCATCTGAGCTACAACGGCTGGTCCAACTCATTCCCCACGAGCCAGATCAGCGACGACGTGACCAACAACCGGGTGCCGCTGATCTCAATGTCTTGCGGGATGAACAATGCGGCCACCGCGGCGGGCGGCGAGGACAGCAATATCATCGCCACCGCCAACGCCCTGAAGGGACTGGGGATACCGGTGATGCTGCGCTGGGAGTGGGAGTTCAACCTGACCTCCAATAACTCCGCCTGCCTGCTCGATCCAACTAAGAGCAGCGATCCGCTCTCCACGCAGGAGTCCGACTTCATCGCTGCCTGGAAGCACATCTGGACGCTGTTCAAGCAGCAGGGCGCGACCAACGTGATCTTCGTCTGGAACCCGAGCGGTGGAGGCGTGAACCCGACCCCGTTCTATCCCGGCGACACGTATGTCGACTGGATCGGCATCGACCACTACGATCAGACCGCCAGCGACGCCAGCTTCAGCGACGTCTTCTCCGGCCC
>Ga0302319_10018349_pt1 | contig 12767 bp, 10 predicted proteins | sample Bog_T0_2_FD_203319 | JGI IMG/M metagenome (GOLD analysis project Ga0302319, IMG submission 203319) | Peat permafrost microbial communities from Stordalen Mire near Abisko, Sweden - Bog_T0_2 | ecosystem: Environmental > Terrestrial > Soil > Wetlands > Peat | place: Sweden: Abisko, Stordalen Mire...
ACCACGGTGCCTTTGAACACGACAACTACGACGATCGCTCAGACGACCACCACGACCGCAAAGGGCTGAGTTTGAAGTCGATCATCTTGGTCGGCGGTGAGGGAACTCGACTTCGTCCCCTCACGTACGAGACGCCCAAGCAGATGTTGCCGCTCGTAGGCGTACCCATGATCGAATGCGTTTTTACCACGCTCGCTGAACACGGCATCACCGACGCGGTACTGTCGCTCGGTTACTTGCCCGACCGTTTCATCGAGGCGTACCCCAATGGCGTCGTCGCCGGCGTGAACGTGAGTTACGCGGTCGAGCCCGAGCCGCTGGACACCGCCGGAGCGATTCGGTTCGCCGCACACTTCGCGGACCTGGACGACACGTTCCTCGTGCTGAACGGTGACGTTCTGACCGACCTGGACATCACCCGTCTCGTGGCCTTTCACCGCGACCACGGCGCCGAAGCGACGATCGCCCTTCACGAAGTGGATGATCCGAGCCGCTTTGGTGTCGTGCCGACTACCGCCGAGGGCCGAGTGCTCGCTTTCGTCGAGAAGCCGCCGAGGGACCAGGCACCCACGAACCTCATCAACGCCGGGACCTACGTCTTCGAACCTAGCGTGCTTGAGCGTATCGCACCGACCGGGCGCGTCAGTGTGGAGCGCGACACGTTCCCCGCGTTGGCCGCTGACGGAAAGCTCTTCGCCATGGCGGACGACGCCTACTGGCTCGACACGGGCACGCCCCAGGCGTTCCTCCAAGCGAACGTCGACCTCATGATGGGAAAGATCGGCGGTCACGGCGTGAGTGGGGTGGTCGACGGGTCGTGGCGTGAACCGAGCGCGACGATCGACGAGAGCGCAGAACTCACGCATGCGGTCATCGATCGTCAGTGCGTCATCGGCGCCGACGTCATCCTCGAGCAAGCCGTGTTGTTACCCGGTGCGGTCATCGAACACGGCGCCGTCGTGCGTTCGTCGATCATCGGTCCTCGGGCGGTGATCGGCAGCTACTCGAACCTGGACGCCACGTGCGTCGTCGGCGCCAACGTCCGCGTGGCGTCGCGCTCGCACTTATCGGGCGACGTCCGCCTCGGACCCTAGGTCATCGAAACAAGTCGTCGTTCGCCGAGCGAACCATGTCCTTGCTGATAGACCCTTCGCCGAAGTAGGAAGAGTCCAGTCCACGCAGTAGCGCGAAGGGCGTACCCATTGCCTTGCCGAGAACTAGATTGGCCGCTCCCGCGATCTCGTCGACAATGGCGACTTCGGTCGCCTCGAGCGGACGACCATTGGCGTCGGTGGTGCCGCGAAGATCCAAGATGGGTTTGACGCCGGCCGAACCGAGGGCAACGTCGGTCACGCCGTTTCGCCATACCCGGCCAAAGGTATCGGTGATCACCACGGCCACGTTGACGCCGCGCCGACGCTTGATCTCGCTTTGCATTCGCCGCGCGCTGCGATCAGGATCCTTGGGTAAGAGCACCGCCGTGCCATCGGTGGTGTTCGAAAGATCGACGCCGGCGTTGGCGCAGACGAAGCCGTGATGGGACTCGGTGATGCGAAGGGGACCGCGTCGGCGAAGTATCCGCCGGGCTTCGCCTTCAACCAGCGCGACCTTATGTTCTTCGCTGCCGTCAAAGGGGACGACCTGGCCCTCGGATTTAGAGACGACCTTGCTCGTGATGATGACGAGGTCCTGGTCCTCGAGTGTGAGACCTTGCGCGTCGGTCGCCGACAACAGAAGGTCCACGAGGTCGTCGCCCTGCTCGACGATGCCGACGCCAACAATCGGAATGACCCGCAGCTCGTTCATTCGAGAACCGCCTGGGCGAGTCGTGATGCGTTCGACGATTCGGCCATGAGGGTCGTAGTGACCTTCACGCGCACGCCGAGTCGTTCGATCGAAGGCGCTTGGGCGCGGTCGACTTCGTCAATGATCATCGTGCCGATCAGACCTTCGTAGTACTTAGCGACGCCTTCACTCGTGGCGTCGTAGCCCAATTCACGCAGGAGACGATCCGCCGGCCCCTTCACCGCGGCGCCGTTGATGAGGGGTGAGATCGCCACGACATCATCTCGTCGTGCGCGCACCACGTCGCGAATCTCGGGAATTTGCAGAATTGGCTCAATCGAGATCAGGGGATTCGACGGTGCGATCACGAGGCGCTCGGCATTTCGCAGCGCGTCGAGGACCTCGGGGGTGGCCATGGCGTCCTGGGCGCCGCGCACGGTGATGGCTCGTACCGTCACGTCGTGATGACGCTGGACGAAGTACTGCTGGAAACTCAGGGTCCCCTCGTCGGTGTCAAAGACGGTCGCGACTGGATCGTTCGACGCCGGCAAGAGTTCAATCTGGACGCCCCAATGATCACAAAGTTCCTGAGTCACTTCGGTCTTGGTGGCGCCTTCGCTTAGACGTTGACTTCGATAAAGGTGCGTAGCGAGATCGCGGTCGCCGAGTCGAAACCAGGACTCTCCCCCCAGTCGTTCGAGTTCACTCATCACTCGCCACGATTCATCTTGAAGTCCCCAACCGAGCTCATCGTTGTTGAGACCCGCCAAGGTGTAGGTGATGGTGTCGAGGTCTGGGCAAATCGTCAGTCCGTGCATGACAAGGTCGTCCCCGACGTTCACGACGGCGCGCAGGTCGCGCGGGTCCGTTTCGCCGCTCAGGGCTCGCAAGAGTCGTGCGGCGCCCACACCGCCGCTGAGAACAGTTATCACCCCCGAGACCTTAGGGGCGCGTGGGTATCATCAAATGTTGTGAGCACGTCGTCCGTACCCGGTTGGCCGGGCAGTCCCTCGTTCGCAGTGCTTCGTCTGGAGACCGGCTCGGTGGTCACGGTCGAACAAGGCGGTGACCACGACGCCGAGCGAGCCTGGGCCTCGGTCTCGAAGATGGCGGTCGCGCTGGCGATGTGCGTCGAGGTCGACTGGCAATTGCACCAGATCACCGAGAACTTCGGTCCACGCGGTGCGACGCTGTCGAACTTGTTGAGCCATTCAAGTGGTCTCGGACTCGAAGAGGGTGATCCCGTCGTGCCCGTGGCGTCCAAGAGGATCTACTCGAACTATGGCATCGACCACGCTGTCGCGGTGGTGGTGAAGGACAACGACGTCGCGCAGTGGCTCGACGACCGGGTCTTCCAAGGTTTAGGAATGGTCCACACTCGACTTGAGGGCCGTCCTTCGTCGGGCGTGGTCGGCTCGACGACGGACCTGGCGCGTATGGCGGTGGCCTGGCTACGCTCCGACGGCGTCGCCCCGCCGACGCGCGACCGGTTCATCAAACCTTTCCTGCCCGACCTCGACGGCATCGTGCCGGGCTTCGGACGTTTTTCGCCGTGTCCGTGGGGACTCGGGCCCGAGGTCCGAGGTGACAAGCAGCACTGGATGGGCGACTGGCCCCCGTCGAGCTTTGGCCACTTCGGACAGAGCGGAGCGCTGATGCTGCTCAACGTCGACGAAAAGATTGGCGTCGTGGCGACCAGTACCGAGCAGTTCGGGCCATGGGCGGTCGACTTGTGGCCCCGGTGGACGAGCGAGATGCGTAACCTGGCGCTTGGTTCGTGAGTGACCAATCCGCGCTCCGCGTAGCACTGGACCTCGACGGTTCATTGGAGTCACTCGATAACACTATGGACGACCTCGCTGACGCGCTCGGCGCCACCGGCGAACTCACGCTGGTCCGATTTCGCAGCGCCAGTTCGCCTCGATCGTCGAAGGAGGCGAGAGTCCCGCTTCGACGAATCTGGTCCCCCCTTTGGCGCCGGGGCCTTGGACCCCCGATAGATAAGCGACTTCCCGCCGTCGACGTCGTGCACGTGGCGGGACTGGTGACGCCTCCTACTTCGTCGGTGCCTCTCATCATCTCGGTGGACGACCTTCGACCGCTGCGTGGTGAAACCAGGGCGTACCAACGGATACAGCAGTTGCGCCGATGCGTGCAACGCGGTGCGATCCTCGTAGCGTCGAGCCGCGCCGCGAGTCACGAGGTCCAAAGCGTTCTGTCGCTTCACCGAAATCAGATCGTCGTGGTTCCTCCGGCCGTTCCCTACGTGGAGCCCACGGTGGACGGGATCGACCTGGTCGTCAACGTGACGGGTCTTAACAAGCCCTTCCTCGAACTAGCGCCCGAACTCCTGGCGTTCACGCAGCGCGTGGGCGCCCAACTCGTGGCGGTCACGAGCACGTCCGTGGGCCAGCGCATTCGCTCCAGCGGTCTGCCCATACGAGTCGTCGCCCGTCGCGACGCCCGGGCCGCGCTCGCGAAGGCACGGGTGGTCTTGCACATGTCCGACGGCGCCCGTTTCCCCTCGTTCGCGATTGCCTCGCTCTCGGCGGGCGTGCCCACCTTGGCGCGCGCGACCTCGATCAATCGAGAATTACTCTCGGGAGCGGCCACGCTCGTGGCCGACGACGCAGAGGCCCTCGCGGCGTTGGACGAGGTATGGATCAGTGAAGCTCGCCGGTCCATCATGGTCGCCGCGGGTCACGCCCGGGCCGTTGATTACGAGCCGGCGACCGCAGCGCGCGCGTACGTCGATCTCTACCGTGACGTCGTGCGAGGCTGGTCGGCGTGAAAAGAACACTCAGCGTCAGTGTCGACCAGTTGTACCGGCGCCAACCCGGCGGGATAGGCACCTACGTCCGTGGACTTGTCGAGGGCCTGGCTTCACTGGACGGTCAGTTCGACCTGGTGGGTGTGGGACCGCGAGGCCAGGTGTCCGAGGAGGTGCGAGGCCTCCCCCTGCGCCTGGTCAGCGTGCCGGTGCCGCTCAACGTGCTGACCAGAGTCTGGCCCCTGATGCCACTGGGCGTTGACCGCGAGTCGCTCATCGTCCACGCCACGTCCATGACCGGACCCTTCGCGGGTGGCGCACCCGATGCGGTGCATTCGGTCGCAATGCACGACTTGCTCTGGCGCGACGAACCTTCCATGACGACTCGTCGTGGCAGCAAGTTCCACGAGGAACGTCTGGCGCTCATCGTGCGACGCGACGATCTTCGGGTCTTTACGACGTCACCCGATCTCGCCGATCGTCTCGTGAACCTCGGCATCGCCGCGGAGCGAATCCACTTCGCGCGCCTGGGCGTGGACGATACGAGCGAATCTGGCGCGAGTGTCGAGGCCGTGGCCGCATTGCTCGAAGCGCACGGGGTGAGCGGCGCCTACACGATGTACGCGGGTACCCGCGAGCCGCGCAAGAACATCGCTCGGCTCATTGAGGCTCACGCCCAGGCTCGGCGCCGACGCAGCGAACTTGGTCCACTCGTGCTGGTGGGACCCGCCGGTTGGGGTGCGGTGGACACCGCCGACGCGGTCGTGCTCGGGAGCGTGGAGCGTTCTATGGTGCTTGGTCTCTACCGCGACGCCAGCGTCGTGGCCTACGTGGCGCTCGCCGAGGGTTGGGGCTTGCCGCCGGTCGAGGCGCTGCACGCCGGCGCGCGCGTCGTGGCGAGTTCGACCGTACCGAGCGTGGCGAGCAATTCCCGCGTGATTCACGTTAATCCCCTTGACGAAACCTCGGTGGCGGCGGGACTGCTCGACGCTCTCGACCTGGGCACGAGTGACGCTGACCGACGGGACCGCCGCGCCTCGGTTGCGGACTTGACGTGGCACCAGGCCGCACTCGATCACGTGGCGGGTTGGCAGTGAAAGTCGCACTCGACGTGTCGGCGGTACCAGCGCGCGTCGCCGGCGCGGGCCGGTACATCGTGGAACTCGCGCGCCGGCTCCCGTCGCACGAGTCAACGACGTTGGTGACACGACGCGACGACGGGGACCGGTGGCGCAGTCTTTCGCCCGACGCCCTCGTGGCCCCGCTCGTCCCCTCGGGTCGGGCCGAACGTCTCGTCTACGAGGCGTGGCGACTCGGGCAATCACGCGTCGCGCGTGAAGCCGACGTGTGGCACTCCCCGCATTACACCATGCCTCGTCGGTGCGCGGCGCCGACCGTGGTCACGATTCACGATCTGACGTTCTTTACCAATCCGGATTGGCACGAGCGTTCAAAGGTGCTCTTCTTTCGTCGCGCGATCTCCTACTCGGCCGCACACGCCCGAGTACTCGTGTGCGTGAGTGAGTTCACCGCTCGACAGCTCGACGAGGTCGTGCCCGTGCACGCCCACGTGGTGGTGGCGCCGCTCGGGGTTGACCTCGAGGCCTTCAGTCTCCAGGGGGCGAACGACGAGACGATTTTTCAAAGGCACGGACTCGCGATCGACGTGCCGTACGTCTTCTTTCTCGGTACCGTCGAGCCTCGCAAGGGGCTCGACGTGCTGGTCGAGGCGTTCACGTACCTCGCCGAGGTTGACGACACGCTCGAATTGTGGATCGCCGGTCAGGCGGGCTGGGCCATGGAGGAGTTTGACGAAGCGCTGCTTCGCCACCCCGGAGCGTCGCGCATCCGTCGTCTGGGTTTCGTAGACGAGGAACTCGTGGCCCCACTCCTTCGTCGCGCGCGCGTCGTGGCGTATCCCTCGCGGGGGGAGGGCTTCGGTCTACCCGTCCTCGAGGCCCTGGCCTGCGGTGCCCTGGTGGTGACGACCGCTGACACGGTGATGGCCGAGGTTGGTTCGCACGCCGTGTCGCTCGCGGTCGCGGGTGACCCCGCGGCGTTGGCGGGCGCGCTCAGTCGCGACCTCGCTCTCAGTGTGGACCAGCGCGCGCAACGCTCTAGAGTTGCTCGAGCCAGGGCTGAGGAGTTCTCGTGGGAGTATTCCCTTGCCCAACACCTCGAGGCCTACGAATTGGCTCGAGAGGGGTGAAGTGCGAGCGCTGATCACCGGTGGCGGCGGTTTTGTCGGGGGTCACCTTGGTGCGCACCTGGCGGGAAAGGGTGACGACGTCACCTCGGTGGACGGTGAGTGCGACGTCACGGACCTCGCCGCGGTTCGTGGCGTCGTCGCGGCGAGTCGACCCGACGTCGTGTACCACCTCGCCGCGCTCACGCACGTGGGCGACTCGTGGACAAACCAGAGCGAATTCACCCGGGTGAACGTCCTCGGGACCAAGAACGTGCTGGACGCGGCCTACCGCGACGCGCCTGACGCGTGCGTCATCCTCGTCAGTTCCTCCGAGGTCTACGGCGTCGTGCAGGAACGAGATCTACCACTTCGCGAGACCTTTCGCACGGCGCCCGCGAATCCGTATTCCTCGAGCAAGCTCGAAGCGGAACGGTTCGCGAAGCAGGCGTATCGAGTAAACGCTCAGCGGGTCGTCATCGCGCGTCCGTTCAACCACGTGGGTCCGGGTCAATCAACGCGATTCGTTGTTCCCGGACTGGTGAGTCGTCTCTTGGCGGCGACCCAAGAGGGTCGACACGAGGTCGGTGTAGGCGACTTGAGCACCCGACGAGACTTCAGTGACGTCCGTGACGTCGTGCGGGCCTATCGCCTGCTCGGACTCCACGGGCAAAGTGGCGAGATCTATAACGTGGCGTCGGGACACGACGTCGCGGTGCTCGACATCGCCAATCAACTGCGCGACGCTATCGCTCCCGGTGTCGAGCTCGTGGTCGATCCGGCGCTGCTTCGCCCAGTCGAGATCCCGGTGACCCGCGGCAGTTTTGACAAGATCCACGAGACCACGGGTTGGGAGCCCGAAATCTCGTTGTCGACGTCACTCCACGACGTGGTCGACGATATCCGTCGACGTCGCGCGGAGAATTGAGAACCTCGCGAGGAGCCGGTTTCCGCCCGTTTTTACTGGTCGAATGGCGGTCCGCGGGCCAACTAGCCTTGAAGGACTGATGGAATCTCGCGCTCCGGCCGTTGTTGCCGTCGTCGTTACCACCGGTCCAGGCCCAGGTCTCGAAGCCACGCTGGCTTCGTTGGTGGCACAGGACTACGAGGAACTTAGCCTGCTCGTCATTGCGAACGGGGATTCTGAGCACGTCCCCGAACGAGTGGCCGCGGTGGCGCCCCACGCTTTCGTTCGGATCCTCGAGGAAAACCGGGGTTTCGCCGCCGCCTGTAACGAGGCCTCATTGATGGTCGAAGGATCGGCGTTCTACCTCTTCTGCCACGATGACGTGCGCCTCGAGCCCGACGCGCTGCAATTGATGGTCGAAGCCGCCTTTCGCACGAACGCGGGCGTCATCTCGCCCAAGGTCGTGGCCTACGAAGATCCGCTCGTGCTGCTGCACGTGGGACAGACGTGTGACCGCTTCGGCGTCGTGCACGAGCGCGTCGAATTAGGCGAAATCGATCACGGCCAGCAGGACCTGGAACGTGACGTCTTCGTGGCGCCGGGCGGTGTCACGCTGGTTCGAAGCGACCTCTTCGCCACGTTGCGAGGGTTCGATCCACTCATTCCCGTTTTGGGCGAGGACCTCGACCTCTGCTGGCGAGCGCAAGTGGCTGGTGCACGAATCGTGGTGGCACCACTGGCCAAGGTCGCTCACCGTGAGACCATCGCGACGGGCGAGCGTCAGGTTGGCGCGGTGGGAACCCGTCGCGCGAGTCGCCAAGACCTCCAGCGCCGCCATCAGCTCTTGGTGGTGGCGACCGGATGGGGTGCACGCACGTCGTTCAGCACGCTCGCGATGCTCATAGTCCTGGACTTCATGGAGTTCACGCTGGCGCTCGTGGGGCGAGACACCGATCGGGCGGGCGCCATCGTGGGTTCGTGGCGATGGTTGTTCAACAACCGCAAGAGGATCCGAGAACGGCGCCGCCAGCGCCGCGCGACGCGGATCCTCTCAGATCCAGAACTGCGCCGATTGCAAGTCGGTGGTGCGTCACGCCTGAAGCGGTTCTTCTTCACGCTACTGCGACATGGCTTGGACCGGGCCAGGGGGATCCTGCCCGAACCGGACGCCGAGCAGGAAGAGGACGTTGACGACCTCGCGGGCGTGGGCTTCGGCGCCGTCTTCTCCGAGGAGGAGGAGTTCGACGAGATTCCCGAGAGCGGCGTGCTTGAACAGCGCAATCGACCGTCACGTATCTTGACGTCCTTTCGCGCCCAGGCCAGCGTCGTGCTGGTCGTCATCGTCCTGTGGCTGATCGGTTCGCGCAACCTGTTCGCCATGCACCTGCCCTTGATCGGGCGCCTGGCGCCGCTCGATTCGTGGTGGTCGACCTGGCGTCACTTCTTCGCTTCGTGGTCGGCCGGCGGCGTCGGCGGCGCGACACCGGCCATGCCAGGTTACGGCGTGCTCGGCTTCGCGGGTACCTTCGTGTTCGGTCGCATGGGCGTGTTGCCGCGTCTCGCCCTGGTGGGTTCGGTCCCCGTGGGCGCGTGGGGAGTCGCCCGATTGTTGCGCGGACGGGTCTCGAATCGGGCTCGCGTCGTCGCGTCAATCGCCTACCTCGCGTTTCCGTTGGGGGTGAACATGATCGGCGCGGGTCGCATCGACGTCCTGTTCGTCATCGCCGGTCTGCCGCTCGTCGTGCGTCGACTCTTCGAGTTGCTCTGCGTACCGGGCTTTCGTGAGGCACCCTACCCCGAACCTGTTCCCTTCGGACACCGGGGATGGCGCTCGACGGAGGCGGGCCAGCGCATGGCCACCATCATGCTCATCGCTCTCATCACCGCTATGGCGCCCGCGACGTTGGTGTTGGTGGCGCTGATCGTGGGCGGCGTTTCCCTGGCGCGATTCTTCGAAGGCGACGAGTTTCAGCGAAGGGTTCACCCGTGGCGTCTGCTCGGATCCCTCGGATTCAACGTCGCGATCTTCCTCCTGCCCTTGACGATTGATTTCTTCGTCGCGGGACGCCGAGCGTTGGAGGTCTTCGGTCTCGCACGTGGTCCGTGGTCGTCGCCGTCGTTCGTGAACCTCCTTCGAGGCGCCGACGGTACGTTCGGCGCGAACTGGTCGGGTTGGCTCCTGCCCGGCGCTGCGGTGCTCGCCCTCGTCCTTTGTCGAGATCAGCGACGCGCCATCGCGACCAAGGCCGCCACCATCGCCACACTGACGCTCGTACTCGCCACGCTCGTGACGCACCACTGGCTGGGCTCGTTCGCGCCGGACCTGGACGTGCTGTTGTCGCTCTACGCGGTGATGATCGCGTTACTGATCGGTCTGGGCGTGAGTGCCCTCGAACACGACCTACGTCAGTCGGGCTTTGGCTGGCGACAGGTCTTGGCGTCGGTGAGCGTCGCCACCATCGTCGTGTCGGTCATTCCCCTCCTGGTCAGTTTCTCCAGCGGACGTTTCGATCTGCCCACCACGAGCGTCGCCGAGTCGCTCAGTGCTCTGGCGCCGCCGAATGCGGGCGGGTATCGAGTGCTGTGGCTCGGCGACCCCTCGGTCCTCCCGTTACCGGGATGGTCGGTCGCCCCAGGTCTTGAAGCCGCCACCTCGGCCAACGGTCTGCCCGGTGGTGGCACGTTGTTCAGTTCACCGGACTCGGGCACTACCGACAAGATCCTGTCCGCGCTGCAGAGTGCCATCGCGGGTCACACGGTGCGACTGGGCGAATTGCTGGCGCCAGCGGGTATCTCGACGATCGTCGTGATGAACGCCTCGGCGCCCGAACTCGCCGGCGTCCAGTCGGTTCCCCTGCACCCAGTGCCCGCGGGTCTGGCGACCGCCCTCGGACTCCAGACGGACCTGTCCCTGGAACTCCAGACGAGTTCAGTGGTGGTGTTCGCCAACTCGATGTACCACGGTCTGGTCTCTCAGAGTGTCGCCGGGAAGACGACGTCGACCCATCTTCTGGCGAGCGATACGTCGTCGAGCACGGTCGCGTCGGGCTCGACGATCCGCGCGGGCGTCGCTCCGGCGAGTGCTTTTGACCTGGTGGTTAACGGCTCGTTGGTTCCGCGTTCGGTGAGCGATGGTTGGGTGCCGACCTACCGCGTCGGGACCCAGAGCTCGACGGCCACCGCCCAGCTCGTGTTGCACCGGTTTCCCTGGAACGGCATACTCGCCGGGGTGACCCTGGGTCTCTGGACCATCGTGTGGCTTGGTTTCGGACTGATCCAGCGCCTGGAATGGCTGTTCACCGGTCGCCGGCGGCGAGGCGTCGTCGCGCGTCACGCCAGAAAGGTTGACCGTGGCTAGTCGACCCCGCCCCCCGTTGCTCGGCGTCCTGCTGGTGCTGCTGGTACTCGCCGGTCTCACGACCCTGGCGAAATCCTCGAACGTCGCGCCCGACGCCAGTTCACTCTCGTCGTCGTCGGGCTCGAACTCGACCGCGCTCTACTGCACCGGACTCTCGGGGACGTCGGGGAACCAACTGGGTCACTTCACGTTCCTTAACACGACGGACTTCACTCGTCGGCTGAACGTACACGTTGTCTCGGACAAGGATGGGACTTCGCTAACGTCACTCACGCTGGGGCCACACAGTGCCCAGGTGGTCGTGCCCCAGAAAGAAGTGAAGGGGAACAGCTTCGCCGTCGCGGTGCAGGTGAACGGTGGCGGCGTCGTGGGCGAAGAGGTCGCCAACTCGAGTGCCGAGGCGCCCTGCGTCGGCGCGGGCGTCACCAGCTGGTACGCGAGCGGTTTTGACACGACCGTTGGTTCCACGGCGGACTTGAGCATCTACAATCCCACCGCCACGCCGGCGGTCTTTAACATCTCGGCGTTCTCGCCGAGCGGGTACTCGGCGCCCGCCCCCTTCCAGGGGTTGGCGGTCGGGGCCCACGATCAGACCGAGATCAACCTCGGTAGTCAGATCGTCAACACCTCGGACATCGGCGTGCGCGTGCGAGTGCTTCGCGGCTCGGTCGTCATTGACGGCGTCCAGGAATCCGGGTCCGTTGCTTCCTTCGCTCAAGGTCAGAGCACCCTCACGAAGACCGCGTGGTATCCGGCCGTGACCACGGTCAATAGCGCACTGGCCCAGATCCGAGTCACCAATCCGAGCGGTGCGTCGGTCGACGTCGTCGCCAACGTGCGGGTGGCCAATTACACCGTGGCTCCCCAGGACCTGACCGTCGCCCCCTACGCGAGCGCTGACATCGTGGTCACGCCCAATTCGGCGATTCCCGCCGCGGGCTACGCGAGCGTGAGCGTGAAGGCGAGTGCGCCCGTGGCGACGTCGCTCGTGACCGGCACCGCCGCGGGCACGGCACTCTCGTCGATGGTGACGCCCTCGGACGATTTCATCATCGCGGACTTCGCGGGCAAGGGATTCGACGTCGCCGACGTGACGAACACCTCGAAGGATTCAATGAAGGTGAACTTCACGGTGATTCCCACGCCGGGCGGACAAAAGGCGAGCGGGCAAGTCCAACTGGCGCCGGGCACGACTGAAGGCATCCTGGGCGTCTTCAATGGACTGAGCACCCTCAAGGGTCAGACGCTGTTGGTCACCGGTTCGCGCTCATCATTACTCGTCACGCTCACCCTGCCCACCACGCCGACGGGCGTGGTAGTGGTCTCGCCCCTAGACGGCCGGTAGTGTCGGCGGCTGCCACGTGGGCGCCGCCGGTACCGGTGCCACGGGAGCCGCAGCTGGTGCGGGACCCTCGGGGGTCGCGCTCGGTTTGGCCACCCCGTTGAGCGCGCTCACGGTCTTGGTGCCTTGCGCGTGGACCGGCTCGCCGTGCGCCTCGTCGATCAAGTGCGCCGCGGTCTCACCGTCGATGGTCTCGCTTTCGAGTAGGGCTCGGGTCAGGGACTCGAGACCTCGGCGGTGCAGCGTGATGACCTCGATCGCGCGGGCCTCTTGTTCGCGCAAGATCCGTTCGACCTCGTCGTCGATGATCTGGGACGTGTGGTCGGAGTAGTCGCGCGTGTGCATGAGGTCTTCACCGAGGAACACCTGATTGTTCGATCCCCAGGCCATGGGGCCGATTTCCTTGGACATTCCCCACTC
>Ga0302319_10018351_pt1 | contig 12767 bp, 5 predicted proteins | sample Bog_T0_2_FD_203319 | JGI IMG/M metagenome (GOLD analysis project Ga0302319, IMG submission 203319) | Peat permafrost microbial communities from Stordalen Mire near Abisko, Sweden - Bog_T0_2 | ecosystem: Environmental > Terrestrial > Soil > Wetlands > Peat | place: Sweden: Abisko, Stordalen Mire...
AGGGTGATGTCGTAGGCATCGTGCCAGCGGCCGGTGGCGCTGAGGTCGATGGGGACGGTGCGGGGTTTGTCGTCGAACGGCAATGCGACAGAGCCGACGACGCGGGGGCGCACCAGGAGGAGCGAACCGGCCTGATGGGCGTACTGCCCCGCGGTGAGTTTGTAGTGGATCTCGATCGGCTTTTCGAGTGCGGAGGGCTGGACGAACTGGAAGGAGTTGAGCACGACACCGGGGACATCGTGAGCGACGGCCGTCTCCAAAGAATCGCGGCGCTCCTTCTCATCGGAGTATTTGAGGAGCAAGCGGAGATCGGCGCCTTCCGGACCGGTGTGCAAGGTGTCGACGGAACCAGTGAGAGTGCCGTCGATCGAGAGGGCAAAGGTTCCCTTTCGTTCGGTGCCGTTGGCGTCTGGGCTGAGCACGGGCAGGGCAATGATCTGGCTGGCGGGGCCGGCGGCCAGGGTGCCGAAACTGCCCTGGAGGTAAGAGGGCAGATTGCCGATGGGAGTGCGTTCATTGGTGGGGTCGAAGATGAGGTACCGCTTGCCATCCTTGGCTTTGACAATGGCCATGAGGCGCGGGTCTTGCACGTCCGGGGGAATCTCGATGGCGGTAATCATGTGGTCGCCGACGAGGGAGGGATCGTCGGGGTCGACGATGCCGCGGCGGTCGTCCACGGGCACGTAGAAGGCATGAATGCCGGCCACCTGAAGCATGGAGATCAGCAAGGTTGTCTTGTCTTTGCAGTCGCCATAGCGGTTGCGAAAGATATCGGCGGCGCGATTGGCCTGCAAGCCGCCAATGCCACGCATGACAACGAAGTAGCGGATGTTCTTCTGGATGGAATCGGCGATGCGGCTCAGCTTGGTGTAGAAGTCGGGCGCGCCGGCGATGAGCGCCCGCACCTCGGCGGTGATCTCCGGGGAGGGGTCGGGACGGTTGGCTTCGAGGGCGGTGACCCATTGGCCGATAGCGCGCCACTGGTTGTCTTTTCCCTCGACCGCGGCATCACCCCATTGGACGGACATGCGGGCCGCAATGGCCCCCCATTCCGGAGGGGATGGGATATCGCGCAGGATCAGGGCGGGCATGTCCTTGAGCTCCCAGCGCCAACTGTTGGGGGCAACTTCGACCGGCTGGACGGGCTGGAAGTTGTGCCAGGCCTGGGTGTGAGCGCGCCCCGCGGGTAAGTCGATCTCGAGAGCCTGGAAGAGGACGGGAATGCCGCTCTGGAATTGCCAGACCTTTTCCGGGAGATAGGGCTGGAGGAGCTCTTCAGACTCGCAGATGACGGTTGCGCCGACATCGACGGCGGGGGGGTGGGCGATTCGAGCCTTGCGGGTGGAGAGCATGATGGGGACACCGGTGTCGCCCTGTTCAGTGAAGTCGGTGTCCTGGGCCTGGTACTGCTTTTCGTCCTCGGCGAGGGTCCAGACGCGGAAGTAGTTGATCTTCTCATCCACATCGTAGGAGACCTCACAGGTGTTATGGCGGCCTTGAGGCTTGAGGATGCGGATCGCCTCGCGCTCACGTTCGACGGCGCGGCCCTGGGCGTCAACGGTTTCAAGGTACTCATCGAAGAGGACGATGGCGGCGGCGTCTTTGGCGTAATCGGGGGTGGGATGTTTTGCGGCGTCAAGACCCCATTGCGGCACGGGCGTTTTGCCGAACCAACCGGCGAGGCCGGGCGTGGAAGCAGATAGGAGGAGGGCAGCAACCAGAAGGCGGGCCGGGAGGCAGCCTGATAAAAGCGGAGTGCGCATGGTCAGTTTCCTTTCGCAGCCGGCGCGCGGGTGAGCACGAGCTGCTGCTGGTCGGCGGTTGCTACCTTCTGGTAGAAGTCGTGGAGGTTGGGGTAGTCCTTAGGGTCAAGAAGCGTGAAGTTATAGGCCAGGCTCCGCACTACTTCGACGGTGTCACGGGATGTTTTGGAATTCGTCTTCAGGAGGGCGTGTTCGGGCCAGGCGGTACTGGCGGTGAGGGGTGCGCTTTCGACTGTGAAGCCGGGCGGGAGGCGGTACGTGACATCATCCTCGACCATGCGGGAGTAATGCACATCAATGGGTGTGGTCCGCTTGTCTTCCGCGACGAATGGGTGTTTGGAGCGGGATTCAAAAAAGAGACCGGGAAGGAAGAAATGCTTGCCGGTGGCGGTGCCGATGTTGCCGCTGACTTTGACGAAGCCGATGAGGTTGACGGTGTAGTCATCAAGCCCGAGGAAGTGGTCGAAATCGGCCTGTACGCCTTCGGGGAGGGACTCGCGCATCGACTCATTGAATTGCTTCTTTACCTCTTCTTCGTCGTTTTCAAGAGCCAGTTGCCGCCAATAGAGTGCATCCGGGCCGGTCATCACATATCGAACGCTTCCCCGTACGTTGCCTGCCTCGTTGATGGTGAGATCTGCGACACGCTGCACTGTCGAGTCCATGAATGCGGCGGCAGGAGTCGTTACAAAATAGGCGCCCTTCTCCGTGAGGCGGAATCCGGAGGCGAGGGTGTGCTTCCAATGCAGTTTTCCGAAAGGGCACATCTTCTGGCCGGGGTCCAGGTAGAGGCTTTTACCGTCCAGTTCGACAATCACAATGTCATTGTCGAACTGGGAATCGGAAAGATAGGTCTTATCGAACATAGCTCGATTGCGATTGACGAGATAGGCTGGCCATACCTTGAGGCCCGCGGCGCGGGCCATGGAAGCATAGAGAAGTGCAATATCGTCGGCCGATCCGCTCTGTTGCTTCCAGACATCCTCCGCTTTCTTGATATCCTTGAGCCCTTCTTTCTTGCGCTCAGCTTTAGACTTTGTGCGGCTGAAGTCGGTGTTATCGAGTTTCTGGACGGCGATATAGAGTTTGGCAGCCTTTTGCTCGTCGGTATCGCTGGGTGCTACGATCCCGGCGACAGCTTTCTTGAGCGGGCCTGTAGGATCGGTAAAATTCTCGATCCAAGTGGCCCAATATTTGCGCGCATCGTCCCAAAATGCCTCACTGGTGGCAAATCGGCTGGAGAAAAACTCTACACGCCACCGGAGGGTGTTCATCGGCGGCATCCAATCGTCGTCGGGTTCCGGCGGCACGTCAGTAATGTCAAGCGTCATGGCGTCTTTTTTGCCCAGGACAACCTTGGCATTAGAACCCAGGTGGACTGAATACATCAATTTCTGGAGACTGCTGGGACGGAATGAGTAGTGCGCCTCGTGGACGGGATACGGTCTCTGTATCTGCCATGTCGGCAAGAAGTACCAGTCTTCGTCGCGGCGAAGCTTCACGCGGAATTCCAGGATGCTGCCGACTTCGACGTCTGGCAGGGTGAAACCCACGGAATTCATCTGGAAGCCCTTGGTTTTTACGTCCATTAGATCGGAGGGTTTGGCGGTCAGGAGAACCACGGTTCCATCTGCGTGGATGGTGCGGCCCTCGATGTCTGTGACCTTGTCCACGCCATGCTCGTAGGGGATGCTGACCGTGGCCAGTTCCTTGCCCTTCTCGGCGAGTACCTTGATGCGCTCATAAATGCTGCTGGTATGTGCTGGGCTTTCGGCGGTCTCTTCGTAATAAAGATAGACGGCGGCGGCGCCGGGAGCCTTGGGGTCGGCGGTCATCTTGAGTTCTTCGGGAGTGGGGTCCTGGAACTGGGCGATAAGAAGGGCCGGGGCTGCGAAGACCAGGGGCAGGAGGAGGTTGCGCATGAAGACGGAAATCCGCACGAGTTTTCCTTTGCGTGGAAGCAACAGGCAACATGACGCGAACCTGTGCAATTTTGACCAGATTTTCTAACCTTTACTTTGGGCTGAAAAAGACGCAAGGGCAAGGGCAAAGGGGTGAGAAATGGTGTGTAGTGTGCGCGCTGTCACAAGGATGCGCCGTTGGAGAGGCGGAGGTGGCCGCTGTTGGCTGGGGGCCAGGGCTGGGGCTTGGCGGGCGTAGACTGGTGCGGTCTGGTAAAGCGATTGAGAGGGGATTTCTGCGATGAAGCGGTTTGGAATTCTGGGGATTTGTACTTGGGTGGGCATGGCAGGGTTAGCGGCGCCGGGCGCGCTGGGCCAATGGAATACGCCGAATCCGGTGGTGAGCTTTGAGAAGCGGGCCGATGGGCTGGAAGTGCGGCAGAAGGCTGGGGTGCTGCGGCTGACGGTGAACGCCGAGGATGTGCTGCACGTGACGTATTCGGCGCTTGATGGTGCCGAGCCGGATCGGGCTTCGGACTGGGTGGTGGTGAAGAAGGACTGGGCGGGAGCGGCGTTTGAGGTGACCTCGAACGAGAAGACGATTACACTTTCGACGGCGAAGTTGAAGGCGGTGATTGAAAGGGAGAGCGGGGCGCTGCACTACATCGCCGCGGAGGGCACGACGGGGGCGGGCGCGACTGGGCCGGGATCGAGCGGCGGGAGCATGCGGGGGAAGATGCTGACGACCGACAGCTACCGGTCGCTGCGGCCGGTGGAGGTGAACGGCGAGAAGACATTTCATGCGGAGGTTGTGTTTCCTATTTATGGGTCGCATGAGGGGCTGTATGGGTTGGGACAGCACCAGGCGGGGGTTTGGAACTATCGCGGCGAAACGGTGGATCTGTCGCAGGAGAACACCAATATTGCGATTCCGCTGCTGGTTTCGACGAACGGGTATGGGATCTTTTGGAACAACGCTTCGCGGAGCGAGGTGAACAACCGGTTTATCCACGCGCTGTATTTGAGTGCGGAGGTTGCGGACCGGATTGACTACTACTTTATTTATGGGCCGGAGCCGGACCAGATTATCGGGCGCTATCGCGAGCTGACCGGGGAGGTTCCGCTGTTTGGCCGTTGGGCTTATGGGTTCTGGCAGTGCAAGAACAAGTACGAGTCGCAGGCGGAGTTGGAAGGCGTGGCGGCGAAGTACAGGGCGCTGCATATCCCGGTGGACAACATCGTGCAGGACTGGTTCTGGTGGGTGACGATGGGGGAGATGAAGTGGAACCCGCACTATCCGAACCCTCAAGGAATGATCGACAAGCTGCATGAGGAGCATTTTCACCTGATGGTTTCGATCTGGCCTTATTTCAGGCCTGGGAGCGCGGTCTACGACGAGTTCGACAAGAATGGCTGGTTCATCGCGAAGACGATACAGCCGAGTTTTCATCCGGTGGGGCAGGCGCTGTATGACCCGACCAATCCGGCGGCGCGCAAGCAGTATTGGGCGAATGCGAACACGGCGCTGTTTTCGAAGGGTGTTGACGCGTGGTGGCTGGATACGGACGAGCCCGAGACGGAGGGACGCGAAGACAACATCCTGACCACGAACAAGCTGTTTGTGGGTTCGGGCGCGCGATATGCGAATGTGTATCCGCTGTTTCATTCGGGCGGCGTGTCGGAGGGGCAGCGTGCGGCTTCCGATGAGAAGCGGGTGTTCATTCTGTCGCGGTCGGCGTATGCGGGAGCACAGAGATTTGGGGTCACCGCGTGGTCGGGGGATGTGCTGAGCGATTGGATTACGTTTCAGCGGCAAATATCGGCGGGGCTGAACTACTCGATTTCGGGAATGCCGTATTGGACGACGGATATTGGCGGGTTCATTTCAGGCGGGAACCTGAACGATGCGAAGTTCCGCGAGTTGTTTGTGCGGTGGTTCCAGTTCGGGGCTTTCTCGCCCATCTTCCGTGTGCATGGGACGCGCAATCCAAGCGAGAACGAGCTTTGGTCGTATGGGGCGGATGCGCAACGAATTCTTGTGGACTACGATGCCTTGAGGTATCGCTTAATGCCGTATATCTACTCCGAGGCGTGGCAGGTGACAAGCGCGCACGGGACGCTGATGCGGCCTCTGGTGATGGACTGGCGCAACGATGTGGAGGCGCAGAACACCGGGGACGAGTATTTGTTTGGGCCGTCGATCCTGGTGAGCCCGGTGTATACGGAGGGAGCGACTTCGCGGACGGTTTATCTGCCGCAGGCGACCTGGTACGACTTCTGGACGGGCGAGAAGGTGGAGGGAGGAAAGCGGATTCAGGCGGACGCTCCGCTGGATAAGCTGCCGCTGTTTGTGAGGGCAGGATCGATTTTGGCGATGGGTCCGGCGATGGAGTGGACGACCGAAAAGCCGGCGGACCCGATCGAGGTGAGGATCTATACGGGAGCGGATGGGGACTTCACGCTGTATGAGGACGAGAACGACAGTTACCGGTATGAAAAGGGCGTACACGCGACGATCGCGATGCACTGGGACGATGGGGCGAAGACGCTGACGATTGGGGCGCGGGAGGGGAGCTTCCCCGGGATGCTGGCGGAGCGGACGTTCCGTGTGGTGCTGGTGGGGAAGGGGCGCGGCGTGGGGATTGGGGAGAGCGAGAAGGCTGAAGCAACGGTGAAGTACAACGGGGAGAAGTTGGTTGTGAAGCCGTAGGACAAAAGCAGCGAGTTAGCGACGAGGCTCCGCGTGGCGGAGCCTCTTCAGTTAGCGGGTGGGTTGAGAAATTGGCAGGATTCGAGAAGCGTGGAAACCAGGGCCAGGGGCAGTCCGACTACGTTGAAGTAGTCGCCCTGAATGCGGGGGATCCAGCGGGCGGCGCGGCCCTGGATGGCGTAGGCGCCGGCTTTGTCCATGGGCTCGCCGGTGGCGATGTAGCCGGCGATGTCTTGTTCAGATAATGCAAGAAAGCTGACGCCAGTGACTTCGGCGGCTACTTCGGTGCGCTCTGCTGTGACCACGGCGACGCCGGTGATGACGCGATGGGTGCGGCCGGAGAGCAGGCGCAACATGCGGGCGGCGTCGGCGGGGTCTTCGGGTTTGCCGAGGATATGGTTGTCGAGAGTGACGGTGGTGTCGGCGCCTAACACAGCGAGGTCGACGGCGGTTTCAGGGTTCGCGGAGAAGAGGTCGAAGACGGCCTGGGCTTTCTCGCGGGCGAGGCGGACAACGTAGGCGATGGGGTCTTCGCCGGGGTTGGGGTCCTCGGGGATATGGGCCGGGTGGACCTGAAACGAGAAGCCGGCCTGGGTGAGAAGTTCGCTGCGGCGGGGCGAGGCTGAGGCGAGGATCAGCATATTGAGATTATGGCAGGGACAATCGCACTGCATGGAGAAAGGTCAGAGCCTAGCCATTCGAAGCAATAGGCAGGCATATTCCTCTGCTTTGCGCTGTTCATAAGTCGGCGGAGAAGCTGGCATGGATGCCGTCAGGAGCGGGAACGCTCTTCAATGCGTACAAGGCGCTGCGCATGATCGCCGAGCAGCGAAAGCAGATCGCGAATCTCTTCGTGATGGAGCTCTTCCAGACGGCCCACGCGCTCTTCCAAGCGTTCCATTCGGCGCTCAACCCGACCGATACCCCGCTCATTGAGCAGGATGCCGACGAAGACCATCAAGGTTGGAACGGCAATCACGGTGAGAAGCTGCCAGATGGGCAAAGAAGGGTTCATCGCGTCCTCTCCTCGCTAGTGTCTCACAGTTTGTAAACAGGCAGGGCCGTGGAGTGACTCGGGTCCGTAGCCAGGTGGGGTGGCGAGGCCCCAGATTATTGCGCGGGGTGTTGCGGACTAGGCCGGCGCGTCCGTTGGGGCCATTCTGGGATTTCATGGCTCACTTCTGGCCCCCATCTGGTCCATTCTGGCCATGTTGTCAAACAACCGGAGGAATGCTGAGCGGTTAAGTGGTTGAAAACAAGCGAGAAGCACGGGTTTGGCGATTTGCATATGATTCCAGTGTCTTTCGCTAAGCTAACAACATACAAAACGAAATGATCAAAAGGGGAAGCGGACATGGCTTTCCCTATCTTCGTTAGGGCCATCTCCGCGGGTTCGCAGGCGTGGGGAAGAAAAGGCTACAGCACCACTGACAGTGTGTCAGCGGTACGATTCCGGTGTGAAGTTGGCGCTGATTCCTTTCTACGGGAGTGCGAGAATCCGTGGAACGGTGGCCGGAATTGGCGGACAGATGGCAGTGCGAAGCAGAAAAGCAGTTGCAAGAAACGGTGTTGTAAAAGCCAAGAAACTCAGCAAAGAGGCGCTCAGACTGTTGGACGAAAATGCTCCCGAGATTGCCCTGGCGCTCTATAACAGCACCATCAAGGGTCATGTGCTCAGCGCAAAGCTGCTCGTTGACCTTGGGGAAGGAAACGTGGACGCGGAGGAAGCCATCAACATGAGGCCTCTTCGCAGCCTGGCGCTGGAACTGGCTCAGGAGCCGGAGTGGCAGGGAGAGGACTTTGAGGCGGATGCGGCGATGGCAATTGCAAGCCGGGAACCGCAATAGGCCGGAGTTTTTCCCTGGCGGGGAATACGGTAGAGATGCAGAGGTGAAAGCCCTTGCGCTCCGCCGTATTCCCAGGAAGAAGGAACACAGACAAATGGAGCTCACAATGAATCGCAGTTGGTTGCGCGCCGGCAAATGGATGGGACTAAAACTTGGACTGGGATTGTGCCTGTTGGGTCTGGCGCTGGGGACTTTGGCCAACGCGCAGGCGCCCAGCACGACGACGGTCCAGGGGACGGTGTATCTGGCGAATGGGCATGCCGGTTCAGGAACACTGCGCGTGAGCTGGCCTTCGTTTACGACCGCGGGCGGTCAGGCGGTCGCAGCGGACAGCACGACGGTCACCATTGCGCCGGATGGATTTGTGAGCGTGAATCTGGTTCCAAACCTTGGGTCGGGGCCAGCGGGATTGTATTACACAGCGGTTTACTACCTGAGCGACGGCACGACGAACACCCAATATTGGGTAGTGCCGGCGGCGGCGGAGGCGAGCCTGGCCCAGGTGCAGGCGCAACTGATGCCGGCCGCGCAGGCCGTGCAGGCGGTGGACAAGGCGTATGTTGACCAGGCGATAGCCGGGGTGTCGACGAGCCAGTTGGGAGCGTCGGGCGGGACGCTGAGCGGGCCGCTGTATTTAAGCGGTGATCCAACGCAACCGTTGCAGGCGGCTGACAAGCACTACGTGGATACGACCTTCAGCCAGGCTGTGCCGTTGTCTGGCGGGAACATGACGGGAGCCCTGGTTACGCCGTCGGTGAACGGAGTGGAGTCGCCGGTGGCGGGCAGCGCGCAGCCAACACTACAAACCGCAATCGCCGCGGCGGCCAGCAGCGGGGCCGTGGAGATTCCTCCGGCCTATGCGGGGACGGACGGGTTCACAAATCCGAATGGCGTGTATGTGAACGATCTGCGGCCGAATCGCGCGCAGCAGATTGAGCGCAGCGTGAAGGAATTTGGCGCAGTGTGCGATGGAGTTACCGACGATACCAATGCGCTGCAGTCGGCGTTGAATTATGCGCAGGCGCATGGGGTGTCGTTGACGATTCCGCAGGGCACTTGCAAGACGCGGTCGCTGAGTTGGCTCGGGCAGTCGATCGGGGGATTGGGCAAGCAAGTCTCGGCGCTGATGGGATTTCCGGGCCAGGATGTGCTGGCGACGGGGACGGACACGGTCAACATGCTGAGCTACACGCGGATCCACGATCTGACGATCTATGTGGATCAGAGCCTGGATATTTCGTGTTCGGCAGCCGAGGGGCGTGCGCCGGCGGGAAGCTGCGGGGCGAGCCGGCTGGTGGAGAGGAACTCGATCTTTTCGTCGGGCGGGAGCGGACTCACGGGATCGGTGGGGACGGGCGCGGGATGGGCGGTGGGCAATTGCGCGATTGCGATGCCGGCGGCTTTGGGAACGGGCGGCAACGGGTTGCGGGTGGCGGAAATTGAGAACCTTGAGATTGTGGCGACGGGCGTGGACCCCATGGCTGCGCAATATCCTGGGGCGCACTCGACGCATAGCTGCGGATTCTATTTGGCGCAGTGGCCGCAGTGGAGCGAGTTCCGCAATATCGATATGCGCGGGCTGAATACGGGCATCGCGATTCCCGCGTTGCCGGTGACGACGCCGGCAGGGCTGAATTCAGATTCAAACCGGTGGCAGAACATTACCATTCAAGCGACGCACGGGTTTACAGCGGCGGCGGGCTCGAACAATGTGCTGGATAACGTGGTTGCGGAGGTTGGAAACTCGGCGGCGACCGGCGAGCCGCCCACTGGGCTGGTGCTCGATCTTTCCGGTACGCAACAGGGCTGGACAGTGCGGAATGCCGTGGTGTTGCCGGTGTGGAATGCGGTGCAGCCGCAATTGACGGTGACGGCGTCTGGCGGAGCTGTGAGTGCGGTGACGGTGGGGCCGGAGCATGGGCTTGGATTCGATCCGTATGGGACGCAGGTTCCCTTGAAGTTTAGTGGGAGTTGCACGGCGACTGCGACGGCGAGCGTGAACAGCATTGGGACCGTTGGATCGATCGGGTCGATCGCGGTGACCGCGGGCGGGGTGGGCTGCTCGGGGACGACCACCGCAAGCGTCAATGCGGCGGGGACCTGGGATACAGCCGCGGCTGTGAACATGATTGCCGGGCAGAATATGACGTTGTTCGACGGGAACCTTCTGAAGGGCAACGGCGGGTACACGGTGTGGAACGCGGCGGGATCCGAGAGCTATGGAACGCAATTGGGCGGCGGCGGCGGGACCTTGCCTGGCGGCGGGACTTACAAAGCCCTGATTGCCAACAACCCGCTGGGATCCGCATATCCGGTGGACCAGTTCCCCGGCGTGGACTTCGGAGCCAAGTTACAGGCGTGTCTTGGGACGGTAAGTGCGAGTTATGGAGGAACCTGCGACGCGCGTAACTTTACCGGGACTCTGTCGATGGGATCGAACCTGACGATAGCGGCAGCGAATGTAACTGTGCAACTGCCCTGCGCGACCATTTCGACGGCCAATCAGGTGATTGTCACGGCTGGGACGCGGAATGTGGCCCTGCGCGGATGCGCATTGCGGGGCGCGAGCAATGCAAGTGGGAGTCTGGGCGGGACTGTGTTTATGTATTCGGGTTCGGGCGCGATGGTGCAGGTGGGCGACCCGGCCTATGCGGCGGATACGATGGGCTTTCACCTGGATAACGTGGTGATCAACACGACAACTGCGAGCGCCGCGACAGCACAGGGACTTGTGGCTTATCGCACGCAGGAGATGGATCTGGAAAGCCTGTATTTCCTGGGGAATCAAAATCAGACGGGCATGACGCTGGACGGGACAGGAAACTACACCGGAGGGACGTTTTTCGACAACGCGTTCAACGGGTTTGGGACGGCGGTCAACGCGATTGGACATCAGATATCGAATCCGGCAACGACGGACTGGCTGAATGCCAGCACGTTCGTGCGCTTGCACATCGATTGCCCGACAAGCGGCGGAAGCCCGATCGGCGGGACTTATGGAATCAACCTTGCGGCAGGAGATGGGAACACGTTCACGGGAGGAGATGTAGAGGGATGCTCGACAGCGCTGCACTTGGGAGCGAACGCACAGAACAATACGATCGTTGGGCTGCGGAACGAGGGCTCGACCAACCAGGTTGTGGCGGATGCGGGAAGCGCTTACAACAACTGGATGACGGGCGGAACGATGTTCACCGGAGCGTTGACGGACAACGGCGAGCGCAACAGCTTCCTCGATACATTTCATCGGAGTTTCAACGGCTTGAATGGTGACTGGTACGGCAGCCAGAAGGATGCCACGGTAACCAATCACTACCGCATCGGGATTGGTCTGGGAAACGAGCGCGGGTTGCTGGACCGGTATCAGACGGACTATGGCTACCGATGGACGACGGGTTTCAGCGATGCAACGGCGGGGGCGCAATTCTACGAGATTCTGGATGAGTTGAACAGCGTGTACCGGCTGTCGATCGGGCAGTACAACAACGGTCAGTCGAGCACCAACGACCAGACGGTGGTGAATGCCGCGGGCACGGGCGCGGTGGTGCTGAACGGATCGAACAACTCAGGCACCGGCGGCGTGGTTATCGGGTCAGGTGGACCAAGCGAAACCACGGTCGCAACCATCAGCGCGGCAGGCAATGCCCAGTTCAACGGGACGCTGCAAGTGGGCGGCACGTCAACGTTTGGCGCCACACCGACGGTGAAGAACCAGGCGGATGCTGAGATCGACGCGACACTTTGGGCCGGCTTGACCACGGGCCAGAAGGAGTCCTTCATCTACAAAGACTGGAACGGCAACAGCCAGTGGTACATGGAGAAGGATGCGAGTAATAACTGGATGCTGAATTCGGCTACCGGGGGACTGGATAGCTTCAAGGCTTACCAGAGCGCCAATAGCGGCGATACGTATGTCAATGCGTCCAATTCTTCCGGGTCTGTGCGCGTCAATTACGAGAATGGGTCGGGGACGGGGTTCGATATCTATGGCGGTAATAGCAGCACTTTGTATGCAAGTTTCACGGGAACGACCGCAATCAAGTTTCCCGGTCTTGCGGCCAGCAGCGGCCTGAACTGCTTGCAGGTGGATGACTCGGGATTCATTTCCAATACCGGTTCAGCTTGCGGCTCAGGCAGCGGCAGCGGCGGAAGCGCCGGCGTCTCCAGCGTGACTGCCACTTCTCCACTTACGTCCAGTGGGGGCGCAACACCAAACCTCTCGCTGCACGTTGCCGACGCCTCAGACAACGGCTACCTGAGTTCAACGGACTGGAGCACGTTCAACGGCAAACAAGCGGCGCTTGGATATACCCCTGCCAACTGCACAGCGGGCACGTCAGGCAGCGATTGCTTGCAGCTATCGAGCGGGTTAGTTCCTGCTGCAAATCTCCCAACAGCTACGACCATCGCGCAGGGCGCTGTGAGACCGGATGGCACAACGATTACGATTGCTGGGGGGGTGATTAGTTCCACGGGCGGCGGAAGCGCCGGCGTCTCCAGCCTTAACTCGCTATCGGGCGCTGTCAATTTGGTAGGCGGCTCCGGT
>Ga0302319_10018352_pt1 | contig 12767 bp, 14 predicted proteins | sample Bog_T0_2_FD_203319 | JGI IMG/M metagenome (GOLD analysis project Ga0302319, IMG submission 203319) | Peat permafrost microbial communities from Stordalen Mire near Abisko, Sweden - Bog_T0_2 | ecosystem: Environmental > Terrestrial > Soil > Wetlands > Peat | place: Sweden: Abisko, Stordalen Mire...
CAATAATCGGACCTACGCCGCGAGTTCAGGGGCGATGGCCACGAACTTCTTCTGTCTCTTCGGCTTCATCTTCCTCGTGACGCAGTACTTCCAACTCGTTCGCGGCTATTCGGCGCTGTCGGCCGGTGAGCACACGTTGCCCTTCGCGTTCGCGGTGATGGTGGCAACGCCGCTGGGGGCGCTCGCCGCGCTGCGATTTGGGACTCGCTTCATCGTCGCGCTGGGCCTGCTCGTGACCGCGGTGGCACTGGTGTGGATGTCGAGTTTGGCGGCGGACGCGGCCTACCTCGGTCCCATCATCGGCTCCATGATCATCCTGGCCGTGGGTTTCTCACTCGTGAACGCGCCGTCGGTCGCGGCCACGATGGAGACGCTCGAAGTCGGCCAGATCGGCGCCGGCGCCGCGGGCAACGAGACGACCCGCGAACTCGGAGGAACCATGGGCGTGGCGATCATCGGCTCGGTCTTCGCGTCACTCTTCGGTCCGGCGATCCGCCGAGCCTTCGACCCGCTGCTGGGTCACGGTCTCAGCGCTCATCAGTTGAACGTGGCCCAAAGCTCCATGGAGGCCGCCACGATGACGGCGGCCCACCTTTCGGCGACGGCACAGGTCGCATTGGCGCCCCAACTCACTTCGGCGTTCATGAACGGATTCCATCGGGGATGCCTCGTGGCCGCCGGAACGGCCGTCGTCGTCGCCGTGGTGGTGTTCTGCTACTTACCGTCGCGAGAATCGGTGTCCGAATCGGAGTTGGTCTTCGAGCACTGAGCGGCGACCCCAGCATGCTGCGGCCAACGCGACCGGATTATCTGGTATCAATGGAACCCAGACGCCGACCTCGGCGAGGGGAAAAACAGGGAGATTTCATGCAGCAGTTAACACGATACCGTCGGGTTCTCGTCATGGCGGGAGTCGCTTCGCTGATGTTGGCCACCAGCGTCAGCGCGGGGGCCAGTTCGCTGTCGGGCAAGTACAACGCCGCCGACGCCAAGCTGGTTCCGTCGATCTACAAGGGCACCACCCTTCAGGTCGCAACTGACGCCACCTACGCGCCGGACGAGTCGATGAACAACGGCGTCATGGTCGGTTTCGACGTGGACCTCATGTACGCAATCGCCAAGACGCTCGATATCAAGGTGAAGGAGAACAACATCACCTTCAACAGCATTCTGCTGGGCATCGGTGACAATAAGTTCCAGATCGGCAACTCGTCGTTCACTGACGAAAAGAGCCGCGAGAAGCAGGTGAACTTCGTCGACTACTTCCAAGCAGGCGAGGGGGTGTACGCCAAGAGTTCGTCGACGGCCAAGTTCACCGGTCTCAAGAGCTTCTGTGGGTTCACCGTCGCCGTGGAATCGACGACCACCGAGCAGAGTGACGCACAGAAGACCGCCAAGGCTTGCCCGGCCAGCAAGAAATTGACGGTCCTGTCGTACCCGACACAGACCGAGGCCAACCTGGCGGTCGGCTCGGGACACGCCACGTTCGGTTTCTTGGACAGCCAGGTCGCCGGATACGTCGTTTCCCAGTCCCAGGGTGAGTTCAAGTTGGTGGGCAAGGCCATCGAGGTCGCGCCGTACGGCATCGCGACGCCGAAGACTCCTAACGGTAAGCAGCTCGCCGTGGCCATGCAGGCGGCGATCAAGACCTTGATCGCGAACGGGACCTACGGTGCCATTTTGAAGAAATATGGCGTCACCGCCGGCGGGCTTCCGTCGTCAAAGATCGTGCTCAACGGAGCGATCTACTAAGTCGTAGTAAAAACTAACACCGTGAGTATGAACGGGGACGAGTCAGTAAAGGTCGTCCCCGTTCGTCACGTCGGCCAGTGGTTCGGCATGGCTCTCCTCGCGCTCTTCCTCGCGATGTTGATCCACACGTTCTGGTCGAAGATTCCCACCGGCGCGCGGACGTGTCACTTGGTGAATGGGAGATATCGCTGTCACGCCAACATGAAGTGGCGATTCGGATGGAACCTCGTCTTCCACTACTTCACGAACGATCAGGTCCTGAAGGGTTTGGTGGTCACCCTTGAATTGACCGTCTACGCGATGATCATCGGCGTCATACTGGGCGTCATCGTCGCGATCATGCGACGATCCCAGAACCGGCTGTTGTCGGCGGCGGCGTGGTCCTACACCTGGCTCTTTCGCGGCACTCCCGTCTACGTCCAGCTTCTCATCTGGGGCAATATCGCCTACCTCTACCCGAAGATCGCGATCGGCATCCCGTTCACCCACATCTATCTCCTCCACTTCGGAGCGAACTCGGTGTTCACGTCGTTCAACGCCGCCGTGATCGCGCTGGGGCTCAATGAAGGCGCTTATTTCTCTGAGATCGTGCGGTCCGGTTTGATCGCGGTGGACGAAGGCCAGACTGAGGCCGCCATATCACTCGGCATGTCGCGCGGTCAGACGCTTCGATCGATCGTTCTGCCCCAGGCGATGCGCGTCATCATCCCGCCTACCGGCAACGAGGTCATATCGATGCTGAAGACGACGTCGTTGGTCGTGGCGCTGTCCGTGCTCGATCTTTTGGGTGCGATTCAGGACATCATCGGACAGAACTACCAGCCGATGCCCATGTTCATCCTCGCCAGCATGTGGTACTTGATCATCTCGACCGTTCTCTCGATCGGACAGTTCTATCTTGAGCGGTACTTCGCGCGTGGCGCCCTGCGCACGCCGCCGCTCACCCCGACACAGCGCCTGCGTCGCGACCTTCGCGGAATCGCGTCGAAGTACAAGACGCGTCGTGGCGTGCAGGTGGGTACCGCGCCATGACGGTGCCCATGGTCGAGGCGCGCGGACTGCACAAGTCCTACGGCGGCGTCGAAGTCCTCAAGGGCGTCAACCTCACGGTCTCTCGTGGTGAAGTCACGTGCTTGATTGGACCGTCCGGTTCCGGAAAGAGCACACTCCTGCGCTGCATCAATCACTTGGAGAAGCACGACGCAGGGGAACTGCGTGTTGACGGCGAGCTGGTCGGCTACGAGGCACGCGGTGGCAAACTCTACGAACTGAACGACCGTCAGATCTGCCACGAACGTTCCCAGATAGGGATGGTCTTCCAACGCTTCAATCTCTTCCAAAATCTGAACGTTCTGGAGAACCTCACCGTTGGGCCTACGAAGGTCAAGGACCTCAGTGAGGAGCAGGCGAACAAGCGCGCACGAGAACTCCTAGTGCGTGTAGGTCTCGAAGGCAAGGAAAAGAACTACCCTACGCAACTCTCCGGCGGTCAGCAACAACGCGTCGCTATCGCGCGGGCACTCGCCATGGAGCCGAAGTTGATGTTGTTCGACGAACCGACGTCGGCACTCGACCCGGAACTGGTCGGCGAGGTCCTGGACGTCATGAAGGATCTGGCGCGCAGCGGTATGACCATGGTGGTCGTGACGCACGAGATGAACTTCGCGCGAGAGGTGGCCAACACGGTCTATTTCCTAGACCAGGGAGTGATTGAAGAATCGGGCGACCCGAAATCCATCTTGACGTCACCCTCGTCCCCACGACTTCAGAGTTTCCTCTCAAAAGTCCTCTGATGGATTGGACCATCGAAGAGACGAACCTCGGTACAGGACTGCCCCTCGAGGGCGTGCGGGTCCTGGACCTCTCCCGGGTCCTCGCGGGGCCGCTGTGCGCGATGATTGCTGGCGACCTCGGCGCCGACGTGATCAAGGTCGAAGCACCGAGCGGCGACCCGGTGCGCTCGCTGGCGCCGCCGCGATTCGGTGGCGACGCGACCTACTACTTGGCCGTCAACCGTCATCGACGCAACGTGGTGGCCGACTTACGAGATCCGTCGGACTTTGCGAAGGTCGCCGAACTGGTCCGCCTCGCCGACGCCGTTGTGGAGAACTATCTGCCGAGCCAGTTCGCGTCACTCGGAATCGAGCGGCTCCGTGCAGCGAATCCCGGGTGTGTGTGGGTGAGCATCACGCCCGCGACGCTCGGCGGCCCAGTGGCCGAACAACCCTCCTTCGACCTGCTGGCCCAGGCCCGCGCCGGGATCATGGGCGTCACCGGTGAGCCCGATGGAGCGCCGACCAAAGTGGGCGCGCCGATCGCCGACGTCGTCACCGGCCTGTACGGCGCGATCGGACTGCTCGCCGGACTCTTCGCGCGCCAACAGGGCCGCCCCGGACGACACTTCGAGGCGCCGATGCTCGAGTCGATGATGACGGCACTCGTGAATCAGGCCCAGGGATTCCTCGCCACCGGTGAGAGTCCCCAACGACTCGGCAACGATCACCCGAGTATCACGCCCTACGGGCCCGTGACGACGGGCGATGGATTCATGCTGCTCGCCGTCGGGACCGACCAACAGTTCGCGCGACTGGTCGAGATTCTCGGCGACGCCGAACTTACTGGTCGGACCCTCTGGAGTGAGAACGCGGCGCGCGTCCAACACCGTGATGAACTGCGCGACGAACTGAATCGAATCTTCTCGTTGCGTTCGACCGACGAGTGGCTTGGTCTCTTGGAGGGTTCCGGTGTTCCGCACGCGCCGATCCTGGACGTGGCGGGGGCCTTCGACCAGGTACAGATTCGCGACGGTGACTTCGTGGGGACTATGGCGACGCCCGGTGGGGAAGTGCTCGCGATGCGAACGCCTTTGGTCATCGACGGAACCCGACCGACGATTCGTCGGGGACCGCGTCGACTCGGCGAGGACACCGAGGAGATCTTCGGCGACTAATTCGTCGAACCGAAGCGCTCGCCGTCGAAGGAGTCGATCGTCGTGAACTCCTCGACCGCCCGACGCTTCAACTTCGTCACCTGACTCGCCGGATGACCGAGCGCCACGATCGAGGCGACGATCTGGTGGTCGGGCAAGTCGAGGACCTTACGGACGCCCGATTCATTGCGCGTGGCGATCGTCGTCATCACGCCACCCAGTCCCCGCGATCGAGCGGCCAGGAGCACGTTCCACACGAAGGGATAGATCGAGGCACCGCCAGCGATCTGGTAGCGACCGAGGTCGCGGTCCGTCGCCGCGAGCGCCGCGAGATCCGCGCAGATCACCAGCATCACGGGCACGTTCTCGAGGGTCTCGGGAAAACCATCCGGATCGGACGCGGCGATCGCCGCGTCACGTTTCGAGAGTGCGACCGCGCGGTCCTCTTCGCTGGCGAGCGGGGAGAACGGTACGAGTCCGGCCAGGACGTGCGCGACGTAGTCGTGCCAGCCGTCGAGGTAGAGATCGCGTAGTGCGCGACGACGCCGATCGTCCTTCACGATGATCACGTGCCACGCCTGTCGATTACCGCCCGAGGGTGCGAAACGTGCGTCATCCAGTATCGCGTAGAGGGTTTCGTCCGAAACCGGTTCGTCGAGGAACGCCCGAACGGAGCCGGTACTGCGAAGGGCGTCGGTCAGTTCCATGAGGTCACCTTAGGACTGGGTTATTGGTTCGACCCGGCGTCTCGTCGTTGGAACAACGCGACCGCGACGATCATGGTGCCCACGACGTAAGCGAGCAAGATGAAGGTGGCGCTCCAGGCACCGAAGGAGTTCGACGGTGCAAAGGGAGACTGCATCGAAACGCCGAGGGTGGACGGCTCGAAACGCATGAAGTCGTTCTGCCAGTTCTGTGGGAAGAACAGTCCGATGATCGGCACGATCAAGAGCACGGAAACGAAGACACTGATTGCCGCCGCGCTTTGGCGAAGTATGAGGCCGAGCGCGAAGGCGAAGAGCGACAAGAGCGCGAGGTACAGACCGGCGAGGACCACCGAACGAAGGACCGTGCCGTTCGTGATCGACGCGGTCGGCACGACGCCGAGATAGATCCGCTGTCCGATCAAAAAAGCGGCGAAGCACACGAACTCACCCAGGATCAACATCGTGGCGAAGAGCACGATCAACTTGCCGCCAATCAGGCGGAATCGATTCGGCACCGCGGTCAGCGTCGTGCGAATCGATCCGGACGTGTACTCACTCGTAATAAACAGTGTGCCGATGACGCCGACGGCGAACTGCGCGAAGAGGCTCCCGCGCAGGCTGCTCGAGACCGGGTCGAACGTCGCGACCCGCAGTGGGCTGAGCTGGCTCCAGTGGGTTCGAACCAAGGTGGTGATGAGCACGCCGAGGCCGATCGTGAGCAGCACGGTCACGATGACACCCATGATGGACGAACGTACGGTGCGGAATTTAATCCACTCCGAGCGTGTGGTCGCGCTGAGCGTTGACTCATTCGCCATGAGCGGGCTCCTGCTTCTGTGCGCCGTATTCCACGGCGCCGGCGGTGAGGTCCATGAAGACCTCTTCCAGCGATGCTCGTTGGGGAGTCAGTTCGAAGATCGCGATACCCGCGTCGAAGGCCAGCTGACCGACCTGGTCCGACGTGAGTCCGCCGATGGTTAGGCCCTCGTCGTTGGAGTCCTGGACGGTGCCGTGGTTCGTCGTGATGAGCGCGGCGAGCTTGTCGTGGTCGGACGCGCGCGCGAGCACCGTGCCTTCGGCGTTCTTGGTGAGGTCGTTGACCGATCCCGACGTGATGAAGCGACCTCGTCCGATCACGATGATCTCGTCGGCACTGACGGCCATCTCGCTCATGAGATGAGAGCTGACGAAGACGGTGCGGCCCTCGTTGGCCAAGGCCCGAAAGAAGTCGCGGATCCATTTGATCCCTTCCGGGTCGAGCCCGTTCACCGGTTCGTCGAAGAGCAACACACCGGGATCGCCGAGCAACGCGCCGGCGATGCCGAGTCGCTGACTCATGCCGAGGGAGTACGTGCCGACCTTCTTGTTGGCGACCGATCCGATGCCCACGAAGTCGAGCACCTCATCGACGCGCGAGCGCTTGATCTGGTTCGAGGCGGCCAGCGCGCGAAGGTGGTTGCGCGCCGTTCGGCCGGGGTGCACCGCCTTGGCGTCGAGTAGCGCACCGACTTCTCGAATGGGGTCCTTCAAGTTGGCGAAGCGCACACCGTTGACGGTGGCTTGGCCCTTGGACGCGTGATCGAGTCCCAGGATGATCCGCATCGTGGTCGACTTCCCCGAGCCGTTCGGTCCGAGGAACCCCGTCACGACGCCGGGCTTTACCTCGAAGTCCAGATCATCGACGGCGACCGTGTCGCCGTAGCGCTTGGTGAGATGGTCGACTTTGATCATGGAGGTCCTCTTCAAACCTTACTGATGACGTTTTGCGTTCAGGAGGCGAGGCGGTAAGAACGACGTAAGAGTCCGCGTTGCTACAGCCGGCGATTTGCCTGACAGTATTCGCACGTTCCCGTCACCGCCATGTGGTGTCGGTCAAGCATGAACCCAAACGTACGCATGAGGTCCTTGCTCAAGGCGTCGAAGTGGACGGCGGGGACTTCGAACGTCGCTCCGCACTCGTCACACGAGAGATGTCCGTGCACCGCGCCGGCGAGGTGGAAGACCGCGGCGTGCTGATCGAGGTGCGCGTGCACGACGATCTGCAGCGCCTCGAGCTCTTCGAGGATGCGGTACACCGTTGAAGGGCTGACGTCGGGCTGGCGTGACTGCACCTCTTGGGTGATCTCTTCGGCCGTGAGATGCCCGGGAGCGGCGACGAGGACCTCGGCGACCGTGCGCTTGGCGACGGTGACCCGCTTGGTGGCGCCACGAATCGCCGAAAGGATCTCATTGACGTCGGGACTCGCGGTGCACATGGAAAAACACTATGTCCGTTACGGCCTAAGAATGCCGAGACCGTCAATCACACGCTGCGCTTCGTCGACGATCGAGCGCACGATCTCACCGGCCGAGATGATTGACGTGATCGCGCCGACGGCCTGCCCCGCGGGGTAGCCCTCGCGCCGCGGGTCGATCCCGGTCGTGTTCTCGTCACCACCGAGGTGAAAGGTGCCGTCGTGGAAGGCGACGGCCAACTGATCCGGGAACTTCTTGAGCAGCGACGGATCGGCGTCGTAACGATCGGTCGTGTCGTTGCGCAGCACGCGCATCGTCTTGCCACTGAACGCGCGCGAGACGACGGTCCCGTCTTCGCGCGTCTCGAGCATCGTCTCGCGATAGCCCGGGATGGCGCGCGCCTCGGGCGTCGCGATGAAGCGCGTTCCAATCCACACGCCCGCCGCACCGAGGGCGAGCGCCGCCGCGAGTCCACGACCATCGAAGATCCCTCCGGCCGCGACGACGGGAATCGCGCCGTCCATCGCGTCGACGATCAGTGGGACGAGCGGCAACGTCGCCACGGTCCCGGTGTGTCCGCCGGCCTCGGTCCCCTGGGCGACGACGAGGTCACAACCGGCGTCGAGCGCCCGTTTGGCGTGTTCGACCTTGCCACACATCGAGACCACGAGTACGCCGTGTTGGTGGCAGAGGTCGATGACGTGTGCGGGCACACCGAGCCCGGCGACGAACGTGCTGGCGCCGCCTTCGATCAAGAGTTCGACGTTCCCCTTGAGCGTCTCAGGGAAAGCGGTCAAGAGGTCGACGCCGAACGGTTTGGAGGTGAGCTCCTTCGTGGCGGCGATCTCGTGGGAGAGTCGTTCGCTGGACATCGTCGAAGCGCCGAGACAGCCGTAGCCGCCCGCGTTGGAGACCGCGGCCGCGAGCGCGCTGTAGGCGACGCCACCCATGCCGGCGAGCATCACGGGGTGCTCGATGTGCAACATCTCGGTGAGTCTCGTTTTCATTGGTCTCCTTTGGGACAAAACTAGTGAGGTCGTTGCGTGTCGACCAAATGTCACCGTGCCCCACTAGGGTGAGAATTATTCACGAGTGGTGTTTGCCCCCGTCGTCTGTTCTGGAGTGATTTTCTTGCATGGATACTGACCTCGCCGTCCCGATGCCCAAGAGGGAGTTGTACTTCGTCTTCGGCGCACTCATGTTGGGCATGTTGTTGGCCGCCCTCGACAGCACGATCGTGGCGACCGCGCTCCCGACGATCGTGGGCGACCTGCACGGCGCGAGCCACCTCAGTTGGGTCGTCGTCGCGTACCTGTTGTCCTCCACGGTGAGTACACCCCTCTGGGGCAAGTTAGGTGACCTTCACGGACGCAAGGTCTACTTCCAGGCGGCGATCATCCTCTTCTTGATCGGCAGCATGCTCTGTGGCCTCTCTCAATCCATGCTCGAACTGATCCTGTTCCGCGCGCTCCAGGGACTCGGCGGTGGCGGACTCATGGTGGGCGCGCAGGCGATTATCGCCGACATCGTGCCGCCTCGAGAGCGTGGTCGCTACGCCGGGTTCTTCGGCGCGACGTTCGGCGCCGCCACGGTGATCGGACCGCTCATCGGCGGATTCATCGTTGAATACTTCTCGTGGCGATGGATCTTCTACGTCAACGTCCCCTTCGGCATCCTCGCGTTAGTCGTCACCGCGGCCGTCTTGCCGAGCGCCGGTGCGCGAGTGCAACACGTCATCGACTACGCCGGGATCATCGTGCTAACGCTCTCGGCTTCGGCTCTGATCCTCTTCACGTCGCTTGGTGGGACGTCGCTCGCGTGGCTCGGTTGGAAATCGGTCACGTTGCTCGTCGTCGGTCTGGTTACCGCGGTGGTCTTCGTCATGATTGAACGTCGGTCCAGTGAGCCGATCTTGGCCCCTCGACTCTTCGCGAACCGCGTCTTCTCCTCGGCGTCGGCGATTGGTTTCGTCGTGGGCTTCGCGATGTTCGGCGCTCTCACGTTTTTGCCGTTGTACTTCCAAGACGTTCGCGGCGCGACACCGACCAGTTCGGGATTGCGACTCTTGCCGATGATGGCCGGTCTACTCATCGCCTCGATCGTGACGGGTCAACTCGTCTCCAAGGGCTGGCGGTACCGTCCGTTCCCGATCCTCGGCACGGCCGTCATGACGATCGGGCTCGCGTTGTTCGGCACGATCGGTGTCGCCACGTCGGAACTCACGTTGGCCTTCTTCATGTTGATTCTTGGAACGGGACTCGGACTCGTGATGCAGGTGCTCATCACCGCGGTGCAGAACGCCGTACAACACGAAGACCTGGGCGCGGCGACGGCCGGCGCCAATTTCTTTCGTTCGATCGGTGGATCGTTCGGGACCGCGGTCTTCGGCGCGCTCTACGTGAACTCGCTGCCGCATCAGCTGGCGGTGGGGCTTCGTGCCAATCCGTCGGTCACGTCGTTGCCGTCGCCCTTGAAGTGGACCCCCAAGAACCTTCGCCGGCTGCCGTTGAACGAACTCTCAGTGATCATTCACGCGGTCTCGGGCTCGATCGCCGAGATCTACCGCTTCGCGATCCCGATCGGTGTGCTCGCGGTGATCTTGTCCTTGACGTTGCCGGAGATCAAACTTCGGACGAGCCTGCATCCAGTCGCTGACGAAATTCCCATGTCAAACGCTGACCCCCTGCTCTAAGCGTCACGAGACATTCGTCGAACTCCGCGTCGTCGCCGTAGTAGGGATCGAAGAGATCGAGCTCTCGTCCCGGTTCGATGAGGTTGCGCAACAAGATCACTTGGGTCGAACGGTTGGAGAGTCGCTTCTTCACTTCGTGAACGTGCTCACGAGTCATCCCGATCACGACGTCCTGATGGTCGAGGTACGCCCGGTCGGCGTAGGCCGCGAGGGAACCGGCACCGCTGAAGCCGGCGCGGTCGAGTGCGCCTCGCGCTCGTCGGTCCATCGGCGAGCCCACGTGCCAGTTGGCGGTGCCGGCGCTCGTGACGGCGACGCGACCATGCAGCGACGAGTCGGTGTCGACGAAATGTTGCATGACGACCTCGGCCATGGGTGAGCGACAGATGTTCCCGGTGCAGATCATGGCGACTCGTAAGCGCGGCTCGACCACCGGACTCCTTTGGCTCACCCTATTTTAGGGGACTAAGGAGTGCGTAAGTGACGTGCCAGGGCCGAGCGCGAGTTACTACTATGGGTCCAGGATCCAAGGAAGGGAGACGCAATGCCACTTTCAGAGCATGAACAGCGAATCCTCGCCGAACTCGAAGAGTCACTTTCGAAACAGGATCCGCGATTCGCGAAAAACGTTCGCGAGACCAACGTCTATTCACACGGTGGTCGGCGCGTGCGATGGGGCATTGCCGGCTTCATCGCCGGACTCGTAATCCTGATTCTGTGTTTCTCCACCTCGGTGCTCTTAGGCCTCGTTGGAGTGGCATTGATGTTCATCTCCGCAGTAGTAATCGAGCGAAACGCTCGTCTTATGGGCCGTGCATCATGGCAGGACATCACTCGTCCGAGCCAAGGTGACGACACACGCGCGAACTACGGTCCACGGACCAGTTCGCTTCGCGACTGGTTGTCGCGTCAGCGCCGCACTCGAGAATGACCGACGTCGGGGTAGCGCGCAACGCGCCCCCGTGTCTGGCCCTGGATATCGGTGCGACGAAGGTCGAAGCGGCGCTCGTCGAACCTGAGGGCACGTTGCGCGCGAGGGCGCGTATCAGTGACGCCGATCATCACGACGATTTGATCTCGGCGATCGTCGAACTGTCACGACGCGTCATGTCCGAAGGCCCCGTCGAGGTCGTGGGCGTGGGATGCGCGGGACCGATGACTCGATGCGGCGAAGAGGTCTCTCCACTCAACATTGCCCAGTGGCGTTCCTTCCCGCTTCGACGAACGCTGCGTGACGCGCTGGGGCTTGACGTCTACATCGACGGTGATGCGCGCGCGCTCGCTTTGGCCGAGGGTGCCTTCGGCGCGGCGCGCGACGACACCTCGTATCTCTCGATGGTGGTCTCGACCGGTGTAGGTGGAGGATTGGTGATCGACGGCGAGTTGCTCGACGGTGAGTCCGGCAACGCCGGTCACATCGGTCACCTCAACGTCGTACCCAATGGCAACCTGTGTTCGTGTGGCGCGTTCGGTTGTCTCGAGGCCGAAGCGTCCGGTTGGGCGATCGAGTCACTCACCGGGAAGAGCCCGGCCGATGCGGACGCCGCCACTCGGCTGCGTACCGCGGACCTCGTCGGACGCGCCGTCGGATCTCTCGCGTCGGTCCTCGACTTCAGTCACTGCTACATCGCCGGATCAGTGGCGCTGGGATTCGGTGACGAGTTCTTCGACGTCGCCAATAAGTCGGCGCGTGCGATCGCCCGACTGCCGTACTCAGAGAATCTCGAGATCTTCCGTTCCGGCCTCGGCGTCGACGGACCGCTCCTCGGTGCGGCACTCGTCGCGCGGCGGAGACGATCGTGAAACGGCAGTGGGCGCCGGGCCTTGGCCGCTACCTCATTCGCCATCCCGCGAAGGCTTGGACTCTCGCGCGTGCCGGTTGGCGGCTTCGCCGTGACGGTTGGCAGTACCACCCGCCGTATCTGCCAGTTCCCGATTCCAACTACTGGCACTTTCGTCTGGTGACGGTGAACGGGAGTTCGGGCGCGAGTCTCAGTCCTGCGTCGATGGTGGAGGCCGCCGAGTGGGCCTTGGCCCAACCCATAGGGCACGGCAGATGAGTCGGGTCCTGCTCTTGAACGCGACGTTCGAGCCGCTGCAACTCGTGAGTGAACGACGGGCCGTGGTTCTGATGCTCGCCGGTCGTGCGGAGCCGATCGTCACGCCTGAATATCCGAACGTCTGTCGCTCGGCGTCGGTCGTGGTGGAGATTCCGGCGATCGTTCGACTGCACGACATGGTGAAGTTGCCGTCGAAGGTTCGCACGCCGCCGCTGACGCGACGATCGCTCTTGTTGCGCGACAGTTACCGCTGCGCCTACTGCCTCGAACACGCCGACACGATTGATCACGTCGTGCCGCGAAGTCGCGGCGGTCGCCACGAATGGACCAATGTGGTGGCGGCCTGTCGACGACACAACATGCAAAAGGGTGACCGACTCCTCGAGGAGATC
>Ga0302319_10018355_pt1 | contig 12766 bp, 8 predicted proteins | sample Bog_T0_2_FD_203319 | JGI IMG/M metagenome (GOLD analysis project Ga0302319, IMG submission 203319) | Peat permafrost microbial communities from Stordalen Mire near Abisko, Sweden - Bog_T0_2 | ecosystem: Environmental > Terrestrial > Soil > Wetlands > Peat | place: Sweden: Abisko, Stordalen Mire...
CCTCCTCAGCGCCAAGGTCGTCCGCGACTTTGCCGACCTCGTGCAAAAGGAAGGCGCAGGAATCTGGTTCTCCCGCACCGCGGATGAGCTCGCGCCGCTCCTCGGCCTGCCGCCCGGCCTCAAGAAGGGCAAGGACACTCTCGACGTCTGGATCGATTCCGGTACAAGTTGGGCCGCCGTCATCAACCAGCGCGCCGACCTCCAGCCCTATCCCGCCGACCTCTACCTCGAGGGCAGCGACCAGCATCGGGGCTGGTTCCAGTCCTCACTCCTCACCTCCGTCGCCGCCACGGGGAAAGCCCCCTACAAGGCCGTCCTCACCAACGGCTTCGTGGTCGACATCGAAGGCAAGAAGCTTTCCAAGTCCGGCACCGGCTACCAGAAGCCGGTCGACCTCATGACCCTCGTTAACGAACACGGCGCCGACGTGCTCCGCCTCTGGGTCGCCAGCCAGGACTACCAGGACGACATCCCCTTCTCCCACGACATCTTCGCGCGCGTGGCGGACACCTACCGCTCTATCCGCAACACCCTCCGAATCCTCCTCGGCAACCTCGTCGATTTTGATCCGGCAAAGGATTCCATTCCGCCTGAACAATGGACTTATCTGGACTGCCAAATTAATGCTCGTTTGAATGAGATCATCGAGAACGCTGGTCGCGCATACGTTGAATATAATTTCGCTTATGTTTACCAATGCATAAACACGTTTTGTACTGTTGATCTTTCGGCATTTTATATCGACGTACTAAAAGATCGTTTGTACTGCAATGCAAAGAGTGATCGGTCTCGTCGTTCTGCACAGACGGTCATGCACCGTATTTTAGATGCTCTCGCTAAACTTTTAGCACCTGTGCTTCCCTTTACAGCGGAAGAAACGTGGAATTTTTTGGGGCAAACCAGTTCTGTTCACATTCAGTCCTTTCCGCAAAAACTTGGGCCGCAATTCGAGCTGACCCTTTGGGGGAAACTGATGGGATTGCGATCTGAAATCGGATTGCGCTCCGAAGTGATGCAGAAATTGGAAGAAAAACGCCGCGACAAGGTTATAGGCAAAAGCCTCGAAGCCCGAGTTGAAATAACGGGCCGTCATCCTGAGCTTGTCGAAGGATCAGTTCAGCCCGCCGATCTCGAAGAACTCTTCATCGTCTCCAAAGTCATCCTCAAGCCCACCGACGGCGAGGAAACCATCACCGTCACCCGCGCGGAAGACCACGGCATGAAGAAATGCATCCGCTGCTGGAAATACTACGACCACGTCGGCAGCAACCCCGGGCACCCCGAATTGTGCGACCGGTGCACCAAGGTCATGATTGATTTGGGGTTTTGATTAGCGACGGTCATAGACCGCCGCTACATTAAATCATGGTCATCGGCATCCCCCGCGAAATCAAAACGCAGGAACACCGCATCGGCCTGCTCCCCTCAGCGGCCTATCTCCTCATCAGGCACGGTCACCAAGTCCTCGTCGAGCGGGGCGCGGGCACCGACTCCGGCTACCCCGACGACGACTATGCCGCCGCCGGCGCAACGATTGTTCCCACCCATGAGGAAGCTTTCCACTCCGACCTAATCGTCAAGGTCAAGGAACCGGCGCCGTCCGAATACCCGCTATTACGCCAGGGCCAGACCCTCTTCACCTACCTCCACCTCGCCGCCAACCGCGAACTCACCGACGCACTCCTGAAATCGGGAGTCACCGCCATCGCCTACGAAACCGTTACGCGCCACCACCGCCTCCCGCTGCTCGAACCCATGAGTGAAATCGCAGGCCGCATGTCGGTCATCGTGGGCGGCCACTTCCTCGCCAAGCCGCACGGCGGCAAGGGCGTCCTGCTCGGCGGCGTGCCAGGCGTGCTGCCGGGAAAAGTGGTCGTACTCGGCGGAGGGACCTCCGGCGTCAACGCCGCGCGCATGGCCACCGGTCTCGGCGCGGATGTCACCATCCTCGAAGTCGATGTCGAGCGGATGCGCTTCCTCGACATCACCATGAGCACGACCCACACCCTCTATTCCAGCGAAGCGCACCTCACCGAGCTACTGCCCAACGTCGATCTCCTCATCGGCGCGGTACTCGTGCCGGGCGCGAAGGCCCCCAAGCTTGTGTCGCGCGCCATGCTGCGGCTGATGAAACCGGGCAGCGTTTTTGTCGATATCGCCATCGACCAGGGCGGCTGCGCGGAAACCTCCCGTCCCACCACGCATGACGATCCCGTCTATGTCGAGGAAGGCGTGCTCCATTATTGCGTCACCAACATGCCCGGTGCCTACGCTCGCACCGCCACGCAGGCGCTGACCAATGTCACCTATCCTTACATCGAGGCGCTCGCCGACCACGCGCTCTTTGATGCGTGCCCCCGGCAACCCGGCCTCGCGCAAGGCGTAAATGTCCTCGACGGCCAGGTCACCTGCCAGGCCGTCGCGGAGGCCCACGGGCTGTCATGGCACCCCTTCCAGGTGGAGTAGGCAACGCGTAGGATCTGTAAGTCCTATTTAACTGCGATCACGGTAACCGAATTTGAAGTGCGACGCTCATAGAGCGCCGCTACACTAAAAAAATGACCGCCGACACCATCGTCGCCCTGAGCACGCCGTCCGGGGTTGCCGCCCTGGCCATAATCCGTCTCAGCGGACCGGCCAGTCGCGCCATTGTCGACCAACTCGTCACAGCAACCATGGAATGGAAGCCGGGGCATGCTTCGTATCGCACCCTTACCCATCAGGGGAATGTCCTCGATGATGTCATCCTCACTTTCTGGCAAGCGCCCCACTCCTACACGGGCGAGGACACGGTGGAAATTTCCTGCCACGGCAATCCCCACATCGTGGCCAGTATCGACCGTGCCTGCCTGGAACTCGGTGCGCGCACCGCAAGGCCCGGTGAGTTTACCCAGCGAGCCTTTCTCAACGACAAGCTTTCCCTCACCCAGGCCGAGGGACTCCTGGACTTGCTTTACGCACCGACGGAACGCGCCCTGGCCAGTGCCCGCGCGATGAAGGAAGGAAAGCTCGCCCACGCGCTCGAAGCGGTGCGCGCCGAACTGGTCGATCTCCTCAGCCACCTCGAAGCCAGTCTCGATTTCGCGGAGGAAGGCATCGAGCCGCACGTCGGGCCGGAGTTCCTCGCGAGGCTGGAGGCAGTCCGGGCCCAAATCGGCAAGCTGCTGCGGACCGCACCGCTGGGCCGCATCCTGCAGGAGGGTGCGCTGACCGTAATCGTGGGTGAACCGAACGTCGGCAAATCGAGCCTGCTCAACGCGCTGCTGCGCGAGGACCGCGCGATCGTCGCACCGACTCCCGGGACGACGCGCGACCTGATCGAAGCGCCCTGCAACGTGCGTGGCCTGCCGCTACGCCTGATCGATACCGCCGGCCAGCGCGACTCAACCGATCCCATCGAAATTGAGGGTAATCGCCGCGCACGCGCGTTGCTGCCCAACGCGCAGCTTTTGCTCCACGTTGTCGAGGCTCCTCAGCCCTACGTTGCGACAAAAATCGAATTGCCGGAAACTATTCCAAGCTTGCTGATCGCCAACAAGTCCGACCTGGGGCGTCACGAATCCCTGCCCAAGGAGACAATCTTACTATGTGCGCTGACCGGCGAGGGCCTCAGCGAACTTGAAGCGCGCATCGAAGCTGCACTCCTCGCTGACGTGGCCGACGAAACGGAAACCGTCCTCACGATCAACGCGCGCCAGAACGCCACGCTGCAACGCGCGGCACAGTCGCTCGACCGGGCGCTGGAAGCCCTGCGGAACTCCGCCGGCCTCGAGCTGATCAGCATTGAATTGCGCGATGCCCTGCACGACCTGGCCGAAGTCATCGGGGAGACCGACAACGAAGACATCCTCACCCGTCTCTTCCAGAATTTCTGTATCGGAAAATAATCATCGCCGGACTTGTTTGAGATTCATTTTGAGATGAGTTCCGATTGGAGTTAGTCTTTATACGTGCCCAAAAAAGCCGTCGCCATCTACTTTATCGCCGCATTCATCGGAGCCGTCCTTTTTGTCCTTTTTACCTTCCCGCGTACGAAGGAAGAAATCCCCACGAGTAACAACCAGCGCCCGTTTCCCTCAGCACCCGAGCCGGGCCCGAATGGCGTGCCGATCCCGGAGACCGTCCCGCACCCTAACACCCCCAAGGTGCCGCCCGGTCCGAATCTGCGGGTCATGGCCTGGGCCTCGGCCAGTGAAGCTCAGGCGCTTGAAGCGGAAGCCGCCGCCTTTGAGGCCGCGACCGGACGCCGCGCCTCCATGACCATTGAGAGCGATCCGGCGGCCTATCGCAGCGATTTGCAGCAGGCGGTCGCCTCCGACTCTCCACCCGATGTCTGTTTGGTTGATGCGCGCGATTTTTCCGGAATCGATCCGGCCCGCGACCTGGCCGGGGTGCCGGCCAATCCCGACGCCGCTCCGCGTACCCTCTCCGCCTTCACGGTGGACAAGCAAATCAAAGCCGTACCCGACGAATTTTCGGTCGATGTACTGTTCTATAATCCCAACCACTTTGACCAGGCCGGCATCGGTTATCCTGGAACGCATTGGACCTGGGATATTCTCGAATCAATCGGGCGCGGCCTGGCCTCACGCAACCTCAAGGACGGTTCGGGGCAGCCGGTCTACGCGCTCGAACTGCCGGCCGACTTCAATTTGTGGAACGTCCTCTGCTCGGAAGCGGGCCATCCGGCGCTCGACCAGGATGTCTGGCATCTGACGGATGCCGGGAGCAAGGATTCGCAGATGCGCGCCCTCGATTTGATTCACGAGGTCTTCCAGGAATTCGCCATCACCGCTCCGCTGTCAAAACCGGACGCGATCCCCGGCTCCTTTTTCGCCCAGCAACGCGCCTCCTTGCTCATCGGGCCCTCAGACCTGACCGCTCTGCTCCCGAAATTTCCTTACGCCTTCACCCTGCTCCCGAGCGATCTCACGCGCGCCAGCACGGCGCGTGTCAACGGCTGGGCCATCCCGGCCCGATCAACGCAGCAGGAGGCAGCCCGCGTGCTCGCCGCGTACCTGGCCTGGAAACCGGTCCATGCCGGCTGGAGTTCCGTGTTAAAACCGGCAGAGGGCGACACCCCCGAATCCCTCTGCTACGAAGCGCTCGGGCAGTCAGTCATTCCGCGGATTGAATCGAAAAACGTGGCGATGACCCGGTTTCTTGATCAGCAAATCGACCTTCTTGCGAGGACTTTCACCCAAAAGACCAGTGATACCTACACGCGCATCCAGGCTGAGTTTCAAAATCTAAAGGCCACTCCCCCCGACGGAGGATGATACGCCTTGCTCCAAGCCCTGTGGCAGCTCGCGCCATCCCGCACTTTTTACCTTAACAGGCATCTAATCCGCATTCGGGACAAACTTGCGGGAATCGAGAAGTTCCAGCATCTCCGCGATTGCGTTGTGGAGCCCGACAAAAACCGCCCGCGAAATAATCGAGTGGCCGATGTTCAGCGTGTGAAGATGCGGTACGTCTTCAATATACTCGCGGACATTGGAGTAATGGAGACCATGGCCTGCGTTGACCCGAAGGCCGATGTCGTGCGCCAAAGCCGCCGCGCGCCCATGCCGGGCCAGTTCCTTCCGCCTCGCACGCAAGGTCGTGGCGTTGGCGTAGGCGCCGGTGTGCAACTCGACGGTTTGTGCGCCGATGCGGTGGGCTGCCTCGACCTGCTTCAAATCGGCGTCGATAAAAGCGCTGACCTCAATTTTCGCAATATGCAGCTTGCGCACCACGCCCCTTAACCGGAGCACGTCAGCGGCCACATCCAAGCCACCCTCGGTCGTGATCTCCTCCCGGCTTTCCGGCACCAGGCAGATTTCCTCCGGTTTGATGAGCAAAGCCTGCCGGGTCATCGCAGGGGTCGCCGCCATTTCCAGATTGAGGGGAATCACCATGACACGGGACAAGGCGCGCACATCGGCCTCCTGAATATGGCGACGGTCTTCGCGCAGATGCACGGTAATGGCCGCGACGCCGGCCTGTTCCGCCAGGCGGGCCGCATCGAGAAGGTTCGGTTCAGGCGGCAGGCCCCGTTGCCAATCGCGGTAACGGGCCTCCCGTAAAGTGGCCACGTGATCGATATTCAAGCCAAGTTCAAGCATGTCCTGAAGCTAGAGCATTCATGGCTTTTGAAAAGCACGACGACATCGCTGCAATGCGGGATGCAAGCCACAACCCGGCACGCGGCCTTGCTCTATTGGAGGACACCCCCTAAGTTGCAACGAATGCCTCCGGTCTATCTGGAAAAAGTATTACGCCATGCGGAGCGCGAGTTAGTCCATCAGTCCCACTTGCGTCCGACCGACCTCCTGGACATTTACCGCCGCTTCCTCAAGCTGGAGGAACACCGGCTCAAGCTGGAACACATCCACGGCGAAAGCGGCCGCTTGCTCTGCCAAAAGCGCGCCGACGTCATCACCGTCATGCTTCGCCACCTGTGGACTGGAGCGTGGGAAACCCATCAGCGGCTTCATCCTGAAAAACCTCCCCGCATCGTACTGCTGGCGGTGGGCGGATTCGGGCGGGGCGAACTGAACCCCTTCAGCGACATCGACATTCTTTTTCTTTATCCCGATGAAGGCGCCAAAAACACCGAACAAGTCAACACCATCGTCCAGCATATTTTGTATATCCTCTGGGATATCGGCTTCCAGGTCGGTCATGCCACGCGCACGATGGAGGAAGTGGTCGCCCAGGCCAACGGCGACCTGAGAACCAAGACCTCGCTCCTCGAGGCCCGTTTTCTCGCTGGAGACGAATCGCTGTTTGCGGAATTCAACAAGACCTTCGAGCGTCGCTGCGTGCGCGGACATGAAAAGAAATTTCTCGAATGGCGCGTAGGCGATCAGCAGGACCGCCATGAAAAGGCCGGCAACACGCCCTTTCTCCAGGAACCTAACGTCAAGAACGGATGCGGTGGCTTGCGTGATTACCAGAACCTGCTCTGGGTCGGCAAAGTCAAACGCGGGCTGGCCGACACCCAGCAATTCGTCGAAGCCCAATTGCTCACCCCCACCGAACGCAAGCAACTGGATCGCGCCTACGATTTTCTCCTGCGTATCCGGACGGAGCTTCATTACCAGCAAAAGCGCTCCGGCGATGTCCTGACCTTGCGCCTGCAGGGACAAATTGCCGGCAGCTTCGGTTACCAGCACCGCACCATTTTACGCCGCATGGAAGCCTTCATGCGCGATTACTACGAACACACCTCCCTCTTGTTCAATCTCGCCAGCACCCTCTGCGATCGCCTTTGCGGGAGCGGCAAAACCACCAGGACCCGCTGGGCTTTTCTCCCCTTCCATGCCACCCACCGCGAGGAATTTGATGGGTTCGTGCTGGAAAACGGGGAGATGGAGGCGCAATCGGCCACAACCTTCGGCGACGATCCCCTGCGACTGGCGCGCGTCTTTCTCCTCGTCCAGCAGCACAACGCGACACTCGGACCCGAGCTAAAGCTCCGTCTCCGCCGCCGCCTTTACATGATCGACCGCCGCTTCATTTACCAGACGGCGGTTCGCGACACGCTCCTGGCCATTTTCTCCCGCAAAGGACAGGTCGCCCAGGCCTTGCGCCCGATGCACGAGCTCGGTTTCCTCGGCCGCTTCTTCCCGGAATTTCGCCCGTTGACCTGTCTCGTGCAGCACGAATTTTTTCACCGTTACACCGCCGACGAGCACACTCTCGTCTGCATCGAGGTAATCGACAGGATCATCGACGCCCAGGCGCCGCCCTTCTCCAAATATCGCGGCCTTCTCCAGCAGGCGGCCCGGCCTCACATCCTGTATCTTGCCATGCTGCTTCACGACACCGGCAAGGTCGACAACAGTAGTCGCCATGCCGAGGCAAGCGCCGTCAACGCGGTGCGCGTGGCACGACGCATGCGCCTGAAAGGCACCGACCTTTCCACCCTGGTCTTCCTCGTCGATCACCACCTGACCATGTCCGAGATCGCACGGCGCAAGAATCTCGATAACGAGGAAACCATCATCGAATTTGCCCGGGTCGTCCAGACCCAGGAACGTCTCGATATGCTGATGCTGCTCACCTTCGCCGACACGCAGGGGACCGGCTCCGCCCGAAGCTATTCCGACTGGAAGGATCTTCTGCTCTGGCAACTCTACCATCGCACCACGCGCGCCCTCAGCGGGGTGACGGAATTTGTCGCGCTGGTGGAACAGTCGCGCCTCGAGATCCAGCAGCGCCTTATCAAAAACCTCGACCGCCAGTTTGACCCCGGCGAGATCGCGGCCCACTTCGAAAACCTGCCGCCGAGTTATTTCGAAAGCGTATCGGAGGAACTGATTCGGGAACACATCAGCATTGTCCACGGTTTCCTCAAATTTCAACTCACCCACGACGACGCCTCATTGCGTCCCATTATCCACTGGCGCCACTTTCCCGAACAGGGCCATTCTGAGGTCACCGTAGTCACATGGGACCGTGATTATCTTTTCGCCCGCGTCACCGGTTCCTTCGCGGCCTCCGGCCTCACCATCCTCAAGGCCGATATTTTTACCCGTACGGATGACATCGCCATCGAGACTTTTTATGTCGCCACGGAACGCCTGGAAGCCGTCACCGACCCCCGCGATCTCGCGGACTTTGAGAAAATCCTGAACCAGGCCATGAGCATGGAGCAGTTTGACTTCAATACGACCTTCGCCCGGAAGGCAGCCAAACCCCGCTCACCTGTCTACGACTCCTCCGAATTGCCCACCCGGGTTTCAGTCGACCAAAGCGCCTCCCGTTCCCATACCCTGCTTGATGTCCAGACGGCAGACTATCCCGGCTTGCTTTATCGCATCGCCTGCGCCATCGCCGACACGGGGCTCGACCTGGTCACCGCCCGCATCACCACGGAAAAAGGGGCTGCACTCGATACCTTTTACCTTTGCGGACGGGACGGGAAAAAGATTGAGTCCGAAGAGGTGCTCGCCGCGTTGACGGACGAGGTGCGCAAACGCATCGCGTTATGAAAAACCGCCCCTCACTTTTTTCCCAGCTCCGCCAGCGCGACCTGCGCACCCTGCTCCATCCGCAAAAGGCGCTCGACCGCATCATGGCCGCCGCCGTCCGTTCAACCCGGGCTGATTCCGGCTCATTCATCCTGATTAATCCCAACTCCGGCCTGCTCGACATCGAGGCCAGTCATGGCCTGAGCGAACGAGCCAAACGGGTCAAACTCCGCCCCGGCGAGGGCATCACAGGCTGGGTGGCCACCACCGGCAAAACGCTGCGCACGGGCGATGTCCGCAAAGAAAAGCGCTACGTTTCCATTAGCGCCCGTGTCCGCTCGGAGATGGCCGTTCCGGTGGAAATGCGCGGACAGGTCGTAGGACTGCTCAATGTCGATTCGACCAAAATCAATGCCTTCAGTGCGACCGATGAGGCCCGCCTCATCGACATGGCCTCGGAAGCGGCACAGTGGCTGGAACTGGCCTGGGAAATCGATCAGCTTCGGCTCAAGAGCCGGCAACTCACCAGCCTGGTCGACATCGCCCAGATGATCATTTCCGAGACGAACCTCGATGAAATCCTGGAACAAATCACCCTCCAGACCTTTCGCCTGATGAAGGCGCGGCTTTGCTCCGTGTTCCTCTTCAACGAGGATGACTCGGAATTGGTCCTGCGCGCCTGCCACGGCGGCACCGAGCTTTATCGTGAAAAGCCGAATCTCAGCACGGAAGACTCACTCCTGGGCAGCGTGGTCAAGCGCGGCAAACCCGTCGCCGTCATCGATGTGGTAAAGGAAAAAGGCTACATCCAAACCGACATCGCCCGCATCGAAAAGCTCGTCTCCATGCTCGCCGTACCGCTTATCTTTGCCGGGAAGGCCGTCGGCGTGCTCGTTGTTTACACCCAGCAACGACACCGCTTCCCCAACGACGAAATCAAACTGCTAACCACCCTCGGCGAGCTCTCCGCCGTTGCCATCGAAAAGGGCCGGCTGCTGGCCCGCGTGGTTGACATGGAGGAAAAACTCCGCGCCAGCGAACGTCTTTCCGCCCTCGGTCTCCTCGCTGCGGAAATCGCCCATGAAATCCGTAATCCCCTCACCGTCATGCAGATGCTGTTCCACGCGCTCGTTGAGACCATGCCACTCGATGCCACTTCCCGGCGCGATGCCGAATTAATCAGCGAAAAAATGCGGCAGATGAACCGCATCCTCGATCAGGTCCTCTCCTTTGCGCGTTCTTCGGAACCAATCAAGGAAGCGTTCCACGCGCAGCAACTCATCGACGATGTCTTTCTGCTCTCGCGGCATAAACTGCAACAGCAAGGCATCGAAACCCGCAGTCAGATCGCTGACAATCTTCCCCCGTTCCGCGCCGATCGAGCCCAGGTCGAACAAGTCCTGCTTAACCTCATCCTCAACGCCGCCGACGCCATGCCTGCGGGCGGCATTCTTCGCCTTACTGCAACGCTGGAGGAATACGACGGCCGGCCGCACCTGGCTCTCGGCATCCGCGATAACGGCCAGGGCATGACGCCCGATCAAATCGCCAACCTTTTTGCGCCGTTTCTCACCTACAAGGACTCGGGCACCGGCATCGGCCTCGCCATCGTAAAAAAAATCATGGAGAACCACCAGGGCAAGGTTCTGGTCGAATCCAGGGTCGGCCAGGGCACCAGATTCAAGCTGCTTTTCCCCGTCGTCGATCCCCAGGGCTAAAGTCCTACGCCGCTTCGGCCTCAGCTTCCGGCGCCGGCTCCGCGGGGACTTCTCTCGGAATGTATTTTTCGATCCGTCCCTGAAGTGAACCGCCGGGGCTGACATCGATTCGTGCCGAGCGAATCGTCGGCGAGGTCAGGACGCCGCCGGGCAACACCGTGATCTTTTCCGCGAAGAGCGAACTGGCCAGCTTCACGTTGCCTTCGACGGTGATCTCGTCGCAAGTGATCGCATCAAACTGGGCGCCGACACCCGCCTCGATTCGCAGCCGGGCCTCGGGAATTTGTAACTTACCGGAAAAAGTCGCGCCATCGCTCAGGACGATCTCTGAAGCGGTCAGGGTTCCGGTGATTTCCACCTCGCCGCTGACGAGTAACCGGGCGCATTCGAGCGTCTGAACCTTAACCTTGGCCCCGTGCTCGATGCGCACCACGAGTGCGTGCAGTTCGCCGGAGACCTGCGCCCCCTCGCTGGCCACAATTTCCTCCGTCGCCCGCAGTTTGCTGAATACCTTCCCGCGCACTTCGAGACGGCGCCCCGTCGCTTCCATCCCCTTGAAAAAACAACCTTCTGCAAATAAGACATCGTCGTAGGCGTATAATTTTCCCGTCTGTACGCCGCGCACGACCTTGTCACCCAGTTCGAGATAATGAGAGCAGCGGATGCACTGGGTCGAAAGGGCCGCGCTGGCCACCAGGTTCGGGGCGCCGCACTTGACGCAAAAGACCTCCCGGTTCGCCTTGGGAGCGCGCACTGTGCGCTGTTCGCGCACGCCCCCGAGCTTGAAATAGCGTCCACAGGCGCGGCAATTGGTCGAAATAGCGCCTTCCGGCTCGTTCTGGGTCGCTTGGCAATGGGGACAGGTCACTTCTTGAAGGTTCAGCTTTTTCATCGGCGCCTGATTTTATTTGCGACCCAGGGCCAGTTCCTTGAGCTTCTGGAATCCATCGGTCCATTTCGCGCTCGTCACCTTGGCCACCTCCGCTGTGGCCTTCGCTTTCTGGCGGGACGGCGCGCCAACCTTGACCCGCGCCTCGACGAGGTTGCCGGCCTGCAGGATCAGCGCCCCGGCGTCAATCGACCCGATCACCACGCCGCCCGATGCGACGGTCAGGCAACCGAGCGTCTGCAGGTCGCCCTCGAATTTTCCGGTCAGGACGATATCCTTGGCCATGCTCAATTGCCCTTTCATGACCAGGCCGGGATGGAGCTCAAAAACGGGATCGTTAGTCATGGAGAGGGAAGGCGGCGGGGTACGGGTGTCAAATCTCGCCTATGATAGCAATGGCGGGCGCGGGAACAAGCATCTGTCGCAAACAGGCCGGGATGAGCTTTCATTTGATTGAGGGGATTCCCGCCTCAAAACCTGATCCGGGGCCGGAAGACTGCTTGGCAATTTTCGACCCTTAAGCGATCTTGAGTTTCCAGAATCCATTTAAATGATAGTTTTGACGGGAAGCCTTTTCTTTCCAACCGCCCACCTCGATGCCAGTTGACGCTCCCGATTCCAACTTTCTGCGTTATCTGACATGTGATCTTCCCTTGGGTTATCCACTGAAGACACCGGTCACCCGGCTGCTGATGCCAACCCTGACCATATCGTCACGGCGCGAGTTACTGCATCAGCAATCGCAATTCCTCGACTGGGCCAAACCGTTTCTGGGCACTCACCCCTGGATCGCCTATCTGGCGGCGATCAAGCACGAAGCCGTGTTGGTCACGATTCCCACCTATGCGTCGCAACTGGTGGATGTCGTCGACATTGTTTTCTTCACCGACCTGCAACAGAAGTGCAGGCAATTACGGGAGGCGGCCCACGCGGCCATCGACCAGCCGACCGCTCAGGATTGTGATCGCCTTGTTCTTCTCCAAAGCGAAGCGGCCCAAATTGAGGATGCCACGAAAAATTTCAACGCGGCCCTTAAAGCCGGCTTTACGGCCGTCGAGCCTTTACCTCCCGCCTTGCCGGAGCCCGAACCCGACCACGGCTCCCTGCCCTATTTTATCGCCGGTGGAGTGGCCTGCCTGATTGTGGGCGCGATTATCCCGCCGCATTACGGCGGCATGGCATGGGGCTTGATGGGCGCG
>Ga0302319_10018358_pt1 | contig 12764 bp, 11 predicted proteins | sample Bog_T0_2_FD_203319 | JGI IMG/M metagenome (GOLD analysis project Ga0302319, IMG submission 203319) | Peat permafrost microbial communities from Stordalen Mire near Abisko, Sweden - Bog_T0_2 | ecosystem: Environmental > Terrestrial > Soil > Wetlands > Peat | place: Sweden: Abisko, Stordalen Mire...
TCAGGAGTTTGAGCTTTTATCACAAGGGCTATTTCCAACAATACTATTCTCAAATAGGTATTGCAATAGTTTGTTTATGTGTCGAAAACAGCGGTCCCACTGTCCGCTTACGCACATCGCCGTCCACGTACCCCCACACAACAAACCCGACGCCATGGTTTTCGACCCTGAATAAATCGGCAAAGGAAAAAACGAAGCAATCAGTCGACAAACCCCACCTTCGCGTGCCATCATCGAAGAGTTGTTAACTGTCTTCCCTTCAGCTTAATTGAAACTCGCTCTGGAACGACCTCAACGGTCCTGTTACCAGATGTTCGCTTGGTTTTGAATTAAGAAAGGGATTTCCGTGACTCAGTGTCCTCTCCTCGTCAGCGGCGGCTCCGGCCAGCTCGCCCACCTCGTTCTAGAACATTTACTTGAAAAAAAACCCAGACCAGTTATCGCGCTCACTCGAACACCGTCCAAACTAGCTGCGTTAGCTGCCAGGGGTGTCGAGGTCCGCTTTGCCGATTTCGACCAACCCAAGGACCTGGCCCGCGCTTTCGCCGGTGCGAAACGAATGTTGCTCGTTAGCACTAACAGCTTCAGCAAGGGCCAGCGGCTTGCTCAACACCGTTCTGCGATTGAAGCGGCAACCCTGGCCGGTGTCGACCACATCGTCTACACTTCATTCGTGGATTTAAGTGTGACCGACCTCGAATTCCTATCCACCGACCACCTAGCAACAGAGAAGCTGCTCGCCGAATCGTCCTCCGGCTATACGGTCCTACGCAACTCGTTTTATGCGGATATTCTTTTGCCCGTGCTGGACAGAGCCGCCAGCAGCGGCATCATTTCGACTGCTGCGCAGGACGGTCGAGTCGCTTACATTACTCGAGAAGACTGCGCTCTTGCAGCGGCAACGGCGCTGGCCAGCCCTTTCGAGGGAAGACGCGTCCTAGAGATTACCGGACCGGCCGCGATCAACTCGGCCGACCTCGCCCAAATTGCCGGCGAAGTAACGGGGACCAGATTTCGGGTCAACAACCTGCCGCTAGATAAGTGGCATGATTTCTTGGTTGGCTCCGGAGTTCCGCCTCCAATGGCGAAACTGCTCACTTCCATTGAACATGGGATCTCGCGAGGCGCGCTGAACATCCAGAGCGACGCGTTCCGAGACTTGACGGGACGGCCTGCGGCATCTATGGCCCACTTCATTGCGCAGAAACGATCCAGCGCCTCTTCAGGAACTGAAGCATGACTGGGAGAGCCAGCCTATTCAACCCTTTCGCGCGACCTAGGGGCATCCGCCCCCTCCCGCAGCTCGAATTAACATTCCCTCACCCGCTATCCCGTACTTTTGCCTTGCTACAAAACCCTCCCAACCGACACTTTTCTATCGCGGCATCCATCTCATGAGTAGAGGCGCACAGCGTCATGAACAGTAAAGTGTGGGGCCATCGCGGTTGTCGCGGTGCAGGGAATCCACCTGAGAATTCACTCAGTGCCTTCCATTCAGCCATCGACTCGCGCGTAGGTGGCATCGAACTAGATGTTTTCCTCAGTACTGATGGCATTCCCGTCGTCTTTCACGATCCCACCCTCGAACGCATGACGAAAGTGAGCGGCCAAATAACTTCGCTCACTCTCCCACAATTGAAAAAACTCCGCCTCCTAACCTCTGCCAACCGTCCTTCTAAAGAAACCATTCCGACTCTGGCAGAAGTTCTGGATTTGGTCTCCCACATCCTCCCTTTATCTCCCACCTTCGTAGTAAATATCGAGATCAAAGATCCTAACTCCGTCCCAGCGGTTGCCGCCCTCGTCAGTCAGCGCCTCACTCAAGGTTGGTCTCCGCAGAACTTCCTCCTAAGTTCGTTCCTCATGCCCACCCTGCGCCTGGTCAAATCACTGCTCCCAACAATCCCTCTCGGCACTCTATTTGAATGTGATGCCGCCGGTCTTCCTGCAAAAATGGCAGAGACTTCCGACATTCAACCAGCCACCATCAACATTCCCATCACCGCACTCACCCCCGCCGTTTTCGAAGCCATCACCGCCGCCGGCGCACATCCAGTCGTTTGGACTCCCAACGAGAGCAATCCCAACTCACTCCCGCCACTCGATCGCGACAAGCTCGTCAAATTCATTCGTGAGCGCGACTTTGTCACCATCACCGATTTCCCGAAAGAACTCCTCCATTGGCTCAAGCCCAGTAAAACCAAAGCCACTGTCACGGGAGTTCTCGCCGCTTGTCTCGCGTTCAGTCAACAAGACATGCTCTTTCGTCCCACCGAGTCAGGTCTCGAAATCCTGAAATCTCCCTCTGCTTACCCGGAACTCGAACACTTCGGCTTTCATGAGTTGCCAGTGACTGCCGACGACGGCGTTTCCCTCATGCTGTGGGAACGCAAAGGCGCACCCGACCGCCCCCACTTCCTCCTTTTCCACGGCAACCGCGCTCACTGGGGCGACACTGGCTCGGGAGATCCCTCCAAAGACCGCCGCGCCCGCCTGAAATTCATTCGAGAGCTGGCCGCCTCCGGCGCAGGCGTTACGGCTGTTACTCTACGCGGCTTTGGCCGCAGCTTAGCCATGCCGAGCGAAGCTGGATTTCTGCGAGACCTCCGTGCTATTGTCGACCACGTCACCTCCCGCTCCTATAACCACCATCGCCTGGTTGTCGCCGGTGAGTCGCTCGGTACGTGGGCCGCCACCCAGACGGCCGTCTATCTCACCCAGCGCAAGACGCCTCCCGCTCTCTTGTCACTCCAGAATCCTTTTACTTCCATGGCGGAGGTCGGTGAGTCAGTTGTCTCCCATCTCCCTCTTGTCCGCTCACTCCATATTGGTCTCTCCGCAACCTCGCTCGACCGCCACGTCCTGAAGAGTCACTTCTACACCGCCAATCTATTGACCGAACTCACCACCAGCACCCTCATTCACATCGCCACCTCCGGCAAAGACGGCCTCGTTCATCCCTCCCACAGTGACCGCCTCGCGCAAATCGCGCAGAGCCGTAACCTCCCTGTCGTGAGAGATATTTTTGCCGAAGCCCTCCATTCCACCATTCCTCCCATTGAGTACGCCCAGCGTCTCCTTTGCCTCGGATCTCAGTCTTGCGGAGGAGACGCCTCCGACCCCACTCACCTCTGGGGCGACTCACTTCGAGCTATCGCTAAGGTTGATCATCTCCCGTATTTATAGTGATAGAGTATTCGTGTAAGGTCAGTAACAACAAGTAGCTTGAAAGTGTCCCAATGTCATTCCTGAAGAAGTCGCTTGAGAAACGGATTCATGAGTTGCGTCATTCGATCGAAGCGCAAACTACTGAGTTAGCGGCCTATGAGCAAGTCTTGGCGCTCGAAACCGGAAATCCCGTTACTCTCGCCGCAGCGCCCGCTGCCGTGGCCGCCGTCGTCAAAAAGCACACCGCCGCCCAGCATGCTTCAAAAAAAGCCGTCGTTAAGAAAGCCGCGAAGCCCGCCCTCACGACTACTGCGCCTATTACTGGCGAATTCAGTGGCAGCCGCTCAGATTTCGTCGCTGCTGTTTTGAAACAGCATGGCGCTGCTGGCGTCACTCCGTCCGAAATCTCCGCCGCCTTTACTGCGCGCAAAATTGCTATTAAAAAGAATCTCGTCTATAACGTGTTGAGCTTAATGTTTAAGCAGAAGAAGGTTCGTAAGTCGGGTGGCAAATACTTCTTGTTAGCGACTAACGGCAAAGCCCCGGCCCCTGCCAAAGCCGCTTCACCGGCGTCACCTAAGAAAACGAGCCGTATCAGCGAAGAAGGAATGCGACGCATTATTGCCGCCACTAAGAAGCGTTGGGCCCAAGCGCGCGCCGCCAAAAAATCCCGCTAGCTCAGTTCGTTACTAAAAACTCCGCCAGTCTCTTCCTGATCGATTCCGGCGTATCTACCACCACGTTACAGAAATCCCCGTCATACTCTTGCGAAATCACCGCGGCTCTCTCATGCAACAAATGCAGCGCCCGTCCCTCACTCACCGGTAGCCGGAAATGTTGCCGAGTCACCGGATCCAACACCATCTCGCTATCGATCAACTCCAAAAGCCGGTTCAGTCCCTCGCCCGTCTTTCCCGAAACGAGAACCGCCTTCGTCTTATTGATCCGCGCCGTTTCTCCCAGTAAGCGGTGAGTCACCGCCTCCAAATCACCCGCCTCCAGGCCGTTTGGCAGCGCATCGCACTTATTCAGCACCAGAATCTGTGGCGTTGTCTCCGCATGAATTTCTCCCAACACCTTCATCACATGCTCCGTCTGCTCCGCCGCAACGGGTGATGTTATGTCCACCACGTGCAGCAACAACACGGCCGACGTCACTTCTTCTAGCGTCGCCCGAAAAGCATCCACTAGTGTCGTTGGGAGGTTGCGTATAAAGCCTACTGTGTCGCTTAAGAGCACCCGCCTGTGCGAAGGCAGCGTCACTTTCCGCACAATCGGATCCAGCGTCGCGAACATCTTCGCGTCCGCCAAAACATCCGCCCCGCTCAGCCGGTTGAACAGCGTCGATTTCCCCGCGTTCGTGTAGCCCACTAAACTCACTGTGGAAAGCGGCACCGCCTGCCGTTGCGCCCGTTGCACTCCGCGTGTCGTCCGCACCCGCGCAATCTCGCTTTTGAGTTTCGCAATGCGGCTGCCAATCCGTCGCCGGTCCGTTTCCAGTTTCGTTTCACCAGGACCGCGCGTGCCAATCCCGCCGCCTAATCGCGACATCTCCACGCCATGTCCCGATAACCGCGGCAGCAAGTAACTCAACTGCGCTAGTTCAACTTGTAATTGCCCTTCGCTCGTGCGCGCCCGGCTCGCAAAAATATCCAGAATCAGTTGCGTCCGGTCTATCACCTTGACTTCTAATAGCTTTTCCAGGTTCCGCAGTTGCGTGGGCGAAAGTTCGTGGTCGAAAATGACCGTGTCAATCTCATCGGCGTGTATCAGCGCCTTGAGTTCCTCCACTTTCCCTGAACCCAATAGCGTGGCCGCATCCAGCGCCGGGCGAGCCTGCTTAAACCGCCCCACCACCAAGGCCCCTGCACTTTCCGTGAGAGTTGCTAATTCTTCCAGGGATTCGTCAACATTTTCCGTCGCATCGAGCCGGTTAGCCTCTGCGCCGGGCTGAGTGGAACGCCGCCGCGCGGTCACTTCCACTCCTACTATGAGCGCTCGCTCAACTCCCGTTGACACTCAAGAGTGACTTTCTTCGTCTGCTTCGCTGCCAGACACCGGCACACCGGGAATCGACCCACCGCCGCCCGCCCCTGCACTATGGGCTGCGGCCGCATGGGCAACCGTCGCCGATGGTTTTGAAATCACCACCGTCGAAATAGCATGCTTGAAAATCAATTGTTCCTGGTTATTTGTCTCCAGGATGACCGAATATTTATCGAAACTCTTAATCCGGCCAGACAGCTTTACCCCACTCATCAAGTAAATCGTGAGAAAGGTTTTGTCCTTCCTTGTATTGTTTAGAAACGCTTCCTGTATATTTTGCGCAGGCTTTTCCACTTGAAATATCCTTGTCGGTTTTTGCCGAATTTTGATGTGCTCTGTCAGGCGACACGGCTCAACATGAGACACCCCCTCAATCTTGTCCACGCATTATCGGAGGAGTAGTGAACGCGCGGTACTTGCTTCTATCTTATATCTCTCTCACGGTTTAAGCGTTTAAATCAGTACAAAACCACCCCTTCGACGGTTTTATGCCTTTGGTAACTAAGCCCCTCTAAACTAGTAAGCGTATTTTTCACTCATCTCGTGCCCGCGTCTTCCCTCAATCGAACTTTGTAGGGCGGGCTGTCAGCCTGCGGCGGACTGGCAGTCCGCTTTTCCACTGCCATTCCCGAATTCTCCGTTTCGCAAAATCCCGCTGCGATCTTTTTCAGTCACAGCTCTCGCAAGAAAACTGAAAATACTTGTAACCCCCATCCCATCAATATCTTCCAGCCCTTTCCCCTACTCCAAAATTCAAAACTTTCCCCTTGTCGCGCGGTCCGTCAAGCTAATTTCAACCCAGGAGCCATCAAACGCTCACTCTCCAATACTGGAAGGAAATTCACCACCATGTTGAATCGTCAACAACGCCGCGCTCTCGATCAAGCCATCGACAACGCCAAGCGCCAACTCGCCGACCTCACTCCGGAACCCGCCGCGGAGCCGTCCAAGAAAGAAATCTCCGACGCGCAGCTAAAAGCCAACCAGGCCAACGCTGCCCACAGTACCGGTCCTACCAGCGAGGCTGGACGCAAGAAGATTTCACTCAACGCTTTAAAGACGGGGTTGACCGGCGCACAAGTCCTCCTCCCAACAGAGGACGCGGCTCGCTATGAGGCGCATGTCCGGGAATACCAAAACGAGTTTCAACCAGTCGGTCCCGAAGAAACGCATCTTTTGCAATCCATCATCGATTGCCGCTGGCGTATGGCGCGTATCCCCGGCTTGGAAAGCGCTTTGCTCGAGCTCGCGCGCCGTAGCTTAATCAATCAGGAACCCGGCTTAGCCAACAACCCGGCGCCGCTTCTGGAAATGCAAGCGCGCCTTCATCTTGATCGCGACCTCAGGAATTTGAATCTGCAGGAAAACCGCCTCGTGCGTCGCCGCGAACGCGAAATGACGGAGCTTCGCGAACTGCAAGCCCTTCGTAAAACGGCCGATCAGGAACAAGCCAAACAAGCGCAAGTCAGTAAAAAGGCTGAACCAACCGCTGCATCGGCCGCGGCGCAAACCGCCAATGGGTTTGTTTTTACAGCTGCCAATTTGAACGACTTTTTAGCCACCCTCACCCCCGAAACACGGGCACAATTCTTAAAGGAGATGGCCGAATCCGGCACCGCTGCTGACGAAACTCAGCAAGCAGCCGCCTAGTTCTTTGAAGCCGAATATCGTTTTCCGCCGCCTAAACCCAAACTGTACCCCTAGTGGTAGTACCGGAACTTTCGTCTAGCTCGATTTTCTTGCTATTCTCCATCGGGGATAGCTAAGCAGAGACTAGAGCCCGGCTAGCATCCGGAGAAAAACAAAAAATATGCCAACATGGACACTAACTCCAGCAAACGGGAACCAATCCAGTTTTGAGATTGCCAATTACAACGCCGACCCCAAAGGCGTCGTCCTTAACTTCGCAATCACTTCCAACACCGGGACCGAAACCTTTCACCTCGCTCCCCAAGGCAAGCAAGCCGAAATCCCCGGCATCCTGAGCGGTGGCCTTGGCGCACTCTCAAACGTTGCCGGTGCCGCGGGTGGTTTCAAAATGGCGGAAGCCGCCATCTCTAAGATCGACAGCGAAGGTGCTTTCCAATTGGGCGGTGCCGAGGCGAAAGTAACTGAACTCGCCGGTGGCATCCTCGGTGCGTTTCTCGCCCACACCGCTGAGCAAACTGCCACCAAGCTGTACGCCAACCGCGCCATCACCAGTGGCGATTACTACAACAGCGGCAACCAATTGGTTTTTCCCGGCCCCATCCACGTGGACGGTTCCGGCAATCAAGTTAGCTAATCGCCTTACGGGGTGGGCGATCCACCCAGGCGTGTTCGGTGGCACTTTGCAAAGGGGGCGGTAAAACCCGCCCTCTCTTTGATTCTTAACAAAGTAAGCGCTTTCATTTTGCCGCGCATGATATAAATCATAGGATGCTCTTGCGCTCCCCAGCGCAGCGTTCGTCGTCCCAGTGAGACTCGACACACAACATGCACTTTCCCATCGCTCTTCTCTTACTTCAAGCGTCTAAACAACTCGTTTCGCTGAGCCCCGTTGACATCGTCATCATCGCCCTTTATTTCCTGATGGTGCTTGGCATCGGTTTCTACCTGAAGAACTACACCAAAACCGGCGAAGACTTCTTCATGGCCGGCCGAGACATGAGTTCCTGGATCGCCGGCCTCAGCTTCGTCGCCGCCAATTTAGGCGCGCTCGAACTCATGGGTTGGGCCGGCTCTGCCTATCAGTATGGCATTCTCGCCGCCCACTGGTATTGGATCGGCGCCATTCCCGCCATGTTGTTCCTGGCCATCGTGATGATGCCGTTTTATTACATCTCGAAAACGCACTCCGTCCCCGGCTATCTCAAGCTCCGCTTTGGTGAATCCTCCCGCCTCCTCGCCGCCATCTCCTTCGGCTTCATGACCGTGCTCATGAGCGGCGTCAACATGTTCTCCATGGCCAAAGTCATGCAGATCGTCCTCGGCTGGGATCTCAACTTCAGCATCTGGGTTTCCTCCCTCACCGTCGCTGGCTATGTTTTCTTCGGTGGCTTGCTGTCGGCCATCTTCAACGAAGTGCTGCAGTTCTTCCTCATCTGGCTCGGCGCTTTGGTCATCACCATTCTCGGCCTCTATGAAGCCGGCGGTTGGAGCGGCGTCGTCCATCGCATCCACGAACGCTGGCCCAACGGCGATTACACCCACATGTGGGCCGGCTTGGGTTCGTTTACCGGCAACCCCATGGGCATTAATTGGGTCGGCATCGTGATGGGCCTCGGGTTTGTTATTTCGTTCGGCTATTGGACTACCGATTTCCTTGTCGTTCAACGTGTGCTCGCCGCCAAAGATCTGCGCAGCGCTAAGATGGCGCCCATCATCGGCGCAGCCTTCAAAATGGCCGTCCCGCTTATCGTCATTCTGCCTGGTCTTTTGGGTCTCGCCGTTCTTCCCGATAAGCTCGTGGCCGAATCCGCCCAAGCCGCCAACCCCGGCCTTCATACTTATAACGACGTCCTGCCCTTAATGCTCGCCCGCTATTGTGGCCCCGGCCTGTTAGGCCTCGGCATCACCGCCTTAATCGCCGGCTTCATGTCCGGCATGGCCGGCAACGTCAGCGCGTTCGCCACCGTTTGGACCTACGATATCTACCGCGCCGTGATCAAGAAAGATGCCGACGATTCTCATTACGTCACCATGGGCAAATGGTGCACCGTCCTCGGCGTCCTCGTCAGCATCGGCACAGCCTATCTCGTGATGCAGTCCAACAGCATCATGGATTACGTCCAATCCTTGTTCAGCTTCTTCATCGCCCCGCTCTTTGGAACCGTCATTCTTGGCATGCTTTGGAAACGCGCCACGCCCGCCGGCGGCTTCTGGGGTTTACTCATCGGCACTCTCAGTTCGGTCGCCATGTGGCTCTGGGTTCAACAAGTCCCCTCCGCGCTGAGTATCATCGCCCTCTCGTCCAATGCCAAACCCATGGCCGAGAACATGTTTCGCGCGCTTTGGAGCTGGATCATCTGCGTCGCCGTCACTGTCGGCGTCAGTATGGTCACCCAACCCAAGCCTGAAGAAGAACTCGTCAACTTGGTCTATGGCGCTACCGACATTCCCTCTGAAGGGGATCTCGCTTGGTTTCAGAAACCCGCCTTTTGGGCTATCTTGGTCGCTATCGTCTTGGTCGTTCTCAATATCATTTTCTGGTAAATCAACATGCATGAACACGGTCGTCTACCCATCTGGTTCTTCATCGGGGTGCTGCTCACCGCCTACGGCGTGTTGATTTTAGGCGCCGGCCTCTACGGTCTGTCTCACCCGGCCAACGTCGTGCTTGACGAACTCCACATCGGCATTTGGTGGGGCATCTTGTTGCTCCTCGTCGGCCTCTTTTACGTCTTACGCTTTTACCCTAGGAAACAGTAATGTCAGCTACTACTAAATCAACCGCCAAACTCGGACTCATCGTCGGTAACCGCGGTTTCTTTCCCGGTCACCTCGCTGCCGAGGGCCGCGAAGATATGTTGCGCGTCTTGGGCGCGGCGGGTGTGGAAGTCGTTTCTCTCACGCCGCAAGAATCTCGTTATGGCGCCGTCGAAAGCTTCGAAGAAGCCAAGAAGTGCGCGGATTTGTTCCGCCAACACCGCGACACGCTCGATGGTGTCATCGTCACTTTGCCTAACTTCGGCGACGAACGCGCCATTGCCGATACCCTTCGCCGCTCGGGTCTGAATGTTCCCGTCCTTATCCAGGCCACGCCAGATGCCGCCGGCAAAATGACCATCGCCGATCGCCGCGATAGCTTCTGCGGCAAGATGTCCGCCTGCAACAACCTCATGCAGTACGGCATCCCATACTCGCTCACCACGCTGCATACCGAAGCTCCCGATTCAGCCGAGTTCAAGAAAGACTTGAGTTGGTTCCTCGGCGTCTGCCGTGTCGTGCGTGGCTTGCGCAACCTTCGCATTGGTGCCATTGGCGCTCGCCCACAAGCCTTCAACACCGTTCGTTATAGCGAGAAGATCCTCGAAACTGCTGGCATCTCTGTCATCACCATCGATCTGTCCGAAATCCTCGGCCGCATTGAAAAGATGAAAGATGACGATCCCGCCGGCCAAGCCAAACTCAAGGCCATCCAATCCTACGTCGCCACCAAAGACGTGCCCGCCGCCTCGCTCATGAAGATGGCCAAACTCGGTGCTGTGGTCGATGGCTGGATGCAGGAAACCGACACCGCCATCTCAGCCGTGCAGTGTTGGACATCGCTCGAAGAGTACTTCGGCGTCGTCCCTTGCACCGTGATGAGCATGATGAGCAACGACCTCATGTCTAGCGCCTGCGAAGTTGATATCGCCGGTGTCGTTGGCATGCACGCTCTGCGTATGGCCTCAGAAACACCCAGTGCGCTGCTCGATTGGAACAATAACTACGGTACCGACCCGAACAAGGCCGTCTGCTTCCATTGCAGTAACTTGCCCAAACACTTCTTCCAAGACTTCCGCATGGATTATCAGGAGATCATCGCCGGCACAGTGGGTAAGCTCAATACCTTCGGCACCGTCGTTGGCAAAGTCAAGGCTTCGCCCATGAGCTACTGCCGCATCTCTACGGACGATCGCGCCGGCCGCGTCCGCGGCTATGTCGGCGATGGCCGCTTTACCGACGATCCGCTCCTCACCTTTGGCGGCGCCGGCGTTGTGGAAATCCCCCGCCTGCAAGACTTGCTGCACTTCATCTGTGAGCGTGGTTTCGAACACCACACGGCGGCCAATCTGGCGCCCGTCTCCGACATGGTCTATGAAGCCACTACCAAATATCTAAACTGGGATATGTATTGGCATAAAGCATGAGCATCGTCGTCGCCGGAGTTGATTTTGGCACGCTAAGTGTCCGCGTTTCTATCTTTGACAATGAGAAGGGCCGTCTCGGTTCCGGTGTGGCGGAGTACCCGCTGCACCGTAAACGTGAAGATCCCGACCACGCTACCCAAAGCCACGCAGACCATATGTCCGCTTTGGCGGAAGCCATGCACAAAGCCTTGGACGATGCGGGCGTGCCTGGCAGCGCGGTCAAATCCATTGCGCTCGATACTACCGGCTCCAGTGTCATTCCGGTCGGTGACGATCTTGAACCGCTCGACGATTACTATCTCTGGTGCGATCACCGCGCTTGGCGCGAGGCGCAAGAGATCACAGAGAAAGCTCACGAGTCTGGCCTTCTTGCCATTAAGTGGTGCGGCGGTGCTTACTCCTCGGAATGGGGCTTCTCCAAGCTGCTTCACTGGCTAAGAAACAACCCAGATAAGCGCGACCATTTCGTCACCGCCTTCGAACATTGCGATTACGTAGTTACCGTGTTGTGTGGCATTCACACCATTGCTAACGCCCCGCGTAGCATCTGCGCCATGGGCCATAAGTGGATGTGGAACGAATCGCTCGGCGGACTGCCGCCGGAAGGCTTCCTCTTCAAAGTGGACCCGCTGCTCAAGGGCATGCGCACCAAACTTGGCGGCCGCTACCGCACCTCTAACTCCATCGCCGGAACCTTGTGTGATGAGTGGGCTGTCAAACTCGGACTCAAGCCCGGTATCCCCATTCCCGTCGGCGCGTTCGACGCTCATTGGGATGCTATCGGCGCGGGCGTGAAACTGGGTGACGTCGTAAATGTTATCGGCACCTCCACCTGCATCATTGGTCTGAGCGATAAGGTCAGTCTCGTACCCGGCGTCTGCGGTGTTGTGCCTGGCTCTGTCGATCCCCAAATGACAGGCATCGAAGCGGGTCTCTCCGCCGTTGGCGATATCTTCGAAGCCATCGCTCGCCGTGCCGGTACCACCGCTGGCTCCCTCTCGCGCGACATCGAGCATTACCGTCCCGGCCAAACCGGTCTGCTTCGCATGACCTGGGATAACGGCGACCGGACGGTTCTCGTCAATCCTGAGTTGGGTGGCGTGACCTTCGGCTGGAACCTCACCAGCACGCCGCAAGATGAATTGTTCGCCGCCATCGAAGGCACAGCGTTTCACACCCGCATCATTCTCAGCCGCATGTCCGAACACGGCACTGCCATTGACCGCATTATCAACGGCGGCGGGATCCCTCAAAAGAACGAGCAGCTCAATCAGGTTTACGCCAACGTCCTCAACAAGCCGATTTTGGTTCCACAAGGCGACGTCACCAGTCTCGGCTCAGCCATCTTCGCCTTTCTGGCTGCACGCGGCTTCACAACCATCGATCAAGCGCAAGCCGCCCTCTGCCCCAAGCACAAAGTCTATAAGCCCCAGCCGCAAGCTGTCGCCGTGTACGAAGACTTATTCCGTCTTTATAAGCGCCTCTACTTCGGCTTGGGCTCTAAGAAGTCTGAACCCGTGCTCGTCGGCGACATCCTCCCAAGCCTCCGCCGCATCGCATCCCAAGTGAGATCCGCCAAATGGTCTTAAGACTTTGTGTTGACCGACCGCGCTACCGAGCCGCGCGCGTAAGCAAGCGGTCTTTGCCTGCGCCGAAAGCACCCCAATGGAACTAAAATCCCTTCGCGAAGAGGTCCTCGAAGCCAACCTCGCTCTC
>Ga0302319_10018361_pt1 | contig 12763 bp, 15 predicted proteins | sample Bog_T0_2_FD_203319 | JGI IMG/M metagenome (GOLD analysis project Ga0302319, IMG submission 203319) | Peat permafrost microbial communities from Stordalen Mire near Abisko, Sweden - Bog_T0_2 | ecosystem: Environmental > Terrestrial > Soil > Wetlands > Peat | place: Sweden: Abisko, Stordalen Mire...
CGCAGAGTCCAGAGCGCAACCGCCGCCATGATCAACAAAACCACCAGCGCGACAGTGAACAACACAGCAAACCATGTGCCCACCTTTGCCGAATCGGACAGCGCCCACGCAATCCCGCCCAGCGCCGCAACTACAACAATCGAAATGCTCAACTGCAGCCGCCGCGCCCACCACCGCGCAAACCATCCACCAATTCCATCAGGCCCAGGCTCAACCAATCGCCGCAACACCAGCACAGGTCGCACGCCGCGCACATCCAACAAAGGCGGAAGACAAAAAAGCAATGTCGTCAGCAACCCCGTGCCCATGCCCGCCGCGGCAGACCGCCAGGGAAATTCGAGCACTGCATGCACCGGCAGCAACTTGCCAAATACCGCTGGCAGCGCCATCATCACACCCACGCCCGCAGCCACACCCAATACCCCGCCAGCCAGGCCCAAACCCAGTGTCTGCAATAGAAAAATGCGCAGCAAGTCGCCAGATCCCGCGCCTATCGCCTTTAGAATCGCCAACATGTCCATCCGCTGTTCCAGGTGCGCATGCATCGCCATTGCAACACCAATAGCCCCCAGCACCATCGCCACGAGGCAAATCAGACTCAGAATAGAGGTCGAATTCTCCAGTCCCTGGCTCAGTGCCGGATTCCCCTCGCGGAAATCCATCACCTGTGCATCCGGCAACGCCGTTTCCATCTGTTTCCGCATCGCCACCTGATCCACAGTCGCCGGCAGCTTCATCAACAACCGCTCGCTCGCACGGCTCCCCGGCGCCAGCAGCCCGGTTTCCGCTAGCGCATGCTGCGAAATCATCACCCGCGGTCCCATCCCAGCACCCGCCGAAATCCGATCCGGTTCCTGCTTCAGCACCGCCGTAATCCTGAAATTTCGACCGCCCAACCGCAGCGTCTCCCCCACCTTCGCGTTCAGCCGGATCAGAAATTCCTCCGCTACAACCGCAGAATCTCCGTCCAGCGCCTGGCTCAGACTCATCTCCGGTTCAAGGTCCGCCGTCCCATAATAGGGATACTCAGACGGATCGACAGCCTTCAACGAAACCAGCAGCGGCACCGGGTCCGGAGGCACTGAAGCCATGGAAATGGTCTCTGTCACCCACGTCGATCGGATCGAACCGACGTCTTTCAACGGGGCGCTCTGCTGCTCAATTATCGCGATTTTGCTCTTCTCATCAGCCGTCGGCTGGCGAAAGATGCGCGCGCTCAAGTCTCCTGCCATCAATGACCTGGCTTCCAAACCTAAAGTCCTTTTGAAGCTCTCGCTGAACCCGCGCACCCCCACCAGCGCCGCTACCCCCACCGCCACGCTCAACACCACAAAGCCGAATTTGCCCGGCGCGGACTTCAAATCCCGCCAGCCGATAGCTCCCGCGCGCTTCCAGCTCAACGCTCGATTAGCCATGCTGTCCCGCTTCCGTCACTCCGGCCGTCGCCCCCACAATTGGAGCCTCCGGTGACCCTACAAACGGCAGCGTGTCCTCCACCACCATTCCGTCCCGCAGCACGATTTTACGATCAGCCTTACTCGCGACTTCAGGATCGTGCGTCACCAACACCAGGGTCGTTCCCGCCCGCTTGTTCCGGTCCAGCAGCAGGTCCAGAACCAGCTTTCCGTTCGTCGAGTCCAGGTTTCCGGTCGGCTCGTCTGCCATCACAATCGGAGGCTCCACCACAAACGCCCGCGCCAGCGCCACGCGCTGCTGTTCGCCACCAGAGAGCTGCACCGGATAGTGATCCACCCGCTCCTTCAGGCCAACTTCCTCCAGCAGCCGCCGCGCCTGCTTCAGCCCACTGCCTTCAACATTCAATTCATAAGGCAGCAGCACATTTTCAAGCGCCGTAAGTGTTTGAATCAGTTGATACGACTGAAACACAAACCCAATCTTCTTACCCCGCACCGAGGCCAACTGCGACTCCACAAGGTTATGAATCGGCACCCCGTCCAGCCAGATCTCCCCTGAGCTCGGCGTATCCAGGCCCGCAAGCAACCCCAGCAGCGTGCTTTTTCCGCTGCCGCTGGCGCCAACAATGGCCACAAACTGGCCCGCCGGAATCGTCAGTGAAATCCCTTTCAGAATTTCAACGCGCCGCGCCCCGTTTTGAATCCACTTCTTTGCATCCCGAACCTCGATCACTCCGCCTCCCAAACCAGTCCCTTAGTCCCTTGTCCCTTAGTCCCTGCATTTCGCCTACACTATCAATGTGTACGTAACCCGCCGGTTCGTTGTTTCAATCTTCTTGGCTCTCCTCGCCGCACCGTCATTCGGTGCAGCCCCTCCGGTCCTGGTTTGCTTTGGAGACAGCATTACCGCCGGCTACAACCTGCAACCCGGCCAGGCCTATTCGGAATTCCTGCAGCAGCGCCTCGACGCTCACGGCTACCACTACAAAGTAATCAATAAGGGCACTAGCGGCGCCACTACCAAGGACGCCGTCGCCAGCCTCCCATCCATCCTTGCAATCCATCCAGAAATCGTCATCGTTGAATTCGGTGGAAACGATGGCCTCCGCGGCCTGCCGCCCGACCTGACCCACCACAATCTCGATACCGTACTAACCACCCTTGGAAATGCGCACATCAAGGTCCTGCTCGCCGGCATCACCCTTCCGCCCGACTACGGTCCGGATTACATCCACTCCTTCGACCAGACCTTTCGCGATCTCGCCGCGCAACACCACTCGGCGTTTGTTCCCATGCTCTACAAAGACCTTATCCATGTCCCCGGCACCATCCAGCAGGACGGCATTCACCCCACCGCCAAAGGCTCCGAAATCATCGCCGACACGTTGTTCCCCGTCCTAAAACCCTTACTGCACAAGTAATCCGCGGATCGCGGGAAGCGTTTCTAAACCCTATTTCCTGCTCCCTATTCCCTGTTTCCTTCACCCCATCACCACCACCGGTTGAAACAGCGTCCCCGCTACCCGCTTCGCAATCCCCACCAACTCTCGCTGTCCCGCAAACACCTTCACCATCGCTGCCCCGGAAAACTCGGGCAAATTAGCCTGCGACCCATTCCTCAGCCGCCCAAGAGACACCTCATCCCCCATCACACCCGGCATATCCGGCAACAGAGTGCGCGGATGCACACACAGCCCCTCAAGTCCTTCAACGTTCCCGGCCAGAGCACCCAGTTCTTCCAGCGAATGCGCCTCCGCAATGCCAAAAACGCCTGCCTTTGTCCGCTGCAACTTGCTCAAATGCGCTCCGCAACCAAGATCCCCGCCCAATTCATAAGCTACACAGCGCACATAGCCACCGGCGCTGATGCTCATCGCGAATGACGCGTCCGGGCCCTCAAGCCCCGTAATTGCAAAGCTGGCAATATGAATCTTCGCCGTCTTCAGTTCCACCGGCTTGCCTTCGCGCGCCAGCTTGTATGCAGGCTTGCCGCCAATCTTCTTTGCGGAATAAATCGGCGGCATCTGCTCCATATCGCCGTGGAACCGGCTTGCCGCCGCGCGTACCTGTTCGAGCGTTAACATCGGCTCAAACTCCGGCCATCGATCCGGCCCGTCCGCCACGCCCTCGGCGTCGTAAGTATCCGTTGAGAACCCAAGGCGGATCGCCCCAGTGTAGCTCTTCTCGGCCGAAGAAAAGTATTGCGCCAGCCGTGTGAACTTTCCCATCAGCAATGGCAGCACACCAGTGGCCATCGGATCCAGCGTGCCCAGGTGCCCAATCGACTTCTCGCCTGTAATTCGCCGCAGCCGGGCCACCACGTCGTGGCTCGTCATTCCGCCCGGTTTGTCCACCACGAGTAGACCGTTCACTCGTCTACTGTAGTCGACCGCACCCAACCGGCACCGTGCACACTAACCTTGCTGCCGTACCAGCGACAGAAACTCGGCCCGCGTTTCCTTTTGCCGGAAGCATCCCACCATGGCTGAAGTCACAGTCGATGAGCGCTGCTTCTCAACCCCGCGCATCATCATGCACAGGTGCTGTGCTTCAATCACCACGCCCACGCCCTGAGGATTAATTGCCTCCTGGATCGTATCGGCAATCTGCCGTGTCATGCGCTCCTGCACCTGCAGCCGCCGCGCAAAGACATCCACAATCCGCGGCATCTTGCTCAGTCCAATTACTTTACCTTTAGGAATATAAGCAACGTGAACCCTGCCAAAAAAGGGCAGCATGTGGTGTTCGCACAGCGAGAACATTTCTATGTCCTTTACGATTACCATTTCGTCGTAGTCGACATCGAACATGGCTCCGCGCAGGATTTTCATGGGATCTTCGCTGTAGCCTTTCGTTAGAAAAGCCATCGACTTCTCGACCCGGCTCGGCGTGGCCAACAGCCCGTCCCGGCTCGGATCCTCACCCAGCCTGCTCAAAATCTCGCGGTACATCTCCTCGGTGCTGAATTCGCTCAGCCCCTCGTCCAACCCAACTGCCCTGTGAACTGCCTTGCTTACTGCAATCGGCTGCGCCATGTTTCACTTCCCTTTTAACGACCTATTATTCGGAGTCACTGACAAGAAAGCTGTCTTCCTTTGCGAAGTTTCGCAGCTTCATCACCAAACGCATTCGAAGGACCCGCTTTTGCCTCTCGCGCCATCGCGATTACTCTCCGAAATACTCAAAAAAATTATTCTCCGTCTCTTCCACGCGCACGCATTCCAATTCACCCACCGGCATTTCGTCCTTCAATACATCGAAAACTACTCTACAAAGATTCTCTGTTGTCGGCACATGATTCAGAAACAGCGGATCAAGATTCAGGTTGGTATGGTCAAATCGCTCCAGCACTCTTTTGCGCAGAACTTCATCCAGTGCCACAAGGTTAACCACCATCCCGGTCTCCGGATCAACCGGCCCGCCTACCAGCACTTCCACTACATAGTTGTGCCCGTGCCCGTGCGGATTGTTGCACTTCCCGTACGCCGCCTGGTTCTCGTCTGCCGAGAGCAAATCGCTATGCAGCCGATGACTGGCGCTTAGAGCCACGCGCCGCCCAAAATAGGCCTTGTCCATGGCGACACTCACTTTTCACCCCGGTATTCCGCAAAAATCTCGGGCGTTTCATACACTCGCACACGGCTCAAATGCGCGCTCGCCCCTCCCTTCACCGCAGCGGAAATTGCCGGGACCAACCGATTCCACGCCGCAATCGCAATGTTCTCAGTGGTCGGAATCAACTTCCCTTCGGCAAACTCCGGTACTTCCAGGTTCAAGTGGCGATGATCGAAATCCGCCAGCACATCGCGCTCCATCACGTTCTTAAGCCACTTCAGATCAACGACAAACCCGGTAACCGGGTCAGGCTCGCCAGCCACCGTCACCTCGAGTGTGTAATTGTGCCCGTGCCCGTTTCGGTTCGCGCAGCGGCCAAACACACGCTCGTTCTCCTCCGCCGTCCACGAATCGTTCCAGTAGTAGTGCGAGGCTGAAAACGTCGCCCGCCGCGTCAAAAAGATCATTCTTGCCTCGTGTTAGAGAAGATGCCCGACCCCAAGCAAAAGCTTCATGGTGTAGTGCATTGTTTTCATGCTATCGAAATCGTCGAAATTCCTGCGAAATTCGACAGCCTTACGCCGCGTACTCCCTGCCCTTCCAGATTACCCGCTTCAGAATCCTATGCTGAAACCAGCTTCGATACAGCAGCACAACAAACAGCGGCAGCCCGAACGGCGACAAGGCGCAATCCAGAATTGGAAAATTCGACTTGGCGACCCGCGCATAAAACCGGAACAAAGTCCGAAGCCAAAGCAGCGCCAACACCCACCCCGCGCTCAGCCATTCAAGCGAATGCAACCCAAATCGGCCATTCCAAAGCTCAAAGGTTAGCACTGGCAGCCCCAGCAGAAGCCCGATATCCAGCGCCCGCCACGCGGCCAGCGCCAGTGAGTTGGCAAACAACAGCGCCAGGTTCTTGGTCCAGCCTTCCACCATCGCCGCTGTTGATCTGTACATGCGCGTCGAGACCGCATCGTCTGCGTAGCGAAATCGCAAGCCCACCCTGCGCCGCTTGGCCAGCACCGCCAACTCCACATCCTCCAGCACCCGGTCCGCTACGCTTGCGTGGCCCCCAAGCCGCCGGTACGCTTCTCGCTCCACCAGCAGAAACTGTCCGTTTGCCGCCGCAATCCGCTGGTTCGGGTCGGAGACCTTAGCGGGCGGATAGGCCAGAGCCAACTCGCAAAATACCAGCGGCATCAGCACGCGCTGCGCAACTCCGCTCACCAGTTGCCGCGGCGAGTAACTCAGCATCCCCACCTTACTTCGCTGCGCCTCGTGAATCGCCCGCCGCAAGTCTCCCGGCTCATGGATCGTATCGGCATCGGTAAACAGCAGCCACCTCCCGCGAGCTTTCCGCGCCGCAGTCCAAATCGCATTCGCCTTACCCGTCCAGCCTTTTTCCAGATCGTTTGCCGGCAACACCGTTACTCCGGGAAAACTGTGCGCAATCTTTTGCGTCCCGTCCGTCGAGTGGTCGTCCACTATCACTAGTTCCCAATCCCGGCCCAATTCGAAGATCTCCTCGGATTGACTGACCAAAGACTCAAGGCAAGCTCCCAGGCAGTCCTGCTCATTCCGCGCCGGAACAATCACCGTCAGCTCGATCAGCTGCTCCGGTTCAGGCTGGTGGTAGACCGTACCGGGCCTCGCCGCCCACCGCGCCGCCGACGCATCAGATTCGCTTAATTCGTCCGACAGTCCCAAAACCGGCTTGAACTTGTTTGTCGAGCCAGCTTCAACCTTGTCAATCTTCTCCTCGCCCATCTCGCCGCCCTTTCGCTGGGGCCTTCCGCTCCGTATTATAGGAGTGTGCGGTCCTCTCGTTTCTTCACTTTCGTCATCGCCCTGCCGCTTGCCCTACTCTCCGCGTGCGACCGCGGCGCCCATCCTGCCCAACTCTCCACCCCGGCACCCGATTTCACCGTCTCTGACGGAAGCACCTCCGTCCACCTGGCCGACTATCGCGGCAAAGTGGTCCTGCTGAATTTTTGGGCTACCTGGTGCGCTCCCTGCATCCAGGAGACGCCTTCTCTCCTCCAACTCCACCACGACCGGCCCGACCTGGCAATGATCGGCGTCAGCATCGACGAGGATCCAGACGAATACAGACGATTTATCGACCGTCGCCACTTCGACCTGATCACCGTCCGCGATCCAAAACAGACGGTCGCCAAGCTCTTCCGTACCGAGATGTGGCCTGAGACTTACGTGATCGACCGTAAGGGTGTCATTCGCCGCAAGTTCGTTGGAGCCGAGGACTGGTCCGACCCCGAAGTTCGCAGCTTCCTCAAATCCCTCTAGATGCGAGGGTGCCCAGTTCCGGCCATTCAGATCCGGGGATCTCTGCCATGTTCCGCGCGCCGATTCGATCCGGCCCCCTCGTCTTGCTATCATTCTTCTATGACCCAGGTGGAGATCCTATTTCGCTACACCACGCAGCCAACTGAGGCCGCTGTCTTCGCGCTGGCAAGCACAAAGGATGTGTATGGCATCCGCCGCCTGAGTTTCGATCGTGCTGCACACACACTGCGGGTTGAATACGACGCTACCCGGCTCAATGCGGCTTCCGTCACCCAACTCGTTCGCCAATCGGGCCTCGAAATCGCGGAGCAGTTGCCGCTTATTCTGCAGCCACCGCCCCCAGCATCCGCCCCGCCGGCCTGAGTCCTATCCTGTCTGGAGACCAGAGCCAGATGTCAGTTCCGAATCCGCCAATTGCGCCGCTGCCGGAACCCTGATAATCTGTGTAAGGTTTCGCTTGAAACCGACCGTGTGCGCCCGTAGCTCAGCTGGATAGAGCGTCTGGCTACGAACCAGAAGGCCGGGAGTTCGAATCTCTCCGGGCGCACCATATAAATCCAGGATGCAGAAAAAATGATGAGCCCTCCGAGAACCGATCTCGGAGGGCTCTTTTCAGTCTGGTGCCCATTTTGGCGCATGCGGAAGTGCACTCGTGTGTGAGATGGAATTCCTGGTCGATTGCGAAAGCGCCGATCCAAACTCTCGCCATGAAGAGGTCCATAGTGCACATCCTTTATAGATTGCGACTGCTAGCTTGTGAGACAGGCGGTTTGATGGCGCTCCTCTCTCGCATGTTGCTTGCACCAACGGAAGGCGGAGATTCCCCTTCACCCATGTTCATGGAATTGGAGCGCGATGTTCGCGACATAAGCCGCGACGAGTTCGACAATTTAGTGGCCTCGGCCAGACTGAAACCACGTGATCGTGCGCGGGCTGGTAGTGTTCGGTGACATGATGCGCGAAACAAAGGACGAAATCCGCGCCAAACCGGCTTAGATCGCTCTTCCTACTGATGGTCAACCAAGAGAGGGGATGCCGGGAGTGATGCCTCTGGCAAATTACAATGGGCGATCTGGTAACGACAACATCCACACCGGCCTTAGGCAGTGTCGCACCCACGAAATGGTCAGGGCACACCATGGACAATGCGAGTGCTGCCACAACCCCCTCGATTGGATCAGAGCTTGACGAGGGACTCTCATCGAACGCTCCGGCGCAGATGGCTGAAGTTTCGCGGCCGATTTTCGCGGTGGACCAGTTGTCATTCAAGCGCGACAAAACATCAAGCGCCATCTCGTTCGTCTTCCATGCGGTGGTAATCGCTCTGGTGCTAACGCTGGCGCTGAAAGCTCGCACAAGCACTGCGTTGCCGGCCAACATCACGATGATGCCGATAGACTTCAAGCCGTATGTCCCGCCTCCGATCATCATGCCTGTTGCAAAAGCAATGGGAGGAGGAGGTGGTGGTGGTGCGCACGAAATAGTAGAGGCCAGCAAGGGTCATCTGCCGACAGCCGCGAAAGTCCAGATCATGCCCACGCAGCTTTCCAGGCTCGATCACCCAAAGCTGGCTGCGGAACCTTCAGAGCAGGTAAAGATTCCGGACAATAACAATCTGCCCACTCTTGGCATGTCGCAGTCTCCACAAATCGCAATGGAATCTCAGGGAAGCGGAAGCGGTTCAGGATTTGGGCAAGGCAGTGGTGGGGGCATCGGCTCAGGCCACGGCGGCGGCCTGGGTGCGGGGACCGGAGGTGGCTATGGCGGTGGGCTGATGAGCGTTGGCGGTGGCGTTGCCGCACCGCAGCTGATTCATTCCGTTGAGCCCGATTTCACAGAAGAGGCTCGCCGGGAGAATTATCAGGGTAGCGTATCGATCAAACTGATTGTGGACTCTCAAGGGAATCCGCAGGACGTTCGCCTGGCAAGTCATCTTGGAATGGGGCTGGAGGAGAAAGCTATCGCAGCAGTGAGGCAATACAAATTCAAGCCTGCCATGTACCAGGGACATCCTGTCTCGGTGCAGATTGTAGTTGATGTGGCATTCCATCTCCACTGATCCTAAAGAGACATGAAGTAGCGAATCTTCTTTTCCTTCGGAATCATGAGGAGCAGTTCGATCCGCATTTGATCAGGTTGAGGCAGAACTCATTTGTCATGCGCCTTCCAAATTGAATTGCGAGTTCATGGTAGCGTTTATCGTGCCGCAATAGAGAGTTACGTGTCTTCAATCGACGCTCCCGAATTGATGAATCCTGTTCACAATTGATCAAAACAGGAGGTGTGCATGGAACCAACCGTTCCATCACAGCTGAACGGCAGGGCGGCAATCGAGGCGGGGATTGTGAATCCAAGGTAAGAGAAGCCTCCCGCAAAGCCGTCGCGAGTTCGAACTTTGCTTGAGGAAAGATCACATTTACTTGCGTACGCGCCGGAAATCCTCGACTTGTGATGATTCTCCGCGAAAAAGTGTTCGAAATTAGTCAGACTGACAATCTTCGTACTGAGAAATTCAGCTTAATGTCGGCAGTCCCCTTTCTGCGGGCCAATGCATATCGTGGGAAGAGGCAAGGTCGCGCAGACAATTCAGCAACAAGCAGCACTGGGAATGCGTTCGAACTATCAGGATCGCCAGCACGATCTACAGACAGTCTTCTACTCCACCGATGGGCTATCGATCGAAGTGATCGATGAAGTCCAATACGACATGCAACTTGCAGATCATCACTGGGTCAAAACAAGACAGTATGCGAATGCGGGGTACGTCATAGTATAAACACTTGCCTAAGTACGATGGCGGGTGAGAGTCTTCCAGGCCGCATCCAATGAGTCACAATTTCAAGCATGGAGGTGGGAGTCCCTGCCGTGATGAAAAGAACTGATCGAGCAGGAGAAAGAGTGTCTAAATGAACGCACAACTCAGACTTCCAGGAGTCGCATATGATATCCGTTGTCGTACCCATTTATAACGAAGAAGAAATAATCGTGCGTTTCCATGAAGCGTTGGCAAGTGCTCTGAACGGTGCCCACATAAGTTGGGAAGTAGTCTATGTAAACGATGGCTCTACCGATGTCTCTCTCGACATGCTAAAAGAGTTGCACGCAATGGATCCGCGTGTAGTTGTGGTGGAACTTTCGCGCAATTGGGGCCATATGGGCGCAATCTCGGCCGGTATTCTCTCGGCACGCGGCGATGCGGTGATTCTGATGGATGGCGATTTCCAGGATCCACCGGAAGTTCTCCCAAAGCTGATTGATGCTTGGCGCCAGGGCGCTGAGGTTGTGGTCGCGGTTAGAAGGAGCCGGAAAGAACGGCGTAAGATTCTGGCCAAACTCTTTCCCCTTTTCTATCGCGTTTTGGGAGCTCTCTCTGACTATCCAATACCACTTAACGCGGGCGTATTCAGCCTCATGGACCGAAAGGCCGTCGATTCAGTCAACGCGCTGGGAGAAAAGAACCGGTATCTGCCTGGTCTGCGCGCATGGGTTGGCTTCCGAAACCAGGTGGTACTTTACGATCGGCAGGATCGATTGGCCGGCGATGGCAAGCTCTCATTCCTGAGTCGGATCAAATACGCGATGGATGCCATCTTGAGTTTCAGTTACAAACCGTTGCGACTCAGCTTTGCACTCTTTGCTTTTGCGAGCATAGTTGCTGCTATTCTCTATGGCTTTATGCTTCTCTCGAAGTCTCCCGTGTTGACCATGGGGTTCGGCGTCGCGGCTTCAGTATTCTTTGTGGGAGGGCTGCTGCTGTTATGCATAGGCGTACTGGGCGAATATCTTGGACGAGTCTATGACGAGGTACGAAGCCGGCCCCTTTCGATCATCAGTACGGTACTCCGTTCTCCAGTCGCCATGGAATCTCAACTTTCTGTAGTCGCAAAACAATCCAATGGCCCTAAAAGAAACAGCGCAATTGACGCTGCATAGAATGCAGAAACTCTCCAGCAAATGTCCGGAGAGTACTTCACGAACGTTAGGACGCGAATAGGACAGTTCAAGTGGGTCCTGCGATAGTGAAGTACTTTCCTGAAGCGATGACAGGCAGGCAATAGCTCCTGTTTTTCGCGTAGGCTTGGATTTGCTTCAATATCGATCACCCCAGCATTGCGCTCGGCTGTTCAAGAGCGCGCCAGATCGATAGGTTGGCGATCTGAGTTTTGTTTCGTTGACTGAAAGAAGCTGTGAAGCATAATGACGATGTCAAGCTTGTGGCAATCCCCGATGAAGAGAGAGCGATTCTGAAACACACGGACGCAGACAGGCTCTTTGAAGTACTTGATACGACTGAGCCGGTTGGCCAGTGCACTGACAAAACACAGACTTAGTTGGTTACAGCGAAGTGCAGGACGATGTGGGCTCGGCGTTCAGCAATACGAAGCGAGGAGTCGCGGCATGAGAACGATCGTCTACTTTGCTGCCAGCATCGCGCCTTCTGACGGTATCGAATAACCAGCCCGGGTGCGCACTGAAAGTTGCTCGAGCCCAGGCTCGCTCGCTTTCACTAGAATCACCCGATATCTTTCATCATGCTTCACACTCGTGGGAACGTATGACAAGCTGTACTGACTGCGAATCCTACGAGCAACCTCCTCGCAAACAGGCACGATGTCGCTGGATGCCCGTGGGAAGAAAGCCTCGCCGCCTGTTTCCATTGCAAGCCGTCTCAGAACTCCGGGGTTCCGGTCCCCGTCCAGCTCATTGAAAATGCCGATTGTGTATATCGTTACTCCAGATTGCCTGGCCATATCAATGAGCTCGGTAAAGCTGTGCTGACTTGCGTTGTCACCGCCGTCACTTATCAAGATCAGCACTCTCTTCTCCCGATCTCCCTGCTTGAGATGATCGAGACCAACTATGAGGCCGTCGTATAGAGCTGTGGGACCGTTAGCCGCGGCCTCTGAAAGGGCGAGTTGCAATTGATCGCGCCTGTCTGTAAAGGGTGTGTCTGCAGGAAGCCCGAGAGATGCACGTTCGCCGAAATTGACAATGAACATTTGGTCATGGGGATTGCTGGTGCGAGCAAATGCGATGGCCGCAAAAATGGCCTCCGCATGCGTCGATTGCATGCTTCCACTGTTATCTACGAGAATGCCGACTGTCACCGGGATATCTTCATTACTGAAGTGTTTGATCTCTTGACGGACTCCATCTTCGTATATCTGAAAGTCGCCTTTGGTGAGCCCGGCAACAATCGATTCAGAGGAATCTACGACTGTCGCGTTCAAAATCACCATGTTCCCATCCATTTTGAGCGTATATGCGTCTGTGGAATCGGGCGGCGCCTGGGGCGTCTGTGCCCCACCTATCAGTGAAACAAGCATTGTGAGAATCAGAGCGCTCGTCCACCGAAATGAGGAAGCGTTCAAAGGCCGGTTATGTAACGGAGTATTTAGAAATGCGAATGATTGCAGCTGCGCAGCTCTTTCAATGCCGATCGGGAAGAAAGTCATTTCAGTCATGCCCTCTCCTACACTTAAAGT
>Ga0302319_10018362_pt1 | contig 12763 bp, 5 predicted proteins | sample Bog_T0_2_FD_203319 | JGI IMG/M metagenome (GOLD analysis project Ga0302319, IMG submission 203319) | Peat permafrost microbial communities from Stordalen Mire near Abisko, Sweden - Bog_T0_2 | ecosystem: Environmental > Terrestrial > Soil > Wetlands > Peat | place: Sweden: Abisko, Stordalen Mire...
TCTCGACCACCAACAACGGCACGATCACCCCGACCGCGGCCGTGAACGTGAACACGTTCGAGCTTTTATCCGGCGCCTGGAAGCAGGTGGCCGGGGTCAACGGCGTGCCGGCCACCCTGCCGGACTTCTCGGCTCCGCAGGACTTTGAATTAAAAAACAATTTTTTCGTCACCTTCGAACGCATGGCCGGGGGCACCGGCAGCAGCAGCAATCCATTCCAGATCACCGACATTTACGGCTTGCAAGGGCTGGCCTCGCCGTCGGGGTTCTTTTATCTCAGCTCGGGAGCCAGGGATTCTTTTGTGCTCAATAACAACATTGACGCCACGGTGACCCAGAACTGGCGGGGAGGCGACGGTTTTGTGCCGATCGGCGCGAGCGCCAAGCCTTCGAGCTTCGACGGCACGTTTAACGGAAACAATTTTGTCATCAAAAATCTGTACGAGCACTGGGATGGAAATTCGACCCCGCTGATGAAGAACGATAATGGCAACGTCGGCCTCTTTTCGTACACCAGCGGCTCCCTCAGCAGCGTTATTAATGTAAGTTTAACGGGCGTCGATCTCTCGATGGTGAACGACACCACCGGTTTGATCGGCGGACTGGTGGCCAACAACAGCGTCAACCTGACGAACGATTCGGTTACCGGCAAGATTACGGGAACGGTGGCTGGCGCCGCGGGTGGCCTGGTCGGAGAATCCAAGTCGGGGACGATCACCAGCAGCAATGCTGCCGTTAATGTGAACGTCACCATTCTGGGTACGGGCAGCGCCGTTGGCGGATTGATTGGAGACAACGAAGGCATCGTGTCGGTATCTTATGCCACTGGTAATGTTACCATTATTGCGCAAACGACAGCTACCGGAACTGCTGTCAACGGGGCGGGGGCCGGCGGTTTTATCGGGTACGAAGGGGGCACCGGGTCGATCACCGATTGTTACGCCCTCGGGGCGGTCCATGTCACCGACCTGGGCAATGATCCGGGAGGATATACCCTTGAATCGGTCGGCGGCTTTGCCGGGGAGGTCGAGGATGGAACGGTGCAAAGTGTCTATTCGATCGGATTGGTGACAGAGAGCTCGGTTGCGGGTAATGGTAACGTCGGAATCTTTGCCGGGGATGTCCAGGGAAGCGGCGTCAGTGATTGCTATGCCCGGACCGATAATCAGCTGACGGTGGGTGCGCTGGTGGGGTTTGGTAACGCGGCCAATGTCAACCCGCCCAGCGGGGGCTCCCTGACCGGAGGCGTCATCCTGACATCCAGCACGATTGACTTCATTGATGGTTCAACCTGGTTTCAGGCCACGAGCGCAACGGGGCCCACCAAGGGCTTTCCGGTCTTGACGAATCCGGTGACCTCGCTGGACACGACCACCCTCAGCTTGAGCGATAACGTGGGTTTGAATCCGACCTACGGGCAGAGCATCACCTTGACGGCGACTTTGGCGGATACGACCAATACCGGAACGACCGTCACCGGCGGCACGGTGAGCTTTGACCAGGGCGGCACGACGATCCTCACTCCGGTCAATGTCACCGGGGATACCGTGACGCTGAATCTGCCGTCGCTCCTTAACGCGAGCGGAACGGCCTACGATTTCACCGCGAGCTATTCCGGGGCCACGGGATTCGCGGCGTCCACGACCACGTCGTCGCTGGCGGTGACGGTCGCGCAGGCGGCACTCGTGGTCACGGCGGGGACCGGGACCAAGATCTACGGATCGACCACGCCGAGCTTTGCCGGGCAATCCTTCACCGCCTCCGGGTTGGTGGCTGGAACCAGTGACAGCGTAACCAGCGTGACCTACGGTGGAAGCGGGATTGCGGCCACGGCGGGGGTCAACGGCGGCACGCCTTACACCCTCACGGCCAGCAGTGCGAAGGGCTCCGGTCTTGCCAACTACCACATCACCTACGACACGGGTACGCTGACGGTGACACCGGCGACATTGAGTTATGTGGCGACCGGGGTGACCAGCACCTACGGTTCAACTCTTCCGGGTTTCGCCGGCAACGTGACCGGATTCGTCAACACCGACAACCAAGCCAATGCCACGACGGGCACGTTGAGCTTCACCAGCACGGCGACGGCCACGAGCAACGCCGGCAGTTACGCGATCAACGGTTCGGGACTCACGGCCAGCAACGGCAATTACACGTTCGTGCAGGCGGCGGGCAACGCCACGGCGCTGACGATTAATCCGGCGACGTTGACTTACACCGCGACCGCGGCCAACAGCACCTACGGTTCAACTCTCCCGGGTTTCACCGGCGCCGTGACCGGATTCGTCAACACCGACAACCAAAACAATGCCACGACGGGCACGTTGAGTTTCACCAGCACGGCGACGGCCGCGAGCAACGCCGGCAGTTACGCGATCAACGGTTCGGGACTCACGGCCAACAACGGGAACTACACGTTTGCGCAGGCGGCGGGCAACGCGAACGCTCTGACCATCGGGCCGGCGAACCTGACGATTACCGCTGGAACAGCGACCAAGACCTACGGCTCGACCACCTTGAACTACGCCGGCCCGCAGTTCACCACTTCGACACTTTTCAACGGCGACACGGTGACCGGCGTGAACCTGACCAGCGCGGGGCAGGCGGCCACGGCAGGAGTCAACGGCGGGACGCCCTACACCCTGACGGCCAGCGCGGCGACGGGCACGGGCCTCTCCAACTACAGCATCAGCTATAACACGGGCACGGTGACGGTGAATCCGGCGACCTTGACGCTGACCGCCTCAGACCAGATCGTCAACATCAACGCCAGTGTCAATGTGACGCCGACGCTGAATACGACCTATACGGTGACGGGCCTCCAGAACACCGATCAACTCACCGGGGTCCTCGCCACCGGCCCGACGCTGACTTGCACCCAAAGCACGGCGACCGCGGCTAGTTATCCCAACGCGATTACAATGGCAGGAACGCTCAACAACAGCCTTGGAGCCAATTACACCCTGAACCTGGTCAACGGCAACCTGACCGTCAAGCCGCCCGTGCCGGATACCACGACCATCACGTTGAGCGACAACGCCGGTTTGAACCCAACCTACGGACAGAGCATCACCCTGACGGCGACCCTCGCCGACACGAGTTTTCCCGGCTTGACGGTGACAGGGGGGACGGTGACCTTTGATCAAGGCATCTCGCCGATTCTCAGCCCGGTCGCTGTCACCGGAGATACCGTTACGCTCAATCTGCCGGCACTTCTTAACGCGAGCGGGACGGCGTACGACTTTTCCGCCAGCTATTCCGGCACGCTGAGCTTCGCGGCAGTCTCAACCGCTTCGCCACTGGCGTTGACCGTCGCCCAGAAGGCGCTGGTGATCACGGCCGGGAGCGCGACCAAGACTTACGGTTCAACTACGCTGAGCTTTACCGGCCAGCAGTTCACCGATTCGGGCCTGGTGGCCGGAACGGGCGATAGTGTGACGGCAGTGACCTTCGGTGGCAGCGGTGTCCCAGCCACGGCTGGCGTCAATGGCGGGACGCCGTATGCGCTGACGGCGAACTCCGCGACGGGGTCCGGCCTCTCCAACTATGCGATCACGTATGATCCGGGGGTCGTGACGGTCAATCCGGCGACGCTGACCTATGCGGCCACGGCGGCGAATCAAACGTACGGGTCGTCCAACACCAGCTTCACCGGCACGGTGACCGGCTTCGTCAACACCGACAACCAAGGCAACGCCACCTCGGGCACGCTGAGTTTCACGAGTTCGACGACGCCGACCAGCAATGCCGGTTCCTACGCGATCAACGGTGCGGGACTCACGGCGGCCAACTACAGCTTTGTGCAAGCCGGTGGCAATGCCACCGCGTTGACCATCAATCCGGCGATCTTGACCTACGTGGCGACGGCGGCAAACAGCACCTACGGTTCGACTCCCCCGGGCTTCACCGGCACTGTGACCGGCTTCGTCAATGCCGACGACCAAAGCAATGCCACGACGGGCACGCTGAGTTTTGGCAGCACGGCGACGGCCACAAGCAACGCCGGCAGTTACGCCATCAACGGCTCCGGACTCACCGCCAACAACGGCAATTACACCTTTGAGCAGGCGGCGGGTAACGCCACCGCGCTGACGGTCAACCCGGCGACCCTGACCTACGTGGCGACCGCGGCAAACAGCACTTACGGATCGAGTCCTGCGGGCTTGACCGGCACGGTGACCGGCTTCGTTAACACGGACAACCAAAACAATGCCACGACGGGCACGCTGAGTTTTAGCAGCACGGCGACGAGCGCCAGCAACGCGGGTGGCTACGCGATCAATGGCTCGGGGCTGGCGGCGGACAATGGCAACTATACCTTTATTCAGGCAGGGGGCAACGCGACGGCGTTGACGATTAATCCCGCGAGTTTGACCATTACGGCAGGCACTGCGACGAAGACCTACGGATCGACCACGTTGAGCTTCGCCGGCCCCCAGTTCGCTACTTCGGGCCTGGTAAATAGCGACACAGTGACCGGCGTGAACCTGACCAGCGCCGGGCAGGCGGCCACGGCGGGAGTCAACAGCGGCACGCCCTACGCCCTCACCGCAAGCGCCGCCACCGGTTCCGGCCTCTCCAATTATACGATCACTTATCATCCGGGCACGGTGACAGTGAGTCCGGCAACCCTGACGCTGACCGCATTGGACCAAACAGTCAATTTTGGCAGTAGTGTCAACCTAACGCCGACGTTGAACACCAACTACACGGTCGCGGGCCTCCAAAACAGTGATCAATTGGCGGGCGTGCTTGCCACAGGGCCGATCCTCGCCACCACCCAAAGTACGTCCGCAGCGGGAATCTTCAATGGCGCCCTTACCATTGCCGGCACCCTCAATGCCGGTCCCGGCGCCAATTACAACCTGGACCTGGTTAACGGCAACCTGACCGTTGAGAATCAGGCGCCCTTATTCAATACCTTCGCGGATGAGCAGATATTCAACCAGTTCAGCTTAACCGGGAACACTCCCAATCTGGATACCTTCTTTGACCAGGCCAATTTCCCGCTGGCCGGAAACTCAAGCCATCACATTTACGTCGCGACGACGAACGGTGAGCCGCCGGTTGACTACTATGAGTCCAGTGAGTCATCGGAAACTGGAAACCAAAAGGGTGCCCATTACTGGGCTCATGCGTCGAGTTTCACCGTGCCAAGTCCTTAGGCGCCTGGCGCGATCGAGACCATTATGAAGAACTTTACCGCCACGCTGACGATCCTGGCCGCAGGCCTGCTGGCCGGCTTTCTGTCCGCCCGGGCCCAGGATCAAGGCTACAACCAGATCGCTCCCAAGCCCGCGCCCCCGGTTGCGCCCGGGGGGCAGGTAACTACTCCGCCCCTGCCGAAAGCTCCGGTCAACGATTCGCGCCTGGTCCTGAAAAAACTCAAGGCCCTGGTCTTTGTTCCGTCGCCGGAGGCGGTTGATCACGGTGGCCGGGAGGCGAACGAGCCCATCGTATTGGCCAAGGTCAACCTGCCCGATGAGACCGCCTTCCGGAAACTCGTCACACCCTATGTAGGCAAGCCGTTTACGCGCGGGCAAATGAACGCCCTGATCACGAGCATCGTTGTTTTCTATCGTCAGTACGATCGACCTATCGTCGACGTCATTGTGCCGGTTCAGAAAATTACGAACGGGGTCATCCAGATCGTGATTCTGGAGGGTAAAGTCGGGGAAGTCACAGTCGCCGGCAATCGGTGGTTCCCTTCCGGTGAAATCCGCAATGGCTTGCAGATCCAGTCCGGTGACTCCATCCGGGCGAGCCGGATGCAGGCCGATCTGGATTGGATCAATCAGAATCCTTTCCATAGCAGCGATCTTGTTTACGAGCCGGGCCGGAAGCTGGGCGATACGAACCTCATCCTGCAAACCAAGGACCGGTTCCCCGCCCGTTTTTACGCCGGCTATGAGGACAGCGGCAACGCCGCGACCGGCTTTGACCGGTATTTGACCGGACTCAACTGGGGCGATGCTTTCGGCCTCGGCCTGGGCCAGCAACTCGACTACCAGTACACCACCAGCGGCAATGGCGAAGGCCTGCAAGCCCATTCCGGCAGCTATATGATCCCCCTCCCCTGGCATCATAACCTGACGTTCTTTGGCAGCTATGCCGATACCAAGGGATCGATTCCTCCCCTCGTTGATTTGACCGGTACCACCTACCAGGTCAGCGGGCGTTACGATATTCCCCTGCCCATTTTAACCTGGCCCTCTGTCCTGACCTACCGGGAAACCGTTGGGGCCGGTTTTGACTACAAGTACAACAAAAATTCGTTGTTATTCGGGGGTGCCCCGGTGCCGGGAACCCTATACGACGTGGACCAATTCGTTCTCACCTATAATGGCGCGGAGACCGATGTTTACGGCCAGACCACGGTCAACGAGCAGCTTTATCTCAGCCCCGGCAATTGGGGTGGCAACAACAATGATGCCGCATTCAATGCCGCCCATACGGGGGCCACGTCCGATTACGTTTACAACACCATCGTGCTGGAGCGTTTGACCAGGCTGCCGGCCGATTTCACGCTCGTGCTTCGCGGAACCGTCCAGTCCAGCAATGGTAATCTTGCGCCGAGCGAACAGCTGGGTTTTGGCGGGTATGACACCGTGCGCGGTTACGACGAGCGAGAAGTGAACGCCGATGAGGGCTACATTTTCACCACTGAACTCCGCACACCCGCGTTTGGCGCGGGCAGCCTCTTCCACTGGAACGGATTCGACGATCAACTCCAGCTCCTCACTTTTTGGGATTACGGCGCGGCCAGCAACCACAGCCTGCTTCCCGGTGAGGCCTATGAAACCCCGTTGTCGTCTCTTGGCTTTGGTTTGCGTTACAGCATCAATACCTACCTGAGCCTTCGCTATGACCTTGGGTTCCAACTCCTGCACACGGGCCTTGACAATGATCACGACTCCCGCAGCGATCTGGGACTCGTCCTGAGCTACTGAACATCTCCTTCCACCAAGTCCACCGTGACCGCCACCCTTCTTGATCTGCCCTCGCGGGCTTTCAGCTTTGAGCAAAGAGAGACTTATTTGTTCACCGTGGTGCTTTCTCTCGTGGCGGTCTGGTTTTTCCTGCCCGGCCCGGCCTTGGGAGCCGACGCAGCGCCGGCGGGCTCATCCGGGGTCACTGCGCCGTCCCCCGCCGATGCCGCCCCATCCGGTGATTCCACGTCCCAGCCGCAGCGCTTCTACATCCGGAAATTCCGGGTGGATGGAACGCGCGGAATAAACGGTGCGCCCCCCATCCTCTCACGGGCGGAAGTTGAAGCGGTAATTTATCCCTTCATGGGGCCCTATCGGACCAACCAGGACGTCGAGGACGCGCGCGCAGCGCTCGAACGGGCCTATCAGGCCAAGGGATATCAAACCGTGTCGGTCCAGACGCCCGATCAGTCCATGACCGATGTGCTGAAAAAGGGAGTCATCGTCTTGAAGGTCACGCAAATGCCGGTGGGGCGATTGCGCGTGGTTGGTTCGCGCTATTACCTGCCCAGTGATATCAAGGCGCAGGCTCCCAGTCTGGCTGAAGGCTCCGTCCCCAATTTCAATGAGGTGACGAAGGATATCGTTTCCCTGAATCAATTGCCCGATCGCCAGGTGACCCCGGCGTTGCACCCGGGCATCACACCCGGGACCATTGATTTCGATTTGAACGTCAAGGACAAGCTCCCCTTGCACGGCAGTGTTGAGGTGAATAATCGCTATAGCGCGGATACCACGCCGTTGCGCCTCACCGCCAGCATGGATTACGACAATCTTTGGCAGTTGGGCCATTCGATCAGCGCCACCTATCAAGTCGCGCCGGAGGACCCCCGCGATGCGCAGGTCTTTTCCGGTTCGTACCTGGCGCGGATCCCGGGCCTGAGCTGGTTGAGTTTCCTGCTCTATGGACTGAAGTCGGATAGCGACGTGTCCACCATCGGCAGCACCAACGTGGCCGGGCGGGGCGACGTGATTGGCGGCAGGATGCTTATCTCCCTGCCGGCCGACAAGGGATTCTTCCAGAGCATCAGCCTCGGTGTCGATTACAAGAAGTTCGATCAGGTTGTAAGCTTCGGTGGTACCAGCACGTCGACCGAGACGCCCGTCACCTATTTCCCGTTGAGCGCCACTTACAGCGCCACCTGGCAGGGCGGGGATGGATCGTTGACGCAACTTGACTCCGGGGTCACGTTGAACCTGCGCGGAGTGGCCGGAAGTTCAGAGGTGGCGTTCGATGAAGACCGCTATGGCGCGAGCGGTAATTTTATTTATTTCCGGGGAGACCTCTCCCGGATGCAACCGCTGCCGAAAGATTTTCAGCTTTATGGCAAGGTGCAGGCGCAATTGGCCGACGAAGCCCTGGTCAGCAGCGAGCAGGTGAGCGGTGGCGGACTCGACACCGTGCGCGGTTATCTCGAGTCCGAGGAAATCGGCGACAACGGAATGATCGGGCAATTCGAGGCCCGGACCCCGTCCCTTGGCCAGTTTTACCCCGCCGTGATCGATGACTGGCGGATCTACGTCTTTGGTGATGCGGCGGAACTTGGTCTCAACAACACGCTGCCGCAACAGCAGACCACCTTCAATCTGGCGAGCATCGGTTTCGGGAGCCGCATCAAGTTGTTCGATCATTGCAACGGCTCGGCCGATGTCGCGATGCCCCTGATTACGGGAGCCGATACGGTGGCCGATCACTGGCGCATCACCCTCCGGGCCGAAGCCACCTTTTGAATGATGCGATCTGGAATAACCGAACACTCGACATGAAATTTTCCCGTACGTTGATCTGTCTACTGCTGGGCATGGCGGGGCTTCTCTCCATCACGCCCGCCCAGGCCTGGTGGAATAAGGATTGGACTTACCGCAAAAAAATCACGATCGATACCGACACCACGGGTGTCGCGATTACGGACCCCATCGGCACGGCGACGGTTCTGGTCCGGTTGCACGACGGCAATTTTGGTTTCGATGGAGCCAAACCCGACGGCAGCGATATCCGCTTCGTGGCCGAGGACGACAAGACCCTCCTGCCTTCTCACATTGAGAAATTCGATTCGCTGGTTAACCAGGCTTTTGTGTGGGTCAAGGTTCCCGACCTGAAACCGGGCACCAAGACCGTGGTTTATCTCTACACCGGCAATGCGAAGGCGCCGGTCGTTGATGACTCGAAAGACGCCTACGATCCCGACACCCAGCTCGTCTATCATTTCGACGGAAGCAGCCTGACCCACGATTCTTCCGGCAACGGCAACGATGCCAAAACCGGCGGGACGGCCGATCCGGCCTCCGCCATTGGCGGCGGTGTCCGGTTTTCCGGCGGCACGCCCATGACAATCCCGGCTTCGCCTTCGTTCGCCTGGACGGCGGGTGGATCGCTAACGTGGTCGGCCTGGATCAACTTTCCGGCCAATCAACCCGGAGCGGTCCTGTTCAGCCGCCAGGATGGCGGCAGCACTTTCGAAATCGGCGTGGACAACGGCATTCCTTATGTGGCCGTCAACAACCAGCGCAGCACGGCGACCGGTGCGGCGCTGGCCGTCAATAGTTGGAAACACCTGACGGTGATCGCTTCCGGCGCCCAGATCTCGGTGCTGGTCGATGGCGCCCCCTACGCCGCCCTGGCGGCCAGCCTGCCGACGCTCAATAGCGCCGCCTACCTCGGCGGCGACAATGCGGGCGGCACCGGTTTCAACGGCGGAGTCGATGAACTCGAAATTTCGAAAGTGGCCCGGCCCGCCGGTTTCCTCAAGCTGACCACGGTCAACCAGGGCCCCGATGCGGACAGCGCGGGCAAATTACTCACCCTCGGACCGAACGAGGAGGCCAGCAACTGGATGAGCTGGTTCACCCTTGGTTACTTTGGGGTCATTCTCAATTCCGTGACGACCGATGGCTGGGTGGTCATTGGCGTCCTCATTATCATGGCCATCCTCAGTTGGCGCGTGAACATCAGCAAGCTCCAGTATCTCAACGTCCAGCGGGACGCGAATGCCGCGTTCCTGGAAGTCTGGCAGCAAGTCGGCACCGACCTCACCGTGCTGGAGGACGCTGATAACTTCAAGACGTTCGGAGGGCGGATCACGGAGGAGGACCAGGAACTCATCCACGAGTCCGCGCTTTACCGCATCTATCACATCGGCGCGGAAGAAATTCGCAAGCGCCTGGTCGCCTCGCAAGGCGGCGGCACCCTGATCACGGCCCAGTCGATCGAGGCGATCCGCGCCAGCCTGGCGGGGGCCTTTGAATTGGAGTGCGAGGAACTCGACAGCGGCCTGGTCGTCATGAAAGTAGCCATCGCGGGCGGCCCCTTCATCGGTCTGCTCGGCACGGTCATCGGCGTCATGATCACCTTCGCGGCGATCGCTGTTGCCGGGGACGTCAATGTCAACGCCATCGCACCCGGCATTTCCGCCGCCATGGTGGCCACGGCGGCCGGTCTCCTTGTCGCGATTCCCGCCATGTTCGGCTACAACTACCTCGTCAGCCGGATCAAGCAGACCAAGACCAAGCTGCGGGTCTTCATCGACGAGTTCATCACCAAGCTGGCCGAGTTCCACCATCACCGTTCGAGCCCTAACCCTAGAGGAGAAGCGACTTATGTCGATGCGCGTTGATTCCGAAGACGCCGAGTTGGACGAGATTAACGTCACGCCCATGGTCGATCTCTTCATGGTGCTGATGCTGATCTTTATCATCATGACCACGACCCAACTGGCGGGGTTGAAGGTCCATCTCCCCTCCGCCCAGTCCAAGAGCACCCTGGACAAAGACACCAAGACCATCGCGATCACCGTTTCCAACGAAGGCAAAATCTTCTTTGATTCCTACGCAGTCACCCTGCCTGAATTGCAGCAACGGTTGGTGGCGCAGAGGGCGGCGACGCCGGACTGCCAGATCGTGGTCCGCGGCGACGACAAAACCGAATACCAGAAAGTCGTCGAAGTGCTCGATGCCATCCAACTCGCGGACATCACCAAGGTCGGTCTCGTCATCAAACCCCACCACTAGGATGAAATCGCGCTTCAAACACAAGTCCAAGCCCAAGGGGTTCCTGGCCCAACACCGCGTGAAAATCGTGGTCGGCGTGCTGGCGCTCATGGTCGTGGTTTTTGTCTTGATGCAGCCGTCATCGCCCCCGAAAGCCAAGCAATTGGTCAGCACGGTCTCGCTTCTGGCACCGCCGCCCCCGCCGCCCCCTCCTCCGCCGACACCGCCCCCGCCGGCGGTCAAGCAGATGGTGCCGCAAGAAGCGGTCAAGGACGAGGCCAAGCCGGACAATTCGAAGCCGCTTGACACGGGTGCGCTGGGCAAGAGCGGTTCATTTCATGTCGCCGGCGGCACAGGTAACGGTGGCGGAGGAGGTGGCGGCAGTCTCTGGGGTTGGTATGCGAGTGGAGTGCAGAACACCATCAAGCAGGCTCTCTCCGACAATCCCCGGACCCGCCATGCCGCGATGGGGATTACGGTCAGGATTTGGCCTGACGTTACCGGGCGCATCACGCGAGTGGAACTGGTCAATTCCACCGGCGATGCCTCGCTGGATTCCACCATCAAAGATCAGGTCTTGAACGGACTCGCCTTGCCGGAAGGGCCTCCGGAAGGCATGCCCATGCCGATCAACCTGCGGATCAGCGCCCACCCTTAGCCCCGCAAAATTTCAAATCCCCTTTTACCACCATGTGCATCCATCATCCTATCCTTCGAGGTCAGGCGCTTTTGTGCGTGCTCGGGCTCTGCATTTCCGGGGCTTTCATGATGGTCCGCGCCCAGACGAGTAATCCTTCTGCTTCTTCCGCTCCCGCTTCGGACGAGGGCCAGGCTGCCATTTTGGACGATGTGCACGCGGTCGCCGCGCCCCCTTCGTCCGCCACATCCGACGCCAGCCAGCCAGCCGCAGATAGCGATAATTCGGAAACGGTTCAACCGGCAGTTGCGAAACCTGTGTCCGTCCGGCGGTTGCCGCCCCGTCCATTACCCGCCCAGCCCATTGTTTCCGAGCCCGTGGCCGATAAATCTGTCCAGATCAATGCGGCGGCGACTTCATCGGTTGTTTCATTTATACCGGTGACCTACTTTACCCCGGTAACCGCCTTTAAGGCGCCGCCTTCGGATATATCGTCCATTCCGGATGTTTCAGCTTCGGTGATTAACGCCGTCTCGCAACCGGTCAGCCCGGTCGCGCCTCCCGAGCCTGTGCCGGATGCCGCCTCCCAAGCCGGATCGCCACAGCCGGATTCCCGGCCTCCCCCGGTTGACACCGCCGCATCGGCCAATCCTGCCCCATCTCCTGAACTGGCGCCTGGCACCTCTCAGGCGCCGGTCACGGCGGCCGAGGCGGCCTCGTCGGTTCCTGAAGAGCCGCTACCCCAATCGGGTAAAGGCGGCCCCGCGGGCGCGAAGCCCTTCACTTCTATTCTGGATAGTATTGCCGGGCCCGACGGTGCGGCTGAGGCTGCGGGGTCTTCATCCGACAATGCGGCGCCCGATGCATCGTCGGCTGCCGCCAGCCCGTCCGCCAATGTCACCGTTAATCTGATCAGCCTCATGGTCAAACGCGGCCTCATCACCAAGGACGACGCCGGCGATCTGATTGCTCAAGCTCAAAAAGAAGCGGCGGCCGCGCAAGCGACTGCGGCCCAGGTGGAGGCGGCTGCACCGGGAGGTTCAGGCGGGTCAACTGAAGGCGGTGAGGGGAACGAAGGCGATTCGGTCAGTGTGAATTACATACCTGATACCGTTCGCCAACAGATGCAATCGGAAATCGAGCAAGA
>Ga0302319_10018363_pt1 | contig 12762 bp, 13 predicted proteins | sample Bog_T0_2_FD_203319 | JGI IMG/M metagenome (GOLD analysis project Ga0302319, IMG submission 203319) | Peat permafrost microbial communities from Stordalen Mire near Abisko, Sweden - Bog_T0_2 | ecosystem: Environmental > Terrestrial > Soil > Wetlands > Peat | place: Sweden: Abisko, Stordalen Mire...
CATTACGGCTTGAGACGACAATTTGCACAGATCCAGCAATTCGCTCCTTTTGTGGCTCGCGCGATCGATCTCGACGCGCGTGTCGCAGTTGCGTATTAAGGCCTGTTGGGAACTTCCTGGCCCCAGGCATTTGTAAGACGTTCCGAAGGCGTTTCCCGCCCAAATATGTCCGCCTTGGGCTGGTCGCGGTTTGATTGTTGGGACCACTGGTATTCTGAATTTCTTTGCGGAATTGACTGACCTGAGAATCGATTCGGGCCCGCATCTTGAGCAATACACGGCGAAACGACGGCCGCAGTCATTAAGATCAAAACGAATTTCATACTCTGTTTCCTTCGCGGGGCCGCCTAATTACCGGTTGTCAGCCCTTGAGATCGTCGATCGTCAGCACTCTCAGTTCTACGCCGGGCGGAAGGTCTATCTCAGCCCAATAACGCACGTTTAGCTCTGGGCGCGTATCGCTCGCGGACACTCCCGAGAATCGTGCGGGGACGGGGTTAGGCTCGTCCCCTGCATGGAAATGACCGACGCAGACATCAGGGCGGTTATCGGCGGCCGCGTCGAAATTCACATACGTCGGCGAAGCAATGAGCAGCAAACGCTTGCCGCGCTGCGTTTCGGGCGGTCGCCCCTCGATCCACTTAATTCTAGCCATGGATTGCTTCCCGCTTCCCATGTGCTTCCCAGTTCAATTTTTGGGAAGCAATCGACTTGTGAAATTCTCTCAAACTCTTGATTTTGTTGGCGTCCCGGAAGGGAATCGAACCCCTGACCCCAGGTTTAGGAAACCTGTGCTCTATCCTGCTGAGCTACCGGGACGCAGATCGGCGCGGGCGGACATGACGTTGCGTCGCATCGATGCTATCGACATCATCGACGCCGATAGCGGAGCGGCCGTAGCATGTTTTTTGTCCGCGCGCATCTGAGGAAATGGCTCGCTGCGGCGGTCGCTGCGGCGGCCATCCCGGGCCCGGCGGTCGGCTGCGGGGCGATGGCGGGACAAGCGCAAATCGCCGACGTCGACGCCCGGCTCGATCTGCGGCTCGCCGATGGGCGCAGCGCCCGGTTCGCGGGTCTCGATTTTCCTTCGCCCGGCGCGGCGCGCGAACGTCTCGTCGCCAACGGGCGCGAAAAGCCGCTGCGTATCGCCGTTCTGGCGCCACGGCCCGATCGCTGGGGCCGCTGGCTCGTCGACCTCGCGGACTCCGGGGGCGCCTCGCTGTCCGACGATCTGCTGAAAGCCGGGCTGACGCGGGTCAAACCGGAGTTCGAGACCCGCGGCTGTGAGGCGGCGCGGCTCGCTGCGGAGGCGCAGGCGCGCGACGACGGGCTCGGCCTGTGGGACGATCCGGACGCCATTCTCGACGCCTCCGACGTCGCCGCTTTGGCCGGGGCGGGGGCGGGTCTGGTGGTCGTCGAGGGCGTCGTGCGCAAAGTTGGCGCCGGGCGCTCTCGGTTTTATCTTGATTTTGGCGGCCGGGGCGGTTTTACCGTTATCGTTGCGCGACGGGCGGAAGCGGCGTTCCGGCGCCGGGGACTGGTTCTGCCGGCCCTGGCAGGTCAAACGGTTCGCGTGCGCGGCTATATAGATGATCGATTCGGGCCGCGAATCGAGGTTGTCGATCCTATGATGATCGAGCCAACGGATAATTTCGGAGGGTCTCGGCCGGGCGGATGACTATGCTTTGGCGGTGGGAAAAAGCGCGAGCGCCGATTCGGCGCTTTGCGGCGGGTGTGGCGTTCGCTGTTGCGGCGGCGTTGACGCTTGCCGGTTGCGCCTCTTTCGAAGCGCCGGGCGGCGATCCTGCGGGGTTGGTCACCAAGGCCTCGGCTCCCGCCCCCATCGCTTCGACGCCGGTCAACCCCGAACGCAAGCGGCTCATCGATGCGTTCGGCGGCGAGTACCATGCGCCGGCCATCGAAAGTTACCTCAACAGCGTGCTCGCGCGCCTTGCGCCGGCGAGCGAGACGCCGACGGAGCCCTACCGCGTCACGTTGCTCGACTCGCCCATCGTCAACGCCTTCGCACTCCCCTCCGGCGACCTGTTCGTCACCCGCGGCCTGCTCGCGCTCGCCGACGACGGCGCGGAGGTGGCGGCGGTGATGGCGCACGAGATCGCCCATGTCACCGCCCACCATGCCGCCCAGCGCGCCGAACTGGAGCGCACCGCAGCGCTGTTCACTCGCGTGTCCACCCAGGTTCTCGACAAGCCGCAACAGGGGCAGGAGCAGGAAGCGCGGATGAAGCTGTCGATTGCGCATTTCTCTCGTCAGCAGGAATTCGAGGCCGATCGAATTGGCATCCATACCGTCGCCAAGGCCGGCTTCGACCCCTACGCCGCCGCGCGCTTCCTCGATGCGCTGGGACGCTGGAGCGCGTTGCGGGCCTCCATGATCGGGCTCGGCGACGATAACAAGCCGGACATGATGGCCACCCACCCTTCCACGCCCGAACGGATCGCGGCGGCGGTGGCTCTGGCCAAGCAACTCGCCTCGTCTGAGGCCGCGGAAACCGGGCGCGACGCATATCTGCAGGCCATCGATGGCCTCGACTACGGCGACAATCCCACACAAGGGCTCGCGCTCGGACGGCGGTTCCTGCATCCCAAGCTCGGCTTCGCCTTCGAGGCGCCGGAAGGCTTCGCGTTGGAAAACCAGAGCGCAGCGCTGATCGGCGTCGGCAGCGGCGGGGCCGAGGCGCTGCGGCTCGATTCGATCGAAGCCAACGATTCGACGACCCTAGAGGCGGCGCTGGCGTCCGGTTGGATCGACGGCGTGCAGACCAACTCGATCGAGACCATAGCCAACGCCGACTTGCCGATGGCGGTCGCCGTCGCCGCCGGCCAGCAATGGAGTTTCCGCCTCGGCGCCGTCCGGCTCAACGGGCGCATCTACCGGCTCATCTTCGCCGCGCATACGCTGAGCTCCGAAGTCGACGCGCGCTTCCTCGCCGCCATCCGCTCGTTCCATCGCATCAGCGCGGCCGAGACGGCGGAGGCGCGGCCGAGCCGGATTCAGATCGTCGCCGGAAACGGCGGCAGCGCGCTCAGCTACGCCGAACGCATGTCCGTGCCGGCCCGGCCGCAGGACCTGTTCCTCATTCTCAACGGGTTGGAGCGCAACGCGATGATTTCATCCGACGAGAAATTCAAGATCGTGACCCGATGACCCCACGCAAACTGAGCGGACGCCTCATCGCGGCCACGCATAATAACGGCAAGCTCAACGAAATCGTCGAACTCGTCGCGCCACACGGCGTCGAGGTCGTCGGCGCGGGCGCCCTCGGCCTGCCGGAACCGGAGGAGACCGGCGACACCTTTATCGCCAACGCGCTCATCAAGGCGCGCGCGGCGGCTTCGACCGGCGGCCTCGTGGCGCTCGCCGACGATTCCGGCATCTGCGTCGAGGCGCTCGGCGACGAACCTGGCATCCACTCGGCGCGATTCGCCAATGGCGATTTTCCCGCCGCGATGGAGCGCATTCGCCGCGAACTCGAGGCCAAGGGCGCGCCAAGGCCCTGGCGGGCGCATTTCGTCAGCGCGCTGGCGCTGTGCTGGCCCGACGGCCATGTCGAGACTTTCGAGGGCCGCGTCGATGGCGACCTCGTCTTCCCGCCGCGGGGAACTTCCGGCTTCGGCTTCGATCCGATCTTCCGCCCCGACGGGCATCAGCGCAGTTTTGGCGAGATGACGTCGTCAGAGAAGCACGGAATTCCCGCCGACGGCTCGCTGGCTCTGTCCCACCGCGCCCGCGCGTTTCAGCAACTGGAAAAGGCCTGCCTGTGAGCGACCTCGCGCCGCGTCCCCGCCATCTGCCGGCCGCCCTCAAGTTCACCCTCGAACTCGGGCCGCTGGCGCTGTTCTTTCTATGTTACGCGAAATTCGGCATCTTCGCCGCGACCTGGGTGATGATGGCCGCCGTGCTCGTCACCCTCGTTGTATCCTATTGGCAGCTCAGGCGTCTGCCGACCATGCCGCTGGTGACGGCGGCGATCGTGCTGGTGTTCGGCGGCCTCACGCAATATCTGCACGATCCGACCTTCGTCAAAATCAAACCGACTGTGCTCTACACGCTGTTTTCCGGCGCGCTGTTTTTTGGCCTGATCTTCAACAAGCCGATGTTGCAGATCATGTTCGACGGCGCGCTGCATCTGACAGCGGAGGGCTGGCGCAAGCTTTCCTGGCGTTGGGCGATCTTCTTCCTCGTGCTGGCGGGGCTCAACGAACTGGTCTGGCGCACGATGTCGGAGGAGCATTGGGTGATGTTCAAGTCCTTCGGCTTCCTGCCGATTACGGTCGTGTTCGCGTTGGCGCAGGCGCCGCTCATCGCGCGCTTCGAGGCCAAGGACGAAACGGAAGAGGACGTACTCTGAGTCCTACGCTTGGTCGTGCATGGGCGCGCCGACACGCGAACCCGAGGCGTCGAAAACATGGATGTCGCGCAGCGGGGCGTGGAACGTCGTAGTTTCCCCGACTTCCGGGGTTTCCCGCCCCCGCACTTCCGCGACCAGCAGCTTGTCGTCGGCGCGGCGCACATGGGCGAAAGAGGACTCGCCGAGGCGCTCGACGAGTTCGACGACGCCGGATACGGCGAACGGACCCGCTGACGCTCGCGACAAATGCTCGGGGCGAACGCCGACAATGATCTTGTCGCCGACCGCGAGAGAGGTCGCAGGAAGATCCAGCGAGTCGATCGCCGCGCCGCTCGCCCGCGCGACGGCGCCCTCGATGCTCTCGACCTTGGCCTCGAAGAAATTCATCGCCGGCGAGCCGATGAAGCCGGCGACAAACAGGTTGGCGGGGCCGTAGTAGAGATCGAGGGGCTTGCCGACCTGCTCGATGCGGCCGCGGTTCATCACCACGATGCGGTCGGCGAGCGTCATAGCTTCGACCTGATCGTGGGTGACATAGACGATGGTCGCCTTGAGAAGCCGGTGCAGCTTGGCGATTTCGACGCGCGTCGAGACGCGCAAGGCGGCGTCGAGATTGGACAGCGGCTCGTCGAACAGGAACACCGCGGGCTCGCGCACGATGGCGCGGCCGATGGCGACGCGCTGCCGTTGTCCGCCCGAGAGGTCGCGGGGATAGCGGTCGAGCAACTCGTCGAGCCGCAGCATGCGCGCGGCCTCCGTGACCCGGCGCTCGCGCTCGGCAGGCGGCACGCCGGTGAACTTGAGCCCGAAAGTCATGTTCTTGCGCACGTTCATATGCGGATAGAGCGCGTAGGACTGGAACACCATCGCGATTCCGCGCTCGGCCGGCGCGAGCGCGTTGACGAGCCGGTCGGCGATATAGATGTCGCCGCTGGTGGCGCCGTCGAGCCCGGCGATCATGCGCAGCAACGTCGATTTGCCGCAGCCGGAGGGGCCGACGAGCACAAGGAATTCGCCGTCGCCGATGGCGAGATTGACGTCGCTCAGCACGTGCGCGTCGCCGTAGCTCTTGTTCAGTTTGTCGATGCGCAGATTGGCCATCGTCGTTGAAAACTCTATTTGACGGCGCCGGAGGTGAGGCCGGCGATCAGTTGACGCGAGAAGATCACATAGATCGCCACCACCGGCAGGATCGCCATCGACAGCGCCGCCAGCACCGAGTTCCAGTCGGTTATGTATTGGCCGAGGAACTGCTGGACGCCGAGCGTTATCGTATGCGTCGAGTCGCTGGAGGTGAGGATCAGCGGGAACCACAGGTCGTTCCAGATCGGCACGATGGTGAACACCGCGACGGTGGCGATGGCGGGGCGCAACAACGGCGCGATCACTTCGAAGAAGATGCGGGTCTCCGGCACGCCGTCGCAGCGCGCGGCGTCGCGAAGGTCCTTGGGGATCTGCTGGATGAATTCGCTGAGGATGAAGATCGACATCGGCAGTCCTTGCGCGACATAGACCAGAATCAGCGCCGTCAGCGTGTCGTTGAGGCCGGCGTTGCGCATCATGCTGAGGATAGCCACCGAACCCAGCCGGATCGGCACCATGATGCCGATGGAAAGAAACAACGCCAGCGGCGTCGAACCGCGGAACCGGTATTCCGTCAGCGCCCAGGCCGCCATCGCGCCAAACAGCAGCACCAGCGCCATGCTGACCAACGTCACGATCATCGAATTGCTGAAATAGGTCAGGATATGCGAGGCGCGGAAGACTTTCTGATAGCCGATCAGGGAGAAGGTCGAGGCGTTCGGCGGCGCCAGCGGCGAGCCGAAGATGGCGTTGCGCGCCTTGAAAGAATTCATCGCCACCAGCAGGATCGGCCCGACGGCCAGCGCGCTATAGGCGATGAGCACGAGGTGGACGGCGGCGGCGCGGGCGCGCAATTCCAGCGGCATGTCCCCCTCCCTAGAACGTGTAGCGGCGCATGCGGCGCTGCGCGATGAACAGGTAGACGCAGACGCCGACGAGAATGATGAAGAACATCACGGTCGCCACCGCCGCGCCCATCGTCGGATTGCCGAGTTGCAACTGGTTGCCGAAGAAGGTGCGATAGAAGAACGTGCCGAGAATGTCGGAAGCGAAGTTCGGGCCCGCCAGCGCGCCCTTGACCGAATAGACGAGATCAAAGGCGTTGAAGTTGCCGACGAAAGTGAGCACCGAGATGAGGCCGATAGTGGGCAGAATCAGCGGCAACTTGACGTGCAGGAAGATGCGGAAATGCCCGAGGCCGTCGACGCGCGCCGCGTCGATCAACTCGTCGGGAATGTTGAGCAGCGCCGCGTAGATCAGCATCAAGGGGATGCCGACGAACTGCCAGACTGAAATGAGCGCGAGGGTGATGAGCGCGGTGGATTCGAGGCCCAACCACGGCGCGAACAACGAGCCCAAGCCCACCGATTTGAGCGCGCCTTCAGCGACCCCCCACAGCGGTGACAGGATCAGATTCCAGGAGAAGCCGACGATCACCACCGACAGCATCGTCGGCAGGAAGATCACCGTGCGGTAGAAACCCTTGAAGCGCAATCCGGGCAGGCTCAACAGCCCCGCGAGCGCGATGCCGATCGGGTTCTGCACCAGCATGTGCACGGCGAAGAAGATCATGTTGTTGGAAAATGCATTCCAGAACGGTTTCGACCACAGGGCGTCGCCGAGCAGCGTCTGAAAATTGGCGAGGCCGACGTAATGCAGGGCGCCGGTATTGTCGCTGGTGTAGGTCGCCAGCCCCATCGTGGCGATGAGCGGATAGATGGAAAACAGAGAGTAGATCGCTACCGCCGGCCCGAGGAACAGAAATAACAATCCCGCGAACCTTCCGCGAGGCATTTGCGCGACGACTTGCGAGACGGATTCGGCCATGGCGAGGGGGCGTGAGAGGGGAATTAGAGCGCAGGGGTTCCTTCTCCGAGCTTACTCGAAAAGGGAGGCGATTCCAGCTTTTCTGTCGTCAGAGCGACACCGCCACTCTTCCTCCCCGTGAGGGGCGGGCGGGATCAAACATATCTGCGGAACGTTCGTGCAACAAACACCCTCGTCCTGAGCCTGTCGAAGGACGCTCCAGCCAGGACGAAAGGGGCGCGCCAGAAAGCCGCCACAACCGCAAACGCTCGGGGAACCCGGCGCCTTGCGCCAACTGTTGCTTCTCCTGGAGCATCCTTCGACAAGCTCAGGATGAGGGAATGGGTTGCACGGCGATCCTTCGCAAAAGGAGTGGATCCGCTGGTTCCACGCGGAGGCAGGCAACGCCCGGGAGATTCAATCAACCGGGCGCAAACCGCTTTGCCTTACTTGACCGGCTTATACCACTTGTCGAGGCCGTCCTGGATCTGCTTGGCGGCGGCGTCCGGCGTCAGCTTGCCGTTGATCACCTGCGCGGACACGTTCCACAATTCGTTCTCCAAATTCGGCGTGCCACGCGACAGGATCTGGTAGGAGTTGCGGATCGTCGACTTGCAGGTCTGGCGCCAGCCGACCATGGTCGCTGCGAGATCGTCGTCGACCTTGACCGGCGTCTTGGCGAGCGGGAAGAAGCCCGGCAGCGCGTTGGCGTAGATGGTGGCGAATTCCGGCGTCGTTAGCCACTCCAGGAATTTCTTCGCGTCCTCCTTGTTCTTCGAAGTCGAGTTGACGCCCATCGCGATGTCGGTGTGGTCGGAGATGTAGCAATCGCCGCCAGCGACCGGCAGCGGCGGCGGGAAAGCGCCCATCGCGAATTTCGCCTGACCGCGGAAGGTCGAAATGTCCCAGGAGCCTGCGGCGTAGATCGCGCCCTTGCCGAGCGAGAACAGGTTTTGGCTGTCGGGATAGGTCTGCGCCTGATAGCCCGAGCCCAGATAAGGCGCCCAGCTCGCCAGTTCTTTCCACACCGCGACATATTGCGGGTCGGTGAACTTGTCCTTGCCGGAGATCAGATTGGCCCGCCCGGTCTCGCCCTTCCAATAATCCGGGCCGATGTTCTGGAAGCCCATGGTCGCCGCTTCCCACTGGTCGGCGGTGCCGAGAACGAGGGGCACGTAGGTCCCGTCCTTCTTCAGCTTGTCGAGCAGGTCGTGGAACTCGGCGACCGTCTTTGGCTCGCCGGCGCCCACCTTGGCGAGCGCTTCCTTGTTGTAGATGAAGCCGTGGATCACCGAGGCCATCGGCACGCAGAACGTCGTCTTGCCGTCGTCGGTCTGCCACGCGGACTTGGCGACGTCGGAGAAGTTATCGATGCCCTTCAAGTCGTTGAGGCCGTCGATCTGGTGCTTCTGGAACAGCGCGAGCGAGGCGTCGAACGGACGGCAGGTGATGAGGTCGCCGGCCGCGCCGCCGTCGAGGCGGGCGTTGAGGGCGGCGTTGTATTCCTTCGGCGCCGAGGGCGCGAACTCGACCTTGACGTCGGGATAGTGCTTGTTGAACGCCGGAATGATCTTCGAGTTCCAGATATCGGCGTCGTCGTTGCGCCAGCTCTCGATCTTCAACGAACCCGCCTGAGCCGACGCGAGACCCGCCAACAACGCGGCCGCCGCAATGCTCGAGCCGATCAGGGCTTTCATCGTTCGTTTCATCCTTCGCTCCCTCATTTGGGCTCACGCCCGTGGTTGACTCTCATTCCCGCCGGGGCCTTATCCGCGCAGGCTCTTCAACGCTAACTCGAGGCGTCCGTCCGCAGCCGCCAACAGCGCGCCCGCCGCTCGTGGGCCGGCGGCGCCATGAGCGATGAGGACGGCCTGTTTGACGTCGCCATCGGCGGCGTGGAGCGCGGCGCGCGCCCGCTCTTCGGGAATGTCGGCAAGTGTGGCGACAATGCCGAGCGCGCGGCGGCGCAGCTTATCGTTGTCGGCGCGCAGATTGACCATCAATCCGCGATGCACATGGCCCAGTTCCAGTCCGAGCCGCGTCGAGAGCATGCCCAGCGCGCATTTCTGCGCGACGCCCGCCGCAAGCCGCGTCGAGCCCTGTACGGCCTCCTCGCCACTATCGAGAAGTATCGGCGCGCTCGCCGAGCGCAACAGCGGCGATGCCGCGCGGTTGGCGATCCCGATGACGAAGGCGCCGCGCCCGCGGGCGGCCTCGACCGCGCCGAGTGTGTAAGGCGTCGAACCGCTCGCCGAGACGGCGATCACCGCATCCTTGGAGAGGTCCCCGAGCAACCTGATTTCGCGTTCGCCCACGACCGCGTCGTCCTCTGCCGCCGCGTCGGTGTGGAAAGGCTGCTCGACGCCGCCGGCGAGGCGAATGATTATGCGCGCTTCGTCGAGACCGAAGGTGCCGGGCAATTCCGCGGCGTCTTCGGCGGCGACCAGCCCCGAAGCGCCCGCGCCCAGATAGACGCAACGTCCGCCGCCGCGCCAGACCTCGGCGAGCCGGCGCGCGGCGTCGGCGATATCGGCGGACGCCGCCGCGACCGCTTCGACCGCGCGGCGAAAGCCGGCCAACATAGCGTCGGCGAGCACGGTCTGCGCGGATGCGGCGTCAAGCGTCATGCCTCTTTCGGCCGTCGGCCGTCTCCCTTGCTCCCCGAACTTTTCGGCGCGCGTCTTTTCGATACCAATGGTAGATACCTCTTGTATTCGTTGTTAACGCGTGACATACCACTTGTCTAGTGGCGCTTCATAAATTTTTAGGAGGTCGGGGAGCGTGGCGACGGCGCTGTTTTTCCTTGGCGTGGACGGCGGCGCGACCCAATGCCGCGCGAGATTGCGCGACGCCTCCGGTCGTTGCTTGGGACGAGGCTTTGGCCCGGCTGCCAATATCTACGTCGATTTCGCCGCGGGAATCCGCGCCGTAACCGGCTCGATCGAGCAGGCTCTGGCCGAGGCGGGTCTCGAAAGCCTCGGGCGTGAACGCTTCGCCCTGGGGCTGGGCCTTGCCGGTCTCTCCAGCGCCGAGGACGCGTCGCGCGTCGCCGTGGCGCTGCCGGGTTTCGCGCGCGTCGAAGCGGTCAACGACGCGGTTGCGGCCTGCGTGGGCGCCAACGGCTTGAGCGATGGCGGCCTCATCATCGCCGGCACCGGTTCGGCGGGCATCGCGCGCGTCGGCGGCGTTTCCAAAATCCTCGGTGGCCGCGGCTTCTGGCTCGGCGACGACGGCTCTGGCGCGCGCATCGGCGAGGCGGCGCTGCGGGCGACCTTGCGCGCCCTCGACGGGCTGGAACCGATGGGCGAGCTCACGCGCGCGCTGGCGGCGCATTTCGGTGGCGACCCCGCGCAGATGTCGCGCTGGGCGGCGACCGCGAAGCCCAGCGACTACGGCGGCTTCGCCCCCGAAATATTCGCCGCCTGCCGGGCGGGCGACGCGTGTGCGGAAAGAATCGTCGCCGAAGCAGCGCAAGCCATCGCAACGCTCGCCCGGGCGCTGGTCGCGCTCGGCGCCGGGTCGATCGCCCTTGTCGGCGGCGTCGCCGAACCGCTGCGCCCCTACCTGCCGACGGACGTCGCGTTGCGGCTTGCCGTGCCTCGCAACGATGCGGTCGACGGCGCGATCCTGCTGGCCGGGGGAACCCTCGCCGCGCCGGGAGGGCCGCCATGACGATGAACGTCGAAGCGGCCCCTGGCCAGCGGCTGTATCGCGCCGTGGTCGACGCTTTGCGCCGCGAGATCGAGACCGGCCGCTATGCGGACGCCCAGCTTCTTCCTGCCGAACGGGTGTTGTGCGAGCTGCTCGAAGTCTCGCGCACGACGTTGCGCAAGGCGATCGCCGACCTCGTCGCCCAGGGCGTGCTGTTCCACCGCCACGGCGCCGGCACGTTCATCCATCGCGCCACGCCGCGCGTCGATCAACCCATGTCGCGGCTGACGAGTTTCACCGAGGACATGCGGCTGCGCGGGTTTGAAGCGAGTTCGCGCGACCTGGAGCGCGGAATCTTCCTGCCGACGCCCGAGGAGGCGATGATGCTAGCCGCCGGCCCGAGCGAGCGGGTGTTCCGACTCGGCCGTTTGCGGCTTGCCGACGGTGTGCCGATGGCGATCGAACGCGCGGCGGTGCCGTTGCGCTATCTGCCGGAGTGGGAGAGCGTCGGCGCTTCGCTCTACGAGGCGTTGGCGGCGCGCGGCTTCCGGCCGACGCGCGGCTTGCAGCGGCTGCGCGCGACGCTCATCGCCGACGCCGACGCGGAACTGCTTGGCGTCGAGCCCCACAGCGCCACGCTGTATATTCAGCGCCTCGCCTATCTCGCCGACGGCGCCTGCGTGGAATTCACCAAGTCCTGGTATCGCGCCGACACCTACGACTTCGTCTCCGAACTCGCGTTGTCGCCGCCGGTCAGGAAGGCGCGACGATGACGTTCATGCTGAGCGAGATCGACGAGGCGGGCGCCGGGATCGGGCGCCAACTCGCCGCAAACCGCGACATCCTCGCCGCGCTCGGGGCGCGGCTGCGCGCGCTCGATCCGCCGCTCATCGCCACGATCGCCCGCGGCTCGTCGGATTGTTGCGCGCTCTATTTGAAATATCTCGCCGAGATCGCGCTCGGCGCGCCCTGCGCCTCCCTCGGTCCGTCGATCGCCACGCTGTATGGCGCGCCTCTGCGGCTGGCCGGCGCCGTCGCGCTGTCGGTGTCGCAGTCGGGCCGCAGCCCCGACATCGTCGAATTGCAACGCTCGGCGCGTCACGGCGGGGCGCTCACCATCGCGCTGGTCAACGACGTCGACTCCCCGCTGGCGCGCGAGGCCGAAGCGCTGCTGCCGCTGGCGGCGGGTCCCGAACGCTCGGTCGCCGCGACCAAATCGATGATCGCGGGTCTGGTCGCCGGCGCCAGTCTCATCGCCGCCTGGCGCGAGGATTCCGTTCTCGCCGAAGCGCTGGCCGCCCTGCCGGCTATCCTCGAAGCCCAGTCCGCGCCGCCGCCCGAAGCGATGCTCGACAGCCTCGCCGGGGCGCAAAACGCCTTCGTGCTCGGACGCGGCGCGACGCTCGCCATCGCCGCCGAAGCGGCGCTGAAGCTCAAGGAAACCTGCGCGATCCACGCCGAGGCGTTCTCCGCGGCCGAAGTGTTGCACGGGCCGGCCGAACTGGTTCACCCCGGCTTCCCGGTGCTGGCCTTCGTGCCGCCGGACGCCGCGCGGGAGGGCACGCTCGCCACCTTGCAGCGACTGGCGGAGATGGGCGCGCGCGTGTTCATGATCGAAGCGGGCGGCGAGGACGGCCCCGACCGGCTCGCCACGGCGACCGTCGCCGCCCCGCTCGTCGAACCCATCGTGCAGATCCACCGCTTCTACCGGTTGGCGGAGGCGCTGGCGCGTCGGCGCGGGAGGGATCCCGACCGTCCGCGCAATCTGCATAAGGTGACGGAGACGGTCTGATGCTGGTTCTCGTCGGCGCCCGCCTGTTCGACGGCGAAAAATTTTTGGACGACCACGC
>Ga0302319_10018364_pt1 | contig 12762 bp, 12 predicted proteins | sample Bog_T0_2_FD_203319 | JGI IMG/M metagenome (GOLD analysis project Ga0302319, IMG submission 203319) | Peat permafrost microbial communities from Stordalen Mire near Abisko, Sweden - Bog_T0_2 | ecosystem: Environmental > Terrestrial > Soil > Wetlands > Peat | place: Sweden: Abisko, Stordalen Mire...
AACGGGGAAAAGGCGGGTCAAATCCACTGGATTGTTCTTGCCGACAGGTAATTTAACCTCGGGCGTTCATCGCTCGCATTTTAGTGAACAAATAAAATTTGCGTTCAACCAGAACAGGTTTAGCTTGCAGACTTAAAGTGTCAGTCAAACAAGGAGTTCAAATTCTGGTGGTGGATGATGAAGCTATTGTGCGCCGCGCAATCAAGATGCTTCTGGAACATGATGGGCACATGGTCTTTTCCGTTGAGGGCGGGGAGCTCGCGCTGGCCGAATTGGCACAACGGAGATTTGACTTGGTAATAACTGATTTTTCCATGCCAGGAATGAAAGGCGATGAACTTGTGGCCCACATTCGGCAAATAATTCCTGACCAGCTCATCATCATGGTTACCGCATTTGTGGAGGAATGTAAAATCTTTGGAGCAGCCTCTGGGCGTGTAGATGCTTTGCTGCTCAAGCCTTTTTCTCTAAAAGAACTCCGGGACGTCAGAAATGGACCCCGAAATTCGGACCATGAGCTAAGTTAGACTTTTCAGGTTCTGCTAAACATGAGAAAACAGCAGAACTATGAGCAAAACTAAACGGAAAAGATACCCAGGTGCCTTCAAAGCCAAAGTGGGGTTGGAAGCTTTGATGGGCGTGAAAACGGTGGGGCAGATTGCCCGCGAGAACGAAGTTCACCCGGTGCAGGTGACGCAATGGAAGAAGGTGGTAGGGGATCGTCTGCCGGAGGTATTTGAGAAGCCTGGGGCGGAGGCCGGTCCGGATCAGCAGGAGTTGATCGGCCAGTTGCACGAGAAGATTGGTCAGCTCAGCGTGGAGGTGGACTGGCTTAAAAAAAAGTGCAAACAGCTGGGCCTCTGAACGCCCGGCGAAACTGGATCGAACCATGTTCCGAACTGAGCCTGCGACAGCAATGCGAGTTGGTGGGTCTCTCGCGGAGCGGCTACTATTACGAGCCGGTTCCCGAAAGCGAAGAGAACCTGGCGTTGATGCGGCGGCTCGACGAGTTGAATCTGGCTCATCCGGTGTATGGCAGCCGGCGGCTGGCGGCCCTGCTGGAGCGCGAAGGATGGATCATCAACCACAAGCGGGTGGTTCGGCTGCTGCGGTTGATGGGGGTGGAAGCGGTTTATCCCAAGCGCCAATTGAGTCAGCCAGGCGAAGGGCACCGTATCTACCCCTACCTTTTGGAAGGGCTGCAAATCACGGGTCCAGATCAGGTGTGGTGCAGCGACATCACGTATGTGCCGATGGCCAACGGGTACATGTATTTGGTGGCGGTGATGGACTGGTGGAGTCGGTAGGTCTTGGCTTGGGAACTGTCCAACAGTATGGACAGCGAGTTTTGCATTCGGGCGTGGAACCAAGCCCTCGCCCAAGGTCGGACGCCGTTGATTGCCAACACCGATCAAGGGAGTCAATTCACCAGCGAGGCGTATCTGGGCGCGGTGGAATCGGCGGGGGTGGACGTGAGCATGGATGGGCGGTCGCTGGATCGACAATCGGTTTATCGAGCGACTGTGGCGGAGCGTCAAGCAGGAAGACATTTACGTGCAGGATTACGGGGATGGGCTGACGGCGCAGCGGGGATTGGCAAGTTGGTTTGGCGGGTACAATACGGAACGGCCGCACCAGGCGCTGGACTATGCCACGCCGGCGGAGTGGTATCACGCGGCCGAGTCGTACGGGGCGAGGCCAGCCGCGTGGCGCTGGAAATAGGGCCGGCAGACACGTGGAACGATCCGACCGCAACCGGGCGCGAGCTAAGGCTCAAAGCTCGCCCGGTTGCTCGTTCTAGTTCAAGGCGAGCCGTTCGGGCTGGACGGAAGCCGGGAAGAGTGGTTGAGTAGAGAAAACGCAGGACAACAAAAACAAAAAGAACAAACACAACTAATCATGCAGCGCCTGAAAATCTAACTTAATTTCTGCGTTTTTTGGTCCAAACAATGGGGTCCACTTCAGTGTTCCGGGCTGATCAGCGCGAATGAAAAACCAGCAAATGTCCATCCAACCTGCGGAAAGCGCATTGAACCGGCATTCTTGCATACTTGTAATCTTCGGGAAAGCACCCAGCCAGTCATGATCAACTCTTGCGCATCCCGGGCGCCGAACAAGGCCGGTTCGCCAAGAGTTAATTTGTTTTGCGTGAGCGTTCCAGTTTTGTCAGAACACAGAATGTTCATGCCGGCCATTTCCTCGATGGCTTCGAGCTTCGTCAGGATCGCCTTTTCCCGAGCGAGCACGACGGCACCCATGGCCATGGTGACCGAAAGCACCGCCGGCATGGCCACGGGAATGGCCGCCACCACGAGGATCAACGCGAATTGAAAGAGCGTCAGGACCGGCTCGCCGCGATAGAGCATCGTCAGGAGCAAAATCGCCGCCAGTCCCAAGCTCAAGTAAATCAGATAATTTCCAATTGTCAGAACTGCTTTTTGAAAATGCGAAACCGAGTGCGCGCTCGAAACGGGTTTGGCCGTCTTGCCGAAGAAGGTGCCGGCACCGGTGGCGGTCACAAGCGCGACCATTTCGCCCTGCTTGGCGATCGAACTGGAATAGGCAATGTCACCGGTTTTTTTGTCCACCGGCAGCGATTCACCCGTCAGCGCCGACTGATCCACACTCAAATAATCGCCCTCGGTGAGCCGCATGTCGGCCGGGATGATGTCGCCCGGACGCAGCCGCACAATGTCGCCGGGCACAAGTTTTGCCGCGTCAATTTCGGCCCACTGGCCGTCGCGTTTGACGCGCGCCTTGAGAGCAAGCTGTTTCCGCAGCGCGTCCACGGCATTGGCCGCCTGATGTTCCTGCCAAAACCCGACCACGGCGTTGAACACCAGCAAGAACGGTCGGGCAGTTCTTCTGGCAACGGCACTTGATAGGGAATCCGGGCATCACGGATCTTCGCCTGGGCCCGCACAATCCGTTGCGCAAGCGTGGGTGCGGTGGTGAGAAATGCGCGGGCAATCTCTTCGGTCGTCAGTCCGCAGACTTCGCGCAGCGTTAAGGCCACCCGGGCCTCCGGCGCGAGCGCGGGATGGCAACAGGTGAAAACTAACCGCAATTGGTCATCCGCCAACCTTTTGCCGGTTACTTGCGATGAATCCTGCGATGCGCTTTCAAATTGCTCGGCGATTTTTTCCTGTGACGCGTCAAATCGTGCGCTTCGGCGGAGAGCGTCAATCGCCTTAAACCGCCCGGTGGAAATCAGCCAAGCGCGAGGATTGGCGGGAACTCCAACCCGCGGCCAATTTTCCAGTGCGGCAGCGAAAGCATCATGAACTGCGTCCTCGGCCAGATCAAAATCGCCCAGCAACCGGATCAGCGTCGCGAGGATGCGCCCCGACTCCGCCCGATAAAGCGCATCGAGAGTTTCACGGACTTGTTCGTTCGCGGTTTTCAATCGCAGTCCAAGCTGGAGATCCGGCGGACTGCCGATCCCTTGGGCTTTGGTTTGGTGCCGGGATTCCACGACCATGCGTGGTGACTTGCCATGTTAAATGGAAACCAGTTCGTTTTGTTCATGCGCGTAAAAGATCTGCCGCCGCGCTGTCGAATGTCAAATTCCAGTTAAAGTGAATGGTTAATGCCAGGCCAGAATAATCGCCCCGGTGACGATGAGCGCAAGCCGGACGCATCGATTGCAGCAACCAAAGCAGGCCCAGAAATGCCGGATACATGATCACGTGCATGCCGACCAGCCAGCATTAGGTGAGAATCTGTGACTTTATTGATCATCCCGCTGTTGATTTTCTACGAGCAAAGAAATTTTGCCTCGCAAGCCTCCCCGCTGCGCTGCCAAATAGGCGTCACTGGCTCCAGCCAACGGATAGGTGGCCGCAACAAAAACTCGAAATTCACCGGCATCAATCAGATTCCCGATCTGCGTCAATTGTGAACCGTCCGCGCGCACGAGCATGAACGCATCGCGAACACGTTGCTCGTCCGCGCCGGCACTTCGAGTGGCAATCGTCACCAAGCTTCCGCCCTTTGCGAGCACGGCCCAGGAACGTTGCAACGTTTCGCCACCGACGCAATCGAACACGACATCAATGTCGTGAACCGCTTCTTCAAATCGGGTTGCACGATGATCAATCACCTCGCGAGCGCCGAGCCTGCGAACAAAATCCACGTTGGCGGACGAGGCGGTGGCGATGACGTGCGCCCCTCGCCAGCGGGCCAGTTGCACGGCAAAAACACCCACGCCGCCGGCGGCTCCGTGGATTAAGACCCGTTGGCCGATTTGCAGTCCAGCTTTTTCCAAAAGACCCTGCCAGGCCGTCAGCGCGGAAATCGGCACCACGGCGGACTGGACGTGATCAAGCAACCTTGGTTTGCGTGCCAGCGCGGTGGCCGGAGCGACGCAGAAATCGGCCTGCGCGCCATTCGTGAACCAATCGTTGAGTCCGAAGACGGCGTCGCCGACCTTGAAATTCTCGACGCCAGTGCCAAGCGACTCGACGACGCCCGATAATTCATGGCTTAACACGACAGGAAATGGACGCGACTCGCCGGCGGGCGTATGGGAGGTTGGGAACCATTGAAACTCCGTCGGCGTGATGGCGGTGGCGTGGATTTTGACCAGCACCTCGCCGGCTTTGGGTTGAGGTTGTGGAATTTGACCCAGCACCAGCGATTCAGGTCCGCCAATTCTTTTCAAATAGACTGCTTTCATAATTTCTCCTCTGGTTTGATTCGGAAAAAACTTTCAGCGGGATGGATTCGCGATTTGCGCCAAGGCGGGCGACGGTTGCTGCTCCAAACTTTCCCAGCCGCCGCCGAGTGATTTGTAGAGCGAGACGAGATTCGCCGAAACCATCCGGTCGCTTTGGACGAGCGCGTCCTGCGCCTGATACAGCGAACGTTCGGCCTCCAGCACATGGAGAAAATCCGTCAGGCCGTTCGCGTAAAGCTTGTCGGCCAGATCCAAAGATTTCTGGCTGGAGGTCACCGCATCTTCCAAAGAGCGGCGGCGGATCTGTTCATTCGCGTAGGCGGTCAGGCCGTTTTCCACCTCTTCAAACGCGGTCAGCACGGTTTGTTCGTAGCCGGCCAGCGCCCGTTCCTGCCGCGCGTTTTGGACCCGGATGTTCGCGCGGATGCGTCCGGCATCGAAAATCCGCCATTGCACCGTCGGCCCGGCGGACCAGAATTTTGCTCCGCTCGTGAACCAGTCGCTCGCGCTGACGCTTTCAAATCCCGCCGTGCCCGTCAGGAAAAATTTCGGAAATAAATCTGCCTTCGCGACGCCGATGTTTGCGGTCGCCGCCGCGAACTGCTGCTCGGCGCGTTGCACATCGGGGCGCCGCAACATTAAATCGGAAGGCAAGCCCACCGGAACTTCCGGCAGCGCGGCGGGAATGGGCGCTGCATTGGATAATTCCGTAAGCAACGCGCCGGGTTGTTGGCCCAGCAAAACGCCGAGCCGATGAATCGCAGCTTGGAGCGAAGTCTGCAGCGTGGGAATTTCCGCCTTGGTCGTGGCCAGCAGCGTGCCGGCCTGCTGCACGTCGAGATCGCTGGTCAAGCCTTTGGCAAAACGGTCTTGCGTGATGGCCAGCGCGTTGGTTTGCGCGTCGATGTTTTCGTTTGCGATCGCGATCCGGCGCTGATAACCGCGCACGTCAACGTAATTGCGCGCGACTTCACCGAGCAAGGTCACCAGCGTATCGCGCCGGCCAAATTCGGAGGCGTTGACTTCCGCCCTGGCCGATTGCGTCGCGCGCCGGGTGCCGCCGAACACGTCAATTTCCCACGAAGCGTCGAAGCCCGCCTGATAGACATCATTTTCAAACGGCACATACGACGGAATCGGAATGGAACCGAGCACGGGCTGGTGGTGGCTGGTTTCGGTTCGCGCGTAGGAACCGGAGGCGTCAACCGTCGGCAGGAAGCTGGCGACGGCAATGCCGTATTGCGCCCGGGCCTCGCGCACGCGTGCCTGCGCGATTTGCAAATCGAGATTGGATTGCGCGGTGCGATTGATCAGCGAATCCAGCTCGGGGTCGTGAAAATTCTTCCACCACGCGACGAGTTCGACGGTGGAGTTGGTTTCACCGCCCGCCAATGCGGTGCTCCATTTTGTCTGCGCGCTGATCGCAGGACGTTGATAGTTGGGGCCGACGGCACAACCGCCGGCGGCGAGGGCCAGAACGGTCAAGATTAGCAGGTGATTCTTATTCATAATTATTTTCCTTTCAATGCGCCACTACCGGGCGGCTGGGTTTTACATTTTTCAGCAAGAGCGCGCCCACGAGACACACCAAGCACAGCCCGGCGAACAGCCGGAAGTTGTCGAGGTAGGCGAGCAGGTTGGCCTGGGAGAGCAGCGTGTGATACATCGAACCGACGGCCTGCGATTGCGCGGTCACGGTGTCGCCGTGCGCGGTGAACGTCGTGGTCATGGTCTGCAGACTCGATTGATAAGCCGGGTCGTAAGGCGTCAGATTTCCAACGAGGGTGGCTTGATGCACCTGCGCGCGGCGGGCGGCAAACGTCGTGACGAGCGAAATACCGACGCTGCCGCCGACGTTGCGCATCAAATTAAAAATGCCGCTCGCATTGCCCATTTGTTCCGGCCTGAGCGCGCCGAGCGCCAGCGTGTTCAGTGGCACAAACATGAACGCGATCGAAACGCCGGTGAAAAACAGCGGCCAGAATAGAATCCACGGCGTTAGGTCGAGCGAGAGATTCGCCAGCGCATAGGTCGCGGCACCGAAGGACAAAAATCCGCCGGCCACGAGATAACGTCCCTGAATTTTGCCGACCAGTCGTCCGGCGAGGGGCATCGCGATGAGCGCGCCAATGCCGCGCGGAATCATGGCCAGACCGCTTTGCAACGCGGTGTAGCCCATCAACGTTTGCAGGAACAGCGGCACGATGGCGGTCAGGCTATAAAGCGTTATGCCGGCGAAAAACATGAGCACTGCGCCGAGGCTGAAGTTGTAATTGTTCATGACGCGCAGATCCACGAACGGTTTGCCCGTCGAGAGTTCGCGCACGATGAATACCACCAGCCCGATGATCGCGAGCAGCGCCATCATGACGATGAAGCGCGAGCCGAACCAGTCGTCTTCCTGGCCTTTGTCGAGCAACACTTCTTGGCAGCCCAGCCAGAGCGACATGAAACTCAAGCCGATGACGTCCAGCCGCGGAGCCCGGGCGTTGCGAATCCAGTGCGGGTCCTGGATGAAGCGCTGGATAAGCCACAGCGCGAGAAAGCCGGCGGGAACCTTGATGAAGAAAATCCAGCGCCAGCTGTAATTGTCCGTGATCCAGCCGCCAAGCACCGGGCCGATGATGGGCGCGATCACCACGCCAATGCCATACACGCCCATCGCCACGCCTTGTTTTTCCTTGGAAAAACTTTCGAGCATGATGGATTGCGCAATGGGCTGGAACGCCCCGCCGCCAGCACCCTGGACGACGCGCATTGCCAGCAGCATCGGCAGACTCGTGGCCAGACCGCACAGAAAGGAAGCGCCGGTGAAAACGACGACGCAAAACATCAGAAAATTCTTTCGTCCGAAACGTTGTCCGAGCCACGCCGAGCAGGGAATGATGATGGCGTTGGAAATGAGATAGCTCGTCAGCACCCACGTGGCTTGATCCGTCGAAACCGACAGGTTGCCGGCGATGTGGCTCAACGAAACGTTCGCGATGGTCGTGTCGAGCACTTCCATGAACGTCGGCAGCATTACCGCGAGCGTGATCATCCACGGATTTATTTTTGGCTGTGAATCGTTGGCGTTCATGGCTGGAAATTTTGAAAGTTAAAATTATTTGACCCGCACTTCGGGCACGACTGACATGCCGGGACCGAGCACATAATTATTGGCGGCGACATCATCGAGCACGATCTTGACCGGCACGCGCTGCACGACCTTGACATAATTGCCCGAGGCATTTTCCGGCGGCAGCAAGCTGAAGCGTGGGCCAGTGCCGGATTGAATGCTGTCCACGTGCGCTTTGAATTTGATCTGCGGATACGCGTCCATCGTGACTTCGACCGGCTGACCGGCGCGCATATCGGTTAATTGCGTTTCCTTGAAATTCGCAACGATCCAAACCTGGCGCGGAACAATCGCGAGCAACGCTTGTCCGGTCTGGACATAAGCTCCCGCCTCGACGGTGCGATGCGTGACATAGCCCGCTTCCGGTGCTTTGACTTGCGTGTAAGATAAATTCAACTCGGCCTGATGAACGGCGGCCTCGCTGCTTTGGATTTCCGCAGCGGCAGTTTGGATGCTGGCTTTGTCCATCGCCGATTCCGCTTCGGCGGCGAGCTCTTTGTTCTGGGCGGCATCTACCTGCGCCGCCGCCGAACGCGCTTGTGTGCCGGCGAGATCCAATTGACTGGCAGAAATCGCAAAACTGCCGACAGCCTGATAACGTTTGTCATCCGCTTCAGCCTGTTTCGCCTCGGCCTGAGCGGCGACGACATTAGCCTTTTCCTGTTCGACCTTGGCTTGATCCACCGTGAATTGTGCGTTTGCTTGTTCAAATCGGCTTTTGCTGGCGGCGAGATTGGCTCGTTCCTGATCGAGTTTGGTTTGGAAATCGCTCGGATCAATTTGCAACAGGACATCGCCTGCTTTGACTTCTTGATTGTCCTCCACCAGCATTTGCGCGACCCGGCCGGCGACTTGCGGCGCAATCGGCGTGACGTGCGCTTCGATAAACGCGTCGTCGGTGGATTCGTAAGGCGCGACATATTCGAAATAATAAATTCCGGCCGCCACGCTGACCACCAACGTCGCCACGCCGCCGATCAGGTTGCGCCGGCGATTGCTTTTTTTCAGGGTGCCAGCTTCAGGCGGATTGCCGTTGGCGATGTTTGCCGGCGCTGATTCGGGTTCGATGACCTGCCGGCTGCTTGGCAACAAGGCTGGCGCAGCTTTCCGGAAGGTCAGGGCGTCTTCTTGGTTTAGTGTGGCTGCATTCATATTTTTGACGACGTTCAAGGTTTCGTTTGTGTCACTTTCTGAGCGAGATAACACAGTTTGCGTGCCAATCCGACAAAACTGATGTAAGTCGCTTGTATTGAGGTAACTGAAGGATTTATTACGAAAACAAAAACGGGGTCGAAATGTCGAACGTCCGATAATTCGTCCCATTCAAGGTTGAAATATCGTTCGACATCGACTACTCATTGGGCGTGGCCGGCAAAACCGAAAATCCTTTCGATTCTGAATTTGCGAGCAAACTGCTGCTGGAAATCGCGCAGGAGCAATCGCTGGACGAGTTGTTAAAAAAACTGGTGCGCCGGATTTTGGATCGTCCCGACGTCGCCCGCGTCCGCATCTGGCTTATTGAAAAAGGAGATATTTGCGCGACCTGCGTGCGCCGTCCGGATTGTCCCGACCAGACCCGCTGCCTGCACGCCGTCGCCAGCGGCGGCAATTTGTTCAGCAGCCAAGGCGAAGAAGAAGAATATGTGCGCATGACGGATCGCTTTGCACGGATTCCCATCGGCGTCGGCACCGCCGGAAAAATTGTCGTGACGGGAAAGCAGGTCGTGTTGCGCGATTTGGACAAGGATCCGGGCGAACTCGCCTACATTCCCTGGATCAAGCCGGAAAAAATCCGCGGCTATAACGGCGTGCCGATTATTTATAAAGGCGAAGTCCTTGGGCTAATCGCCGTGTTCAGCCGCGCGAACGTGCCGGTGGGGGCGGAAGTGTGGGGACGCGTTTTTGCCGACCACATCGCCGGGGCTCTCGCCAACGCCCGCGCCTTCGAGGAAATCCAGCGGTTGAAATCGCAGCTTGAACAACAAAACGCCTATCTGCAGGAAGAGGTCGTGGAGGCCAAAGCATTCGGCGATCTGGTCGGCCAAAGTGCGGCGCTCCGGCAGATCGTCAGCCAGATTGATCTGGTTGCGCCGACTGACGCCTCGGTGCTCGTCCTTGGTGAAACCGGCACGGGCAAGGAACTGGTCGCGCACGAAATCCATCGCCGCAGCAAACGCAAAGATAAAGCACTGGTCCGGGTTAACTGCGCCTCCATTCCTAAGGAATTATACGAGAGTGAATTTTTTGGCCACGCCAAGGGCGCTTTCACCGGCGCCATCAAGGATCGCGCCGGACGTTTTGAAGCGGCCGAGGGCGGAACTTTATTTCTGGACGAAATCGGCGAAGTCCCGCTCGATTTGCAGGGCAAGCTGCTGCGGGCCTTGCAGGAAAAACGTTATGAGCGCGTGGGCGAAGACCGCACGCGTTTTGCCGACGTGCGCATTGTGGCCGCCACCAATCGCGACCTAAAAAAAGAAGTCGCCGCCGGTCGCTTTCGCGAAGACCTGTATTACCGCCTCAATGTGTTTCCCATCCAGGTCGTGCCCTTGCGCGAGCGGAAGGAAGACGTCGCGCTGCTGGCGCAACATTTCATCAAGCTCTCGGCCAAGGAACTGGGCTGCCCCAAGCCGCGCTTGACGCAGGCCGGCATGGTTCAGCTTCAAAGTTACGAATGGCCCGGCAACATCCGCGAAATGCGCAATTTAATCGAGCGGGCCGTCATCCTCGCGCGCGGTGGCGCGCTGGAATTTGATTTGCCGGCCAGTAGCGGAGCCTCGCCTGCCGCGCTCCGGACCGGGACGGTTGATGAAGCAAACCCCGACCGCGAGTTTTTTACGGAATCGGAAATGCAGCAACGCGACCGCGACAATATCCTCGCGGTATTGAAAAAGGCCGACTGGAAAATAAAAGGTGCTGATGGCGCGGCGGAACTCTTGGGTGTAAAACCGACCACCTTGCTCTCGCGAATGAAAAAAATGGGACTGAAGCGACCGGTATGATTCTGCGGCGACGGCGACCATCTAACCAATGCCGGATTGGCTGGTTATTTTCGGCAAATATGACCAGTCGCCCTCCGCAGCCTGGGCTTTGTTTAACTGGCGGCCATTTTAGATTGGGTCAAATGTTAGTTTGAAGACATTTTGCTCATCGCGCAAATTGTTACAGAGAGAGTCGCCGCCTCCAATCAGTCCTGCGGGTTCAACCAACCCTTTCGCGGGCTGGCGACGACTCTCCCAAAATCACTCGGTTTTCTTTGGCGCCAACTCTGGGAACATCCGCTGGGGATCATAGGCGCTGTTTTCGTGGATCACATGCCAGGCGGCCTTGGCCAGCTTGTAGGCCAGCGCCTTGGTGGCAATCACCGTGCCGGTTTTGGCCGCCTTGCGGTCAAACCATTTCCGGCACTGCTCGTCGTAACGCTTGGCAAAGTTCGCCGCCTCCACAAACGCCCACGCCAGATATTTGTTCCCGCACTTTTGATTGTTGTCGCCCTTCTTCTTGCCATTGCTGAGCCGTTTGGAAGCCACGGTCCGGCAATAGCTGGCAAAATTCCCCGCCCCTTTGAACCGTCCCAGTTCGCCGATTTCCATCGTCATGGTCATCCCCAAGATGCGCCCCACCCCCGGCGGCGTCTGGAGCGGCTCATAGCACGGCAGTTCCCGCGCGCTGGCCAGCACCGTCTTTTCAATCGTTTCAACGCTCTGATCCAGTTATTCGATGAGTTCCAGTTGCAGGGTGGCGATGAGCTTGTTGGCCGGATGTTCGTACAGCGTCTTGGCCTCCGCCGCCGCCATTCCCTTGAGCCGGCTCAGGCTCAGGGCCTGGCCGGTCGTGCGCGTGTACAGGCTTTTGAAACTGAGCAGCAGCGCCGTGCGCTGATGGACCAAGCCCAGGCGCCGCCGCAACAGATCCCGCACTGGTCGCAATTTCGCGTCATAGATGTAACCGGTGGGCAGAATGTTCAGCCGCTGCAAGTCCGCCAGAAAGTAGGCGTCGTTCTTGTCGTCGGCATGTTTGATGCCGCTGTACTGCTCAATCTCCGCCGGATTGGCCAGCACCACCGGATAGCCGAGCGCCCGCAGACCATCCACCAGCCAATACCAGTTGGAAGTCGATTCGACCGCGAGGCTCTTGATTTGTTCTTTGAGCGGCGATAAATAATCGTCCACCAGCTTCAGGTCGCAGGTCAGCTTCTGGTGTTTGAGCCGCAGGCCATCTTGATCGACCAAGCCGATCACAAGATTGTTGCCATGTAAGTCAATTCCTGCCATTAGTTGCTTCGTCATATGTGTTTCCTTTCGGTATTTGCGTTGTTTGTTTTTGATACGGACAACAACCTTTTACCGGAAGGAAACCTTCCTATTCCAGCCCGCCTTTAATGTTTATCAGTTCTGCCCATTTTATCCCAAAGGGCCGAGGGCGATTCTCACCGACTGTAAAATGGTAGGATCAGAAACCCATGTAAAATCAATGAATCATGCGTTCAAAACCAAACGAAACGGCTATTCTCATTCTCACTTTTATTCTCACTTTGGCTTTTTGAAATGCCAAAATCCCTATTTTACCCTTGTTTTATTGGCAACTTCTGAAATGGAGCGGGTGAAGGGAATCGAACCCTCGTTTCGGGCCGTGCTTTTCATTCGAGGCGAGGGTCGGTTTTCAACCAATGCCTAAAATCGAGAAATTTGCATAACTCATTGGAGGCGAGACATCTGAGTTGGTCTGTAAAGTATTTTCTTTATAGTTATTCACGAGTTGGTTTGGACTGGAAATTGATGATCCGTGAATAGAGTTCGTTGTTGTCCCGTTTGAGACTTTCGACGTATTTGAGGTCGTTGTAGGGCACGTGATCCTGCCAACAGCGCCACATTATGCGCAAAACGAGAGCGAAGTGCGCGCCAGTTCGTGGAAGGTTTGGCGCAGGAACCTGGGACAAGCCCAGCGCATGTGGATCCAGACGCTGCGG
>Ga0302319_10018365_pt1 | contig 12762 bp, 9 predicted proteins | sample Bog_T0_2_FD_203319 | JGI IMG/M metagenome (GOLD analysis project Ga0302319, IMG submission 203319) | Peat permafrost microbial communities from Stordalen Mire near Abisko, Sweden - Bog_T0_2 | ecosystem: Environmental > Terrestrial > Soil > Wetlands > Peat | place: Sweden: Abisko, Stordalen Mire...
CGCCACTTACGCCATAGCGCCATAGCGAGGCCCGATCCTCAAGGCCAGCGAGATTTCGCGAGCATCTTGCGCTCCCGGAGCGGTAATCAGGGCAATCGCGGGGAGTGCAGATCGCGGTCGCCTTTGTCAGAATCAGGCTCGTGGCCCGGCCCTCGGGTCGTGTTTCAAAAGTGATCCGTGAGTCGGACACCCTTGCGAAGAATTCCTTCTCGCCTTCGGCAAACAGTTCGAACTTAGGCAGGCCGGTCGGATTTCCGGGCGGATTGTGGGGAAGTTGGGCGAGGCCCTGTGCGAAGAGGCGGTCGCCGTCGCGGGTGATTTCGAAAATCAGGTTCGGCGTCACTTGATAGCGCCCGGTGTAATTGTCGATCAGCGCCGGGTCGATAGGAATCTCGATATGCTGCGCGGGAGGTTCGGGATTGGCCAGCGGCAGCTTCGGGTTCAGAAGATGAAAGCCGATGTCGTCGACACCGCTCCGAGTTGCATTGGATAGCACGACAACGCCGACCCGCGTTATCGGATCGTAGCCGACGAAGGAGTAGAAGCCCGCGGTTTTACCGTTGTGCCAGATGATTTCCCGGCCGTCGGTTGGGTAGATCAGCCATCCTAAACCGATCTCCGTCTGGCCTGCGGGGCGGCGAACTTCGAGCATGGCTTTCATGGAGGGGGTGAGAGACGATTCCCTATAGCCCAGGAATGCTTCCAGGAACTTCAGCATGTCATTGGCGGATGAGCGCAGCGCGCCGGCGCCAGCAAGCGGCGCGGGAAGGTCCGAATTGGCGACTGGCGTGAGCATCGTGTTGTGACCGGCAGACATGCGTTGCTTCATGGAGGGCGAAAGCGTAACGCCTGTGTCCGGCATGTTGAGCAGCTGCGTGATGCGGGTTCGGATCAGGCTCCCGTAATCCGTCCTGGCGCGGCGAGCGAGAATATGGGCGAGCAGACCAGCGCCCAGGTTTGAATACTCGTATTCGGAACCGGGGTCGCGCGGCAGAGTGTAGCCGGAAAGGAATTGGTACAGATCTTCGACGCCGTACTCCGCATCTGGCTTCTGGTTGCCTGGAAGAGGCGGGAGTCCGGAGCGGTGGGTGGCAAGATCGATCAGCGTAATGGATTTGCCGTTTCGCTCCGGCAGGCTGACGTTGTCGGGAAGATATTTGGCCGCCGGATCGTCGAGGGCGACCTCTTTGCGGTTCATCATGTCCGCCAATAGCAGCGATGTGAAGACCTTGGTGACGGATCCGATTTCGAAGATCGTGTCACCGTCGAGGATGCGAGTATCTGCATTGGCGAGGTTGCCATAGGCGATTACGCGGCGGCCGGCAGGTTCGACGACACCCACGACAATGCCGATCGCCTGCTTTTGTTGGTCGACGCGTTTTTGTAGCAGTTCGCGGATTTCGTCGTTGCCGGGAACTGTAAGTGGCAGAAAAGTATTCGGGTTCATTTTGAAAATAGGCTCCATACTGTGCCTCGACAAGAGACCAGGGGTCATTCGGGAGACACACTTCGGCAATAGCGCCGAAGATTTGTTATTCAGAGGGTTGGCCTAGCGAGGAAGGGCGGAAAGCAGGCAAGCCTGGAACGCGCCGATCGTCGCTTTATTGAGCGGATGGAATTCGTATCGCATAACGGATTTACCTCCTTTCCCTGGACTCAGTTGGGAACTCTTTGAGAGTATCACGGATCAGAACTCCAGCCTTGCCTGAAGGGCGATCATACGCGGCGAGCTATCGCCGCCGAGGCCAACTCCCAGTAGCCCGGTGGGCGGCGATGTCGTGGAGGTGAGCGCGCCGAAACCCGTCTGGGTGGCAGGCTTGCCGGGAATGCCCGCATACCCTGCGACCGGCAGCGCGAAGTTGGGGTGGTTGAAGACGTTGAAAAGCTGAGCGTCGAGCCGAAGCTTCAGGTGTTCCTTCAAGGCGAACCACCTTGTTATGTAGAGATCGCTCCAGGTAAAAGCGGGACCCCGCAGCGCATTGCGGCCGAGATTTCCGAACTGGCAGTTCCGGGGCGTATCGCCGCCCAGGCACGCGCCGGTAGCGGGATCTACGGTGGATGCGAACGCATTGGGATTTAGCCATTGAATCGTTCCCGGTTGCGTGACGCCCGCAGACGCCTGGTTCGCGTAGAGAGGCACGCCCGGCACAACGCTCGCATACTCCGGACCACTGCCCTGCACAATGCCGTTTCCATTCGCCGTGTACGGCGCGCTGAGGACCGAGAACGGAAGCCCCGTGTGATGAAACACGGTGCCAGAAAGCTGCCAGCCTTTGAGTAGTTTCGTCGGCAGTTGATACGTATACTGCGCGGTGAAATTCTGGCGGACGTCATAATCGCACGGCCCGTACTGGCGTTGCAGTTCTCCCGGGAGCGGCGAGATGATCCCGCCCGCGGAGAACGGCAGGAAGCCTCCGTTTGACACCGTATCCATGCAGCGGCTCCAGGTGTAGTTGGCCTGAACCTGAAGGCCATGCCCCATGCGCTTATCGGCGGTGAGTTGCAGTCCGTTGTAGTGGCTGTTCGCGCCGGTGCTCAGTTGGGTGAGGGCTGCGAAACGGGGATCAGCGGCTTGCCCGTAAGGGAACGGGGCGAAGCATCCCTGGCATACCGTCTGATAGCCGTTTACCTGCGTTTCATAAGGCTGATTCACGGCGCGTGTGCCGACGTATTGAGCGCGGAAGTTCATCGCGGCGCCGAACTGGTGTTCGAGCGCAAAGCTCCACTGCATGAAATACGGCGCGTGGAGTTTGCCATCGGGAACGGCGGTGATGGAGATCGGCGGGAGGCAGGCGGTCGGGCTGGCCAGAGGCGACGCGCAGGAGAGTTCGCCATGGGCGAAGCCCGCATTGAAGGCCTGGTTCGCGGCGACGGTCGCGTCGATGGCGCTGTTCGGCACGCCAGGGGCAATGGCCGTCCCGCCCGCAGTGCCGAGCAGGCCGCCCTGAAAGGTTTTCGAGTAGGGAGGGTTGACGCCCACAAGGTCGGCGACGCTGCCGGGCAGGATGTCGCTGAACAGGCCGAAGCCGCTGCGCATAACGGTGTGGGGCGCGAGTTGCCAGGCGAGGGCGGTCCTCGGCTGCAGGATTGCGAGCGGAGTGGCTTCGAACACGCTGCCGAGATTCGTTTGGATCACGTCGCTGAGAGGCTGATTCACGTCGTGCGAGATGGCGCCGAAGGAGGCGGGGAGCCGGGCCACGGCGTCGTGCGGGTTCAGCGGATTTGCGTTATGGGTACCGCGAAGGCCGAAGGTCCAGGTGAGGGTGCGCGTGACTCTCCAGGTGTCCTGCGCGTAAAGATCGAGATTGAAAAAGTTCCACGGTTGGGAATTCGCGAGCGGGAAGGTCTCCGACGCGGTGGAGGCGATGCCGTAGATGAATTGCGGGAGGTCGGTGTAGGTGACCAGGGGAACCGTGCCTTCGCCGAAGTCGTAATCGTTGAGGCGAAGGATGCGGGAGTTGACGCCGAGGCTCAGTTGGTGCCCCCCGAGCGACCAGGCAAGGTTGTCGTTGAAGAAGAAGCGGGCGGCGCGACGTCCCTGGACCCAGGTGTTGTCGAGTCCGCCGAGCGTTGTGAAGGGCGCGTTGGCGCCGCTGCCCTGGAGGACGATGGGAAAGGCCGCAAGAGTCTGCGAGAGGTTGGCGGGGCCGAAGAGGCTTTCATACCAGGAAAACGCGGGGTTAAAGTAATTCACGAGGCTGCCCGAGAAGATGTGCGTGTAGCCGGCCGCGAAGGAGTAGAGCGGCTGCGGTGAGATGGCATTGAAGATGGGATTGATGGGGTCGGTGAAGGCGGATTGAAGTCCGGTATCGGTCTGGAAACGGAACCACACGACGTTGTTCGGGTCGATGTTGTAATCGATGCGGCCGGTCTGGACCTGTTCGCGATCGTCGCTCGAATGAGAGACGCTCTGGCGGTTGGCGCAACCATCGCCGGCGGGCGGATTGCCGGCGGCGGTGGCGCCGGAAGCGCTGAAGGGACAACCCAGCACCGGGAGCGGCGTCCCTGCGGTGTTGCCGTAGAGGGCGAACATTTTCCGGTAGAAGGGCACGAGTGCGGGCGCGGGCCGGTAGAGGGAACCGGTGATGGCGTCGACCCCGCCGAGCGGCAACTGTTGCAGGACGTAGTTCTGAAAAGCAACCGTGGGGACCGTGACAGCGTTGACGATGGGGAGGGCGATGCGCACCCACTCGCTATCGAAGAAGAAAAAGAGCTTGTTGTGAACGATGGGGCCACCAAGACTACCTCCGAAGTGGTTGACGGTGGAGCGCGGCTTGTGGTTGCCCGCCGTTGCGTCGGTGAAGAAGTCGGCGGCGTTGAGCTTCGAGCCGTTCCAGAGTTCGTAGAGGTTTCCGTGAAAGCGATTGGCGCCGGATTTGGTGACGTAGTTGACCTGGGAGGCTCCGTAGCGGCCCTGATCCACGGCGTAAGAGAGAGTGTTCACGGTGACCTCGGCGATGGAATTCAGGCCGAGCACGAGGTTGGTGGAAAGGCCGCTGTTCAGGTTGGTAAGGGGATCGTTGGTTTCGAGGCCATCGACGATGTAACCGTTCGAGAGAGAGGGCAGGCCATTGAACTGCACGTTGCCGTAGCCGTTACTCCCGCCCACGAAGTCATTGCCGCTGCCCGCCGTATTGATGAGGGCTCCGGCCGCAAACTGCAACGGGTAGGTCATATCGCCACCGGGGTTGGGAAGGTCTTCGAGGGCGGCGGCGTTGAGGGTGGTTGAGGTGTTCGGGTTTTGCGGATTGATGAGGGGCGTTTGTTCGGTCACGTTGACCGAGTCCTCGTGGGCGGCGACCTGGAGGGTGATGGCGACGGTCTGTATCTGACCCAGTGCGGCGCTTACATCGGATTTGCGCTGGTCGGCGAAGCCGTCGGCGGAGACCTTGAGGGCGTAGGTGCCGGGCTTGAGTTGGGGAAAGCCGAAGTGGCCGGCGTCGTTGGTGCGGACGGAGCGTGTGAAGCCGGTGTCGGCGCTGGTCAGAGTCGTGATGGCTCGGGCTACGGGCGCGCCGGTGGCATCGTTGACGGCGCCCTCGATGGCGCTGGTCGTCTCGCCCTGGGCGCGGAGGGGAGGGGGCGCGAGGGTGAGGGCGATCAGAACAGCCAGGCGGCATAATTTAGCCATACCTAAATCAGGTTAACATGAATTGGGATAATGCACGATTGGTTTCACGCATTCATAGTTTGTATTAGCTAAATATTTACCGAGGTGCATGGGACCGGGCCGTTTCGGGACGGCTCCCCTGCCTTTAAGATTGGACTTGGTGAAAACGAAGGCACAGGCGCCCGCGACAACCGAGGCAGTCGACGATTACCTCAAGGCGATTTTGGAATTAAGCGGAGCCGGGCAACTCCGCGTCACCAGCAACGCCCTGGCAGCTCACTTGGGGGTTCGCCCCGCTTCCGTCACCGGAATGCTGCAGAAGCTGGCTGGCCAGCGCCCGTCTTTTATTCGATACGAGAAGCATCACGGCGTGTTCCTGAGCGAGACCGGAACGCGCCGTGCCCGGGAAGTTTTGCGGCATCATCGGTTACTCGAACGTTTTCTGCACGATGTCCTCGATTTCGGATGGGACGAGGTCCATGAAGAGGCCGAGCGACTGGAGCATTACATCTCGGAGCGTCTGGAAGACCGCATAGCGGCGAAGCTGGGGGATCCCGATGTCGATCCGCATGGACATGTCATTCCGGAAAAGAACGGGGAGTGGGCGCTGCGCCAGGAGGTTGTTCTGCCGAAATGGCCGTGCGGCGTTCCGGCGGTGATCAGCAGCGTTTCCGACAAAGACCCCGCCGCGCTGCGCGAGATGATGAGGCTTGGGCTGACGCCGGGGACGGGACTGATTGTGGATGCGGGAACCCGGACCGCTTCGATATTGGTGCGGATCGGGGGGAAAGCGCCGACGCGGCTGAGCCAGGAGTTGGCGGGCGGGATTCTGGTGGCGGGCAAATAGCTGCTCAGCGACACCGGCGCAGTCATGGTGGCGGGACGGCGGCGCGACGCCACTTCAGCAAGGCCTTGATGGCAGTTCAACTTTGAGTCAACAGTTTTTTATTGGGGGCAACTCCGCGCCAATTTTCAGCGTAGCGTTCCGCCGACTTTCGTGAGTCGAAACCGAACGTAGTGCGAAACGCGCCCGCCGTTTGTGTCCAGCCGCCCTCGGCATTGCGGTACATCGCAGAACCGGAGACGCCGTGACGGAGCCCGGCCCCACAACAACCACCCTCGCCTCAAACAACCCAGGAGTTTTACCGATAAGCCCTTATCGACATGATCGGCCTCACCCAGTCCGTGACTTCCGGAAATGTGCGAACGCGGCGGCGGAGCCGATGGTTCGCCGTTGCTGTCGTCCTGCTGGCGGCCGGAACCGCGGCGATTTGGGCCCGCGTTGCGCTGGAGCCGGTTACGGTACGAGTAGGCTTCAGCCTTCTGCCTCCCTATCTCGATAAAGGTCCCGACGGCAAGCCGACCGGGTTTTCGGCGGACATGCTGGAGCAGGCAGCCCGGCGGGCCAACATCAAACTTCGTTGGGTTGAAATACCCGCATCGCTCGACGTTGCAATATCCCAGAGACTGATAGATCTGTACCCGCTCATTTCGATTACGCAGGACCGAAAGATCCGTTTTCATATGAGCGAACCATGGTGGGAAACTCAGTACTCGCTGGTCTCGATCGAGGGGCGCGAAATCGGGGACGTCGGCGGGGCCAACGGAAAGCGGATTGCCGCGCGGATAGGCGCCATTAAATCGCTGCCGAAGAACCCGCTGCCCGGAGCCCAGATTATCGATACTCCGGTGATCGCCGAGATGGAAGCAAAGCTGTGCGGCGGAGCGGTGGATGGTTTCTATACGGATGCGCTCTTGCTGGATTCGAAGCTGCTGAGGCATAGCTCCCTGTGCTCGGGGCTGGCGCCGCACATTTTTCCGGTTCCGGACGCGAAGCTGTTCTTTGGCACGATGTCGACCAAGGCTGCCAGGGCCATCAACGACAGGCTTGTCCGCGAGATTGGAGAGTTCGCGGTGGACGGTACGCTTGAGCGTACGGCGGCGAAATGGGGTGTTTTTACTCCGTACGATCCCACGCGGCTCAAGCAGGTGGCGGATGCGGAACGGCGTCAGACGCAAATGGCGTGGGCGCTGGGGGTTGCGCTTCTGGTTCTGAGCGTGAGCGTGATCCAGACGAAGGCGATTTATCGGGCGAAGCGCAACGTGGAACGGGCGCAAGCGGAGGCGAAAGACCTGCAGTCTCGTTTCGATCAGTTTATGAGGCATACGCCCGCCATTACGTTCATCAAAGACGAACGGAAACGTTTGGTTTACTCGAACGAACAGTTCTGTTGCAACTGGGCGCCCGAGGGCGGCGGGCGGGAGGCTCGAAACGGCGGCAATACCGCCGGATCGATCAGCGGTTTGCTCTGTGACCGGGATGACGACGTGATCGAGACCGGCGTTGGCGTTGAGGTTACCGAAATGCTGCGGGGGAGCGATGGCCGCGAGAGGCATTTTCTGGTGGCCAAGTTTCCGTTTCGGGGCGATGGCGGAGCGCGGTTTCTGGGCGGGGTTGCTCTTGACGTGACCGACCGCGTGCTCGCGGAAAAGGAACTGGAGTATCAGGCGAGTCGCGATCCGCTGACGGGATTACCGAATCGGCGAAGCTTCATGGCGGAACTGAAACTGGCGCTGGAGGAAGCGCAAGGGCGCGGGGAATACGTGGCAGTCGGTTTTGTGGATCTGGATCGTTTCAAGCGGGTGAACGATCTGATGGGCCACGAGGCCGGCGACAAACTGTTGAAACAGGCGGCAGCCCGGCTGCGAAAAATATGCGGGGAATTCGATATGGTCGCGCGGCTGGGCGGCGATGAATTCACGGCGATGATCCGCCGAGCCCAACCGGAACAGGTGCGCAAGGCAATGCAACAGGCGCTGAGTTCGCTTGAGGAGCCATTCCGAATCGACGGAGAGGAAGTTCTTATCTCCGCCAGCATTGGCGTGAGCATGTTTCCGGAGCACGGCAACACATCGCAACAACTGCTGCGACGCGCCGATAACGCGATGTATTGGGCGAAGGCACGCGGCAAGCGCCGGGTCCACTTCTGGACGCCGGAGGGGGAAGACGAGGCATTCGGCGAGGTGCCGGAAAAGCGGGAAATGGGATACGCGGCCGAGCCGCAATCCGCGCTGGGAGCGTTGAGCCGGGCGTCGTAAATGCGAATAACGCGTGGAGTTTCTCAGTTAGAGACCATGAGGAGCCACCCACCCGTTTGCCACTCAACCGTTACTGAGCCGCGACTGTAAAGGAGCGGTACGGAAACGCCCGCATCTGCATGATTCTACAAGGGGGTCGCAGGCCAGTCCTGTGGGGTCGAGCTTCGCTCCACTGGGCCGTTAACCACCTTCCCCGCAAAAACCCGCAGCCGCGGCGCTAGCCGGCCAAGGACGGTTCGAAGGGCGGCGTGCCCTGCGTGCGGAGCGTCTTGATGTCCCGCCTCGGCGGCTGGCCGAACAGGCGGCTGTATTCGCGGTTGAACTGGCTGGCGCTCTCGTAACCTACCTCAAAGGCGGCGCTGGCGGCATCCAGGCCATCCACCAGCATGCGTCCCCGCGCCGTCTGAAGTCGAAGTTGTTTCTGGTACTGCAGCGGACTCATCGCGGTGAGTGTGCGGAAGTGGTGGTGCAGCGTGGAAACGCCCATGCCGGAGATTTGGGCGAGATCTTCCACCCGCAACGGCTTCACGAAGTTGGCGCGAACCCAGGCGATGGCTCTTGCGGTCCGGTTGCTCTGATCCCCCAGCGTGGCAATTGCGCGAAGGCGGGCGCCTTCCGGTCCGCCCAGTATTCGGTAGAGGATTTCGCGCTGGATGAGGCTGCCGAGGAAGGGGATGTCCCGCGGCGTGTCTAACAGGTCCAGCAACCGGCAACTGGCGCTGAGGAATTCCGCGGTGATTTGACCCGTCGCCATGGCGGGCGCGTTCGCGGCGGCATTCGTCTGGATTGTGGCGGACTGGACTTCTTCGCGGCTGAGGAGTTCGCGAATCACGGGCATTTCGAGTTTGAGCGACATGGCCAGACAGGGCACCGTTTCGCTGGCTTCGACGATCTGGCTCACGATAGGCAGATCCAGCGACGTGAGCAGGTAGTTGGACTCCCCGTAGATGAAAGTGGTGCCGCCGAGATCTACACGCTTTCTCCCTTGCGCGATCACGGTCACTCCCGGTTCATAGGTTGCGGAGCAGGGAGCCGTGGGGGCGGTTCGCCGGTGCAGCGAAACGCCGGGGATAGGGGTTGCCCGATTCTCCACCGAGCCTATGTGGCGAGTAATTTTGCGAGCGAGGTCGGCGCGCAGTTCCTGCGTGTGGACGGTTGCGGGGGCGGCGGGTCTGACAGGACGTTTCATCGGCATGACACGGGACAGTGGGCCACGATCTCAGGATAACGTTTTTGGTGGGTAGCCTGGAATCGAATCTGCAGTTTCCTGGAGGAATAGGCAATAAATCGGAAGGATCGGGATACCGCCCGCGGATCGCTCGACTCTAAGCTGGAGGAGGAGAGAACAGATGCAGAAGCGCAACTTGGGAAAGAGCAACCTGGAAGTTTCGGCACTCGGGCTTGGGTGTATGGGGATGAGTTTTGGCTACGGCCCACCCAGCGATAAAGCTGAGATGACGGCGTTGCTCCGGTCGGCAGTGGAACTCGGCATCGCATTTTTCGATACCGCGGAAGTATACGGCCCTTTCATCAACGAGGAACTGGTGGGCGAGGCGCTTGCTCCGTTCCGCGGGCAAGTAGCGATCGCCACCAAGTTTGGATTTCAGCTCAAGCCAAACGGAGAGTCGGGTTTTGCCGGGCTGAACAGCCGGCCGGAGCGGATCAGGCAGGTGGCCGAGGAATCGCTGAAGCGGCTCAGAGTGGATGCGATCGACCTTTTCTATCAGCATCGGGTGGATCCGGCCGTGCCGATCGAAGACGTAGCGGGTGCGGTGAAGGATCTGATTCAGGAAGGCAAGGTGAAACACTTCGGGCTTTCTGAAGCGGGTGTGAAGACGATTCGGCGCGCGCACGCGGTACAACCGGTTACCGCTCTGCAGAGCGAGTATTCGCTGTGGACACGGACGCCGGAGCAGGAAGTGATACCGACGCTGGAGGAACTGGGGATCGGATTCGTGCCCTACAGTCCGCTGGGAAAGGGCTTTCTCACAGGCAAGTTTGATGCGAACACTAAGTTCGATAGTTCCGACTTCCGGAGTACGCTGCCGCGCTTCACGCCGGAAGCGCTGGAGGCGAATCAGGCCCTGGTCGGACTGCTGGGCAGCATCGGGGCGCAGAAGAAGGCGACGCCCGCGCAGATTGCGCTGGCATGGCTGTTGGCGCAGAAGCCGTGGATTGTGCCGATTCCGGGTACCACGAAGCTGCATCGTCTGGAAGAAAACGCCGGGGCGGTTGGAACTTACTGCGGAAGACTTGCGCGACATTGAGGCAGCCGCGGCGAAGATCACGGTGCTGGGCGCGAGGTACCCCGAAAAACTGGAGCAAATGACCGGTCTCTGAGGAGATTCGCTACTTTTTCTTTGCAGCCGGCTTCTTGCGGGCTTCGAGGAACGCTTCGTTCATCGCAATCCATTTGCTCGCCGGAACCTTCTTCAGCAATTTGCCGATGACTTCGAGAGCGAGGTCGTCGGTGCGCTTGAAACGGAGGCAGGCCTTGCCCATATCGAGCTTCTTGCCCGTCTTCGCCCATTCCTGTTGAAACCACTCCAGCAGCTTTGCGGCGGGACTTTCCGGCGCGCCGGTTGAGTACAGGCACATCAGGTGAAGCGCCATATAGTTCTTCTGCGAACCAAGTATGGCCAGGCCGAGCGGCAGTTTCGGGTCGCAGTGATAGCCGGCTGGGTAGAGGGAGTGCGGCACTACGTAGCCGATCATCCCGTAGGCCATTTGTTCGCTGTATGCCGGGTCCAGATTCTTTTTCATGACTTCGCGAACGGCGTTGAGGGCCGCGCGCCGGTCGTCGGGCAGTGAGGCGAGGTATTCGTCGACGGTATTCGGTTTGGCTGCCATGGTTAGCGACATTATGCCACAATCCGGTATAGCAATATGAGCGCGCAGGCCCATCAATCGGACCCGAAGATTCTGGATCGAAGAACGCTGCCGGACGACCATCGGATGCTGGCGAAGTTGGTGCGTCCGGGCATGGCTGTGCTTGACGTGGGCTGCGGAACGGGTGCGATCACGGCTGGAATCGCGGAGGCCGTGGGGCCTGCGGGGCGCGTTGTGGGAGTCGATAGGGATGAGCGGAATCTGAGCCGCGCGCGGCAGGAGCATGGCGGGACTGCGAATCTTTTTTTCGAGAGGGCCGATGCGACGGAACTGGCTTATCGGGCGGAATTCGATATTGTGACGGCGGCGCGGACGTTGCAGTGGATTGCAGATCCAGGGCGGGCGGTAGCCGGAATGGTGAGGGCTGCGAAGCCGAGCGGAATGCTGGTCGTGCTCGATTACAATCACACGAAGAACGCGTGGATGCCGGGACCGCCGGCGGAGTTTAGAGTCTTCTATCGGGCGTTTCTGGCGTGGCGGCAGGCGAATGGGTGGGACAACGAGATGGCGGATCATTTGCCGGGGCTGTTTGAGTCTGCCGGCTTGCGGGAGATCGAGAGTTTCGCTCAGGATGAAGTTGTCAGGCGCGGGGATGTGGATCTCGAGGGGCGGTCGGCGCTGTGGTCGGGAGTGATCGATCACGTGGGGACGCAGATTGCCGGTGCGGGTTTTTGCACGGAGGCGGAGTGTCGGGTTGCGGGCGAGGTTTATGCGGTTTGGGTAAGGGGGGCGTTGGTGGAGCAGAGGTTGGCGATGCGGGCAGTTACGGGGCTGGTGGGGTGAAGTTGTGATCCTGTCGGCGGTATGATGGGAGACAGGTTTGTATGGCCAATTCAAGAGTCTTTGGCGACGACATCACGGTAGCGTTCCAGGCGGCGGTATCTAAGGCCCGGGCAGATGCGCTTTGCGCGGGTGTGCCCATTTTCTATCGCGACTCCGCCACCGGGTTAGAGGTCATGGAGCAACCGGGCGGCAGGAAATTCGAAATCCGCTACATTGAGGGCGCGTCGCGCGACTGCAATTACGAGGTTCTGCGCGAACTCGGTCGAAGCGCAGCATAACCATCGTGCCCGTTCTCACGATTCTGGCCGGACCCAACGGCTCGGGAAAAAGCACGCTCACCAGCCGTCTCGATTTCGAGGGACGGGAAAATCTTCTTGATCCGGATGCCGTTGCGAAGAGGATTGATCAGGAGAATCCGGGTCGTGCGGCGGTCTCGGCGGGCAGAGAAGTCATCCGACGCACGCGCGAGTTCCTCAGGAATGGTGAAAGTTTCGGGATCGAGACGACGCTCTCCGGAGGCGGTTATCTGGAAACCATGCGAATGGCTCGGGCCGCCGGATACAACGTTCGCCTCGTATACATTTGCGTGAGCAATCCGGAGAGGAATATCCAGCGCGTTCGTGAGCGCGTCGCGCAGGGTGGGCATGACGTTCCGGCCGAAGACATTCGACGGCGCTACGAGAGAAGCCTCGCGAATCTGGCTGAGGCAGTGGGTCTGGCAAACGAGGCGTGGCTCTACGATAACTCAGACGACGCACCGCGAAGAGTCCTGGAAGCCCGGGACGGAATAGTGGTTTGGCGCGCCGACGATGCCCCCGCGTGGGTCTCGCGGGCATCGGAACCGATAATATGACGCCAGAATCGCCAACACGGCACTGACG
>Ga0302319_10018366_pt1 | contig 12762 bp, 12 predicted proteins | sample Bog_T0_2_FD_203319 | JGI IMG/M metagenome (GOLD analysis project Ga0302319, IMG submission 203319) | Peat permafrost microbial communities from Stordalen Mire near Abisko, Sweden - Bog_T0_2 | ecosystem: Environmental > Terrestrial > Soil > Wetlands > Peat | place: Sweden: Abisko, Stordalen Mire...
CGCCGCCGCTAACAGGTGTCGATCCTGATCCGGTTCGGGGATGGCGAACGCGCAGGGCGCACGCCTTCGAAGGTTTCGATGACGATCATCCGGCCGCCGCAGCACGGGCATCGAGGCGTGGGCGCGGCTTTTTCGGCCTCGCTGTCGGGGTCGGCGCGCGAGCGGTCGTGCGAGGCCAGCCGTTGCCATTCACACCGCGCTACAGCCAAGTGTTCGCAGCTTTGTTGCGAGAGGTGTCGAAAATGGCGCGCCACTCAGGACAAAACTGCGAACACCTATGTTATTGAAATTGCGTTATGATTTCGTTAGCCGGGGATCGATCCCTCGGTGAACGTCTTAACGCAGTCGACTGTGCAGCCGTCGAGTTCCGAGTCCGTGATCGTCCTTGGCAATGTGGGTCCGCGTTGCCTTCGATACCCTCGATCAACGCGAACGAAAAGGCGTCGTGGCTCCGGGGGGAGACGCTCAAGCGAGGCTGTTTAAACGACGCCCCAGATAACAGGTTTTCCCGCGCGCCAATTCTTCAACGCCGCGCGCGCCGCCGAGATCTCCAGGCCGTCCGCCATTCCCTTGCCGACCCACCTCGCCGTCAGATCTTCTAGGATCGGGATGGCTCTGTCCGTTGCAATCCCTAGACAGGCGGTCGCCGCTCCGGTTTGCACCACAGGATTGGGATCGTCCAGGAGCGGCAGCAGCCGCGTGAGCGCTCCTCGTGACTTTAGCTCGCGCAGGGCGATAAGTTTTTCGCCGATCCAGTGGTTGCGGTTGGTCATGTCGACGTCATTGTCCCCCGTAAAGCCGTTACCATCGTTGCCAAGCCAATTGAAGAACCGCGTCCCGTAGAGCCGCAGGAGAACGTCGACGATTCGCTGAAACAACTGCTCCTCGCTCATACGGTCGAGCGGCGGATCGGCTGTATCCGGCGCTCTGGCAAGCCGCAGCAACCGCAACGCTTCCTTTGTCGGCGCGCCGTAGACGACGCCGCCGAAGGTCGCCGACCTCAGTTCGTCGTCGAAGAAGCCGAGCGCTGTCGCCGCCATGCCGCGCACGTCGTCGTCCTCGCTTTCGAAAAGCGGGCGCACGTCGTCGAGCGTGGCGCGCTTGCTCAGGGCCGCGATGACCGGTCGTATCCGGGCGACCAAACTCGCCTTTATCGCTTCAGGGCGTGGGTCCGGAAGGACTGCGCCTGGGCGGATGGAACTGCGAATTTCGTGCGCCAAGTCGGCGAACGCGGAAACGAGACCGGGAATCGGGACAGTTTCGAGATCGAGCTTCGCATCGGTCATTGAAGCGCTCCAAAGGCGCGCAGGGACTGCAATCCAGTTTGGCGTTGCGAATAAAAATCCATTTCGGAGACGATCTGACGGTAGGTCCGACCGGCCGAGTCATCTTCGACTTTCGCGCTATAGCTGGCCGAAATCTGTTCGTGGAGGAGCCTCGGAATCCAAACCGTATTGCTCGGATCGAGTATCACGTCGGCGCCAAACTTCTGCACTATCCAGCGTTCGAATTCCTCGAGTTTGGACAGGTTCGCCGGCGTCTGCTCGACGATGTGATGCAGCTCGAAACCCTCCGCGTCGTCGCAGGGTTTGACTTGCAACTGCTCCAGGGTCTGCGGCAGGCTGGATGCGGCCCCGAGCTGGGCGTCGACGAGGCGCCGACACGAATCGAAATCGTCGCCGGGCGCGCCCCTCTGTAACGCATCCCATACCGCCAGCGCTAGATCGGCCAAGGCTATCGCGCCGCGAACCTCGCCGCCTTCTGCGGGCGGCCGTTCGAGCGACTTCTCCAGAAAATCTTTGTAGACGCCACGAATAATCGCATTTGCTTCGCGGGAAGGCCAGCTCCAACCGGTCGGCCGGCTCGCTGGAGTTTGTGTATCCGGTTTGGGCTTGGACGCGAATTGGCCTGGATTGGGCGGCGTCCCGGTTCTCGGATGCTGGGTCTCGAAGTCTTCGTCCTTGAGCAATCCGCTGAGCAACAACTCTTCGTCGAGTATATCTCCGCGCGCCGCTTTTGCCAGTACGGGCGGATCGGGAAACTGAAGCAGCAACGCCGCCACTTGCGCCCGCGCCAAGTCGTTGCGGGTCAAGGCGTCGGCGACGAGGCTGAGACCGGCGAGTTTCCTCTCAATATAGATCGGCGTCCCGTACACCTCGCTCAGGTCACGCTCCAGGTCGCTTATCTCGCGGACGCGCCACGGCCCCGAGGTTCCGCAGGCGCGTACCAGTAACGCTACGCCGCCAATGGCCAAGCCCGTGGCGTCGCAGTCGACGCCGTGTCGGCAGAGACGGAAATGGCGCACTTGCTTTCCCAGCTTCAGGAATTCTCGACACCCCTGAAAAGAACATATAAGGAACGATTTGTCAAAGAAATGTGGATTTTTTCCCGCCGTGCGATAGTTGCCTTTCGGTCGGCGTCGCGCCAACCGTCAAGGCTATCCGCCGCGCTCGACCAATCACGGCTGGACCAAACCGGCGCTGGATCATCGCGCCGTGACTCTCGACGTTGACGTGCTCACCAGCATTTCCGGCATGCTCGGCATTCATACCGCGCTACAGCCAAGTGTTCGCAGTTCTGTTCCGAGTGGTGTCGAAAATGGCGCGCCCGGAGAGATTCGAACTCCCGACCCCTAGATTCGTAGTCTAGTGCTCTATCCAGCTGAGCTACGGGCGCGCGGTTAGCTGCGATGGGACGTTAAGTCCCAGCGGAACGGAGGGGCGTGTAGACGGTTTTGTCGGGGGAGGCAAGTCGGTTTTTGCATGTTTGCGCGACACGCGACACTCCGCGCCTTGCGTTCGCTTTGCCCCGCGGCTAAGCGCGAGCCCATGCCCCAGATGCGCCCCATCGCCCTCGTCAACGTCCGTCTCGTCGATCCGAAAGCGAATCGGGAGACGGTCGGCGGCGTCTATGTGGTCGACGGCGTCATCGTCGGCGTCGGCGCGCAGGTGACGGGCGCCAACCTGCCGGCGGAGGCGCGAATCATCGATTGCGCGGGCGATGTCGTCGCGCCGGGCCTCGTCGACATGCGCGCCTTCATCGGCGAACCGGGGGCGGAGCATCGCGAATCGATTGCGAGCGCGAGCGCGGCGGCCGCGGCCGGCGGCGTGACCACGCTGGTGGCGCGGCCGGACACCAATCCACCAGTCGACGACCCCGCCGTCGTCGACTTCATCCTGCGCCGCGCGCGCGACGCCGCGCGGGTGCGGGTGTTGCCCTGCGCCGCGATCACCAAGGGGCTGCAGGGACGCGAGATTGCCGAGATCGGCCTGCTGAGGGAAGCCGGCGCCGTCGCCTTCTCCGACGGTCCCCGTTCGATCGCCAACGCGCAGACGATGCGCCGCGCGATGACCTACGCCCGCGACTTCGATGCGCTCATCCTGCACGATTGCGCCGACGCGGGGCTCACCGGCGACGGCGTGATGGCGGAGGGCGAGCGCGCGAGCCGGCTGGGGCTGTCAGGCGTGCCGCGCGAAGCCGAAACGGTCGTGCTCGACCGCGATCTGCGACTCGCCGCTTTGACGCGAGGGCGCTATCACGCCGCGCTGGTCTCCAACACGCTGTCGCTGGAGGCGCTGCGCCGCGCCAAGGACGCGGGGCTCGCCGTTACCGCGGGCGTCTCGATCAACAATCTCACGCTCAACGAAATCGACGTCGGCGACTACCGCACCTTCCTGAAGGTGTTTCCGCCGCTGCGCAGCGAACAGGAGCGGCTCGCGCTCGTCGCCGCGCTCGCCGAGGGGCTCATCGATGTCGTCGTCTCCGATCACGATCCGCAGGACGTCGAGACCAAGCGGCTGCCGTTCGGCGAAGCGGCGGCCGGCGCCATCGGCGTCGAGACGCTGCTGTCGGCGGGCCTGCGCATGGTGTCGTCGGGCGCGTTGACGTTGAACCGGATGTTCGCCGCTTTCGCTCTGCGCCCGTCCGAAATTCTCCGCCAGCCGACGGGGCGGCTCGATGTCGGCGCGCCCGCCGATCTCATCCGCTTCGACCCGGAAGAGCCCTATGTGCTCGACCCCGCCAAGCTGCATTCGCGCTGCCGCAACACCCCGTTCGACGAGGCCCGGCTCGAGGGCGTCGTCAAGCTGACGATGGTTGCGGGAAACATCGCGCACGAATAGGCTCACCTGTCGTAACGTCTCGCGAAGGCGCCCATGGCGATCTCTCTCAATTCCTTGTTTGTGCTCCTCGCGCTGGCGATCGGATATGTTCTCGGCTCGATTCCCTTCGGCCTGTTGCTGACCAGGCTCGCGGGGTCAGGCGATCTGCGCGCCATCGGCTCGGGCAACATCGGCGCCACCAATGTGCTGCGCACGGGCCGCAAGGATTTGGCGGCGGCGACGCTCGTGCTCGACGCTTTGAAGGCGACGGCGGCCTATCTGATCGCGGCGGCGTTGTTTCATGACGAGGCGGCGGCGATCTCCGGCGCGGCGGGCGCGTTCTTCGGCCACCTGTATCCGGTCTGGTTGAAGTTCAAGGGCGGCAAGGGCGTCGCGACCTTCCTCGGGGGGCTGATCGCGGCGTCATGGCCGGCGGCGCTCGTCTTCGCTGTCGTCTGGCTGCTGGTCGCGTCCACGACGCGCTATTCGAGCGCGGCGGCGCTGGTCGCGAGCGTCGCTGCGCCGGTCGCGGCCCTCGCGCTGGGCCAGGGCCTCGTCGCCCTCGTGTTTGGCGCGCTCGCGGTGATCGTGTGGATCAAGCACTCGGCCAATATCGCCAGACTGAAAGCGGGGACCGAGTCGCGCATCGGAAGCAAGGGCTGAGATGGCGACGGTCTCGCGAGGCGTCAAACTGAGCGACGAGCAGCGCTTCGACTGGCTGCGCCTCATTCGTTCGGAGAATGTCGGACCGCGCACCTTTCTCGCTTTGCTGAATGAAATGGGCGGCGCCCGCGCGGCGCTGGAGGCTCTCCCCGATCTCGCGCGCCGCGGCGGCCTGCGCCGGCCGATCCGCATCGCCAGCGTCGAGGAAGTGGAGCGCGAGATGGCCGCTGCGCGGCGGCTAGGCGTAAGCTTCGTCGCGCGCGGCGAGCCCGACTATCCCCATCTGCTGCGCCAGATCGATACGGCGCCGCCGATCCTCGCGTTGCGGGGACGGGTGGAGGCGCTGCATCAACCGTCCGTCGCCATCGTCGGCTCGCGCAACGCATCCGCCGCCGGGCTCGCCTTCGCCGATAGATTGGCGCGCGCGTTGGGCGAGGCCGGCTATGTCGTCGTCTCCGGGCTGGCCCGCGGCATCGACCTGCGCGCCCATCATGCCAGCCTGAACACCGGAACCATCGGCGCGCTCGCCGGCGGGCACGCCAAACCCTATCCGCCCGAGGCGGGGCCGCTGCTGGCGCGCATCGCCGAGTTCGGGGCCGTCGTCTCCGAAATGCCGCTGGAATGGGAGCCGCGCGGACGCGACTTCCCGCGCCGCAACCGCATCGTCTCCGGCCTGTCGCTCGGCGTCATCGTCGTCGAGGCCGCGCGAGGCTCCGGTTCGCTCATTACCTCGAATTTCGCCATAGAACAGGGCAGGGAGGTGCTGGCTGTCCCGGGTTCGCCGCTCGATCCGCGCGCGGAGGGGACCAACGACCTGTTGCGCGCGGGAGCAAAAATCTGCGCGCGCGTCGACGACGCGATCCAGACCTTCGACGAATTGCGCGATCAACACGCCTATTCCGCACTCGCCGAGGAGCCCGACGACGCGGAAGAGCCGCTGTGGACCGAGCAGCCGCTGTTCGGCGTCAATCCCGACGACATCCCGAAGGCGAAAGTCGGCCATCGGTTCGACGAAGCTACGCCGCCCGCCTACGATCTCGGCGAGGAAGCGACGGTGCAGTTGATCGAGAGCCTGCTCGGACCCTCGCCGGTGTCGCTCGACGATCTCGCTCAGGCCGCCGATCTGGATGTTGCAAGAGTACGCGTCGCCGTGATGTTGCTGGATGTCGCCGGGCGCATCGAACATTCGGGCGGCGACCGGGTAGCTCTGCTGACGTTACAGCCCGCCAGCGAGACGCTCAATTTCAGCAGGTTCTAAGAACTTCCGGTCTTGACGCGGGGCGCCGAGCCCCCTCAGCGGTCCTCAACGGTCGTGGCCGCGTCCAGCGAAACCGCCTCGGCCTCGGCTCGCGCCATGGCGAGTAAATAGGCTAGCAATTCGAGTTTGGCCGAACGCGCCATCGACTCCAACTGACCGGTCATGTCGGCGAGATAGCGCGCCACAGCTCGGCCCCCGTCCTCGCCGGAGTCCAACCTTGCACCGCCTCCGGAGTCTTTTTTGTCGGACAATTGATTGTCCCCTTTCTTCGACGCCTGAGGGATCGCGCCGGCTGCAAATTTCGACTTCTGATTCTAGGCCGCGCGCAACCTCAAATTCAAGGGGATCAGACCCACTTTCAACGTCAAACTCAACCTTCGGTTGAAAATCACATCCACATCCGAGCGCCGCGGTTAAGCTTTCATACTACAAATTCCCAGCCGTTTTAGTGCTTCCGTAACGTCAATCATCCAAGGCGTCAATCACGCTTCGCGTTGCGCCGCGATGCGCGCCAAGGCGTCGAGCGCCCCCTGCAGGATATAGGCGGCCGCCATCTTGTCGATCACTTCGGCGCGCTTGGCCCGCGACACGTCGTTGGCGATGAGGTCGCGCTCCACGGCGGCCGTGGAGAACCTTTCGTCCCAGAATAGGGTAGGCAGGTCCCGGCGCGCAGAAAAATTCCGCGCGAAAGCGCGCGCGGCTTGGGCGCGGGGCGTATCGGCGCCGTCGAGCGCGATCGGATTGCCGACGACGAGCGCGAACACGTCGAACTTGACGATCTCGGCAATCAGCGCGTCGGCGTCGACGGCGAACTTCGTCCGCTTGATGGTGACGAGCGGCGAGGCGAGCCGATGCTCGATGTCGGAAAGCGCGAGGCCGATGGTCTTGGTTCCGACGTCGAGGCCGATGAGCCGCGCCTTCGGCGGCAGGAGCGCGGCGAGGTCGTCGATAGAAACGGGTTTTGACATGAGTGAGCCGGCTATCACGGCGGCGTTCCGCTGTCGAATGGCCCGCGGCTCGCCTTGCGTTGCAACGGCGGATCCTGCGATGTATAGGGGCGCGGCCCGCTACAGGCGTGGGCTTTCCTGGAGATTTCGATGGCTGTAGATCTCGCCGCCGTTCGTCGCATCGCGCATCTGGCGCGCATCGCCGTCCGCGACGACGAACTGCCGCATCTGCAAGGCGAGATCAATGCGATCCTTTCGTTCGTCGAAGCGCTCGGCGAAGTCGACGTTTCCGGCGTCGAGCCGATGACCTCGGTGATCCCGATGAAACTGCCGATGCGCGAGGATGTCGTGACCGACGGCGAGATCGCTGCGTCCGTGCTCGCCAACGCGCCGCTCACCGAGGACGGCTTCTTCCTCGTGCCGAAGGTCGTCGAGTGATCGTCGGCCGCACAGGTTTCAACCCGATCAGGGACTCGAAAGCATTGACCGACCTCACCACCCTCACGCTCGCCGAGGCGCGCGACGCACTGAAAGCGCGCAAGATCTCGAGCGTCGAGTTGACGACGGCTCATCTCGACGCGATCGAGGCGGCCAAGGCGCTCAACGCCTATGTCGCCGTGACTGCCGATTCTGCGCTCGACGCCGCGCGTGCGAGCGACGCGCGGCTCGCCAGAGGCGAAGCCGGCCCGCTCGAGGGACTTCCTCTCGGGATCAAGGATCTCTACGCGACCAAGGGTGTGCACACGCAGGCGTGCAGCCACATCCTCGACGGCTTCAAACCGCCCTACGAGTCGACGGTGACGGCGCATCTGTGGCGCGACGGCGCACTGATGCTCGGCAAACTCAACATGGACGAGTTCGCGATGGGTTCGTCCAACGAGACCTCCTACTACGGACCCGTCGCCTCGCCGTGGTTGCCGCCGAATTGGGACGAGGCGCAGGCTCGCGCAGCGCTGGCCTCAAACAAGAACGGTCTGCTGACGCCCGGCGGTTCCTCGGGCGGTTCGGCCGCGGCGGTCGCCGCCCATCTGTGTCTGGCGGCGACGGCGAGCGACACCGGCGGTTCGATCCGTCAGCCCGCCGCCTTCACCGGCGTCGCGGGCATCAAGCCGACTTACGGCCGCTGCTCGCGCTGGGGCATGGTCGCCTTCGCCTCCTCGCTCGATCAGGCCGGGCCGCTCGCGCGCAACATTCGCGACTGCGCAATCATGCTGCGTTCGATGGCCGGCTACGATCCGAAGGATTCGACGTGTCTCGACGCGCCGGTCCCCGACTATGAGGCCGCGGTCGGACGCTCGGTGAAAGGGCTCACCATCGGCATACCCCGCGAGTACCGTCTCGACGGCATCAACGCCGAGATCGAGGCGCTGTGGGAGCGCGGCGCAGCCTGGTTGAAGGACGCCGGGGCCAAGGTCGTCGACATCTCGCTGCCCAACACCCGCCATGCGCTGCCGGCTTATTATATAGTCGCGCCCGCGGAAGCCTCGTCCAATCTCGCCCGCTACGACGGCGTGCGCTATGGCCTGCGCGAGCCGGGCGCCGACATTCGCGAGCTCTACGAGAACACCCGCGCCAGGGGCTTTGGCGCCGAGGTGCGCCGGCGCCTGATGATCGGCGCCTATGTGCTCTCCGCCGGCTACTACGACGCCTATTATGTGCGCGCGCAAAAGATCCGCACGCTCATCAAGCGCGACTTCGAACTCGCCTTCGCCGATGGCGTCGACGCCGTGCTGACGCCGGCGACGCCTTCGGCCGCGTTCGGCATCGGCGAAAAAGGCTCGGCCGATCCGGTGGAGATGTATCTGAACGACGTGTTCACCGTGACCGTCAACATGGCGGGACTGCCGGGCCTCGTCGCGCCCGCGGGCTTGAACAGCGCCGGATTGCCGCTCGGCCTGCAGTTGATCGGGCGGCCGTTCGATGAAGAAACGTTGTTCGCTCTCGGTCAGGCGATCGAGAACGCGGCGGGGCGCATGACCCTGCCGAAGGCGTGGTGGGCGTGAGGAGCGAAGTGAAATGACGGCTCAGAGCAACGCCAAACTCATCAAGGGCGCCACCGGCGATTGGGAAATCGTCATCGGCCTCGAAGTGCATGCGCAGGTGACCTCTCGCGCAAAGCTGTTTTCCGGCGCTTCCACGGCCTTCGGCGGCGAGCCCAACGCCCACGTGTCGCTGGTCGACGCGGCGATGCCGGGCATGTTGCCGGTCATCAATAAGGAGTGCGTTGCGCAGGCGGTGCGCACCGGTCTCGCCTTGCAGGCGCAAATCAATCTGCGCTCGATCTTCGATCGCAAGAACTACTTCTACCCGGACCTACCGCAGGGCTATCAGATCTCGCAGTACAAGAACCCGATCGTCGGCGAGGGCGAGATCCAGGTCGATCTCACGCCGGAACATTCGATTCGCGTCGGCGTCGAGCGCCTGCATCTCGAACAGGACGCCGGCAAGTCGCTGCACGACCAGTCGCCGACGATGAGCTTCGTCGACTTGAACCGCTCGGGCGTGGCGCTGATGGAGATCGTCTCCAAGCCGGACATGCGCTCTGCCGACGAAGCCAAGGCCTACGTGACCAAACTGCGCACCATCTTGCGCTACATCGGCTCATGCGACGGCGACATGGAGAAGGGCAATCTCCGCGCCGACGTCAACGTGTCGGTGCGCCGCCCCGGCGCGCCGCTGGGCACGCGCTGTGAGATCAAGAACGTCAACTCGATCCGCTTCATCGGTCAGGCGATCGACACCGAAGCGCGCCGTCAGATCGCGATCATCGAAGACGGCGGAAAGATCGATCAGGAGACGCGATTGTTCGATCCCGCCAAGGGCGAGACGCGTTCGATGCGGTCGAAGGAGGAGGCGCACGACTATCGCTACTTCCCCGATCCCGATCTGCTGCCGCTCGAATTCGATCAGGCCTTCGTCGACGATCTCGCCAAGGGCCTGCCCGAGTTGCCCGACGCCAAGAAGGCCCGCTTCATGGCAGATTACGGGCTCAAGGCCTATGATGCGTCCGTGCTCTCGGCGGAGCGCGAGACCGCAGATTATTTCGAGGCGGCGGTGGCGGCCGGCGGCGGCAAGCGCGACGCCAAGATCGTCGCTAATTGGATCATGGGCGATGTGTCCGCCTTCGCCAACGCCAACGGACTCGACGTAGTTGAAACGGGCCTCTCGCCGCAGGCGCTGGCGACGCTCGTCGATCTGATCGCCGAAGGCGTCATCTCCGGCAAGATCGCCAAGGATGTGCTGGCGCTGTTGCTCGGTCCCGACAAGGGCGCGGACCCGCGCGAACTCGTCAAGGCGCGCGGCCTCATTCAGGTCACCGACGCCGGCGCAATCGAAAGAGCGGTCGAAGCGGTCATCGCGGCCAACGCGGAAAAGGCCGAGCAAGCCAAGTCCAAACCCGGCATGCTCGGTTGGTTCGTCGGGCAAGTGATGAAGTCGACCGGCGGCAAAGCCAACCCGCAAGCGGTCAGCGACGCGCTGAAGGCGAAGCTCGGACTCGAGTGAGATCAAGCGATTCGCGCTGACTGATTCGCGCCGTTTGTGACGTTGCGTGCGCTCGCGAAGCGCGCGCAAAGCAAATTTTATAAGTTATCTCCAGAAAAATTTTGACGGTTGCGCTTGACTTCGACGACGCCGAAACCCCTCGCCGTCGACCGTTGAAATCGCTCGCAGAGCGCGTTGCGCCGCGAGCGTCGCCCGACGCCGCGTGCACGTTCCGCGTGAGTCGATCGTCGGCAAAGCGGCGGGAAACAAGGTCGCTGCGCGTGGCGTTGGTTGCTCGTCGTCCTCGCGGGCGATTGCGGACGCCGCTCGCCGAGCCTTGCCGCGTGCGGGATCGGGCGAGGGCGCGACGAGGCCAAACGGGGGGCTTGATGCGCTCGCGGCGCGTCTTGCGAGCAGCGAACCCTCAACCAATCGCTTGCGAGCCGCGAAAACGAAGTTAACCTTATCTCTCGCATAACAACTTTGCGCGCGATGAGAACGCGCAGAGGCGCCAATCGAGAGGGATCGTCAACCATGGCGAAAGCTGCAGCGAAGAAGCCTGCCAAGAAAGCCGCGGCCAAGAAGACGGCTGCGAAGAAGACCGCCACCAAGAAGCCGGCTGTGAAGAAGACCGCCGCCAAGAAGACCGCCGTGAAGAAGACCGCCGCCAAGGCGCCGGCTGTGAAGAAGACCGCCGCCAAGAAGGGCGCCGTAAAGAAGACCGCCGCCAAGGCGCCGGCTGCGAAGAAGACCGCCGCCAAGAAAACCGCGGCCAAGAAGACCGTTGCGAAGAAGACTGTCGCCAAGGCTCCGGTCGCCAAGGCGCCTGTCGCTAAGGTCCCTGCTCCCAAGGCGCCGGCCGTCAAGGCCCCGGCCGTCAAGCGCGCGCCTGTAAAGCGCAAGAAGGTTGAAGTTCCGCCGGAGCCCCCGGCGGCCCCGTCCGAGACGCCGACCGAAAGCTGAGGCTGTTTGCATACGACGGCTGATCAGATTGGGCGCGCGGCGTATCGCCCGATCCGATCAGCCGGCCCGCCGCCGAGGCGGGCGCGTTGGGCGGCGTGCGATTTCAATCGTCGTTGACAGTTGCGCGTTTCGCCGTCCTCGATAGGTTAGGCTTCGGCAGGCCTCGAGGAGGAGACGCGGTGAGCGCGACGCAACAACCAATCGAACTCTATTACTGGCCGACGCCCAACGGCTGGAAAGTTTCGATCATGCTTGAGGAATGCGGCCTGCCGTATGTCCTCAAAATGGTCGACATCACGCGCGGCCAACAATTCGAGCCGAGCTTCCTCGCCATCTCCCCCAACAATCGGATGCCGGCCATCGTCGATCCCGATGGTCCCGACGGCGAATCGATTTCGGTGTTCGAATCCGGCGCCATCCTGCAATATCTCTCGGCGAAGACCGGCATGTTCGGCGGGACGGCGGCGCGCGAAAAAATCGCGGTCAGCGAGTGGCTGTTCTGGCAGATGGGCGGCTTGGGACCGATGAGCGGGCAGGCCAATCACTTCCGCGTCTATGCGGCCGAGAAGATTCCCTACGCCATCGATCGTTATACCGATGAGGTCAATCGCCTGTTCGGCGTGATGAACAAGCGGCTGGCGAGCCGCGAATATCTCGCCGGTCCCTATTCGATCGCCGATATGGCCTGCGTCGGTTGGGTGCGCGGCTGGCGGCGGATGGGCCAGGAAATCGCCGATTTTCCGCATGTGCAGCGTTGGCTCAACGCCGTGCTCGCGCGACCCGCGGTCGTCCGGGGCGTCGCGCTCGACGATCCCCGGCGCAACCCGATCGACCTCGCCACCGACGTGGAGGCTCGCAAGACGCTTTTCGGCCAGCGCGCACGCTGAATACGGACTTGCCAAGGCGCCGTGGCTCGGGCATACGTCGCGCGTGACTGCGCCGGTTCCGGCGCTGCGGAGATGTGGCCGAGAGGCTGAAGGCGGCGGTTTGCTAAACCGTTATAGGGTTGTAAAGCCCTATCGAGGGTTCGAATCCCTCCGTCTCCGCCAGCAATTTTCCAGGATTCACCGACAATCGAGACAGTTCGTCGCCGCTCTCGCTCTGACGCGCGTATTGGCGGAAGGAGTGTCCGGCGTACTATGGTCTAGAGCCGTTTCCAATCGCTCGCCAGCGTCTCATAATTCGGCTGATTGCAAAGGGGTTTAGCGGTTTCGTGTTTCCCCCTGTCTCTTGACGTCTCCCCAAAGCGCGCTAGAATATTGGGGCCGATATTAGGGCCGTATTGGGGCCGGGCGGCGCGGATCGCGGGGCGGACATGGCGCGGGCAATCCATAAATTCACGGCGCGG